>Ga0105237_10000012_pt1 | contig 298377 bp, 264 predicted proteins | sample KBSC24metaG_FD_81520 | JGI IMG/M metagenome (GOLD analysis project Ga0105237, IMG submission 81520) | Corn rhizosphere microbial communities from Kellogg Biological Station, Michigan, USA - KBS C2-4 metaG | ecosystem: Host-associated > Plants > Roots > Rhizosphere > Soil | place: Michigan...
CTTCGTCCGTGAGGAAGAGGGCGCCACGCTCGTCGAGTACGTGCTCCTCGTCGCTCTGATCGGTGTTGTCGCCATCACCGCCATGCGCTTCCTCGGCGGAACCGCTTCCAACAAGTTGAACACCGTCGCCGGCAACGTCGCGAACAGCCAGTAGTCGAGATCCGTCTCGTTTTCATCCGGCAGCCTCCTTGTCTCGCGACAGGGAGGCTTTCGGTCTACTAGGCTACTTGCATTTATCATCCATTGCAAATCGTTACGCAGCGCGATCTCTTACCTTGCATGCACTAAAGACAGAGGTTGCAGTTGGTGCAGTTTATCTTGGAGGAGGTTCGGTCGTGAAAGATATTAATCCTGCTATTCCGCAATTCTTCGCGGATGAAGATGGCGCGATTTTGGTCGAATACACCCTATTACTGCTATTAATCGGAATTGCGGCGCTTATAGGCATCAAAAGTTATGGGCAGACGGTGGCGCAAAAAATGGGCAACAATCAGAATAGCGTTGCCAACGCCATTCAGTAATTACATTTCGTAACAATATTGTCACCGTAGCGCACGCAATGTGTGGATCCCATCGGCTATAATAAAGCGCCGCGCCCCTTGGACTTGTCGACATACTCAAGCGCCCGGTCGTCAGAAGATTTCAGGTGAGGTCATTGCACATGTTGAAAATCCCCCTCTCCCGGGAGGTCAAACTTCGATCTCGAAAGCGAAGACGTGGTTCTGTCGCTCTCGAGTTCATTCTCATCGCCCCCTTCTTGATTTGGATCACATTTGCCGTATGTGAATATGGCATCGTAATTAACACCATCAGTACGATCAATCAGCTCGCGAGGGATGGCGGCCGGTACGCTGCCATCCACGCAACTGAATCCACGGCGTACATGGATGGCAAAACGGCAAATAGTATTCGAACATTTATCGAATTCGAATCCCAACAAACCTCCGTAAAGTTGACACAGGCTATGGAAAGTCAGAGTGTGCCGCCAATCAGGCTCGGTATCATTGACCCTGATCCCACACACACTACAACATATGGCAAGTTTATCGACGCCACGCCGAGGGCGCCAGGCACTCCGGTCGCGGTGGCGATAACTTACGATATGTCCAAACGAGTCTGGGGTTCGGGCATCGTTCCGGGACTTTCTAACTTCACATCAACGACTAAGCCCAAGATCGTCGTTTTCCTGATTGAGAAACCAACCCAGTAACACGTTGAGGATTAGAATATGATATTAAAACGAATTCGAAATCAAGAGCGTGGTATTGCGTTCATCTGGACGATCCTGGCGATGTCAGCGATTATGGGCATGGCTGCATGGGGCGTCGATGTAAGCATGTGGTACTGCAGAAAAGGTTCCATGCAGGGCGCCGCCGATGCCGCAGCTTTGGCTGGAGCATTTGGATATGCTCACTCAGCCCAGACAACAGAGCCAGGGAAAACAGCGGATGCGAAGGCGGCGGTTGAGCAATATCTAAAACTGAACAACTATGCCTTAGATGGAGCTCGAATTTCAGCCGTAGAAACGACCAAGGCGGATGGGCATCCGAACTGGTATCGAGTAAAGTTGACTTACAATCAGCCTACATACTTTGCGGCGTTCGTTGGAATGGGACATAACATCCTTAATGTGACGGCAACAGCGCAGTTTGTTGGTAAAGTTCCCTCTCCTATTGCATACAATGACTTTGGCCTATCTCCAAACGCCAGCTGCCCGGACGGAAAAGGCGGTTTCTATTCGATCCCGTATGATTACGAACTTTTCGGCATCAATGCGGATCACGGCGCTGGGGATGATGAAGGAGTTTTGTATCAGAACACCACCAATAGCTATGGAGATTATCGTAACGAGAAGCATGTAGGAGCAGGCGGTTTTCCAGCAGGATATCCAAATTGGCCTGGAAAAGACTTTACGATAGATGTCTCCCAAACATATGCGGACAAATATAATCAGCTCCAGGTAGAGTTATGGGACCCCGATTGTTGGAACGCCGGCGCGACGGCTGGTACAGATTCTGGACCGACTTCCGGCAAACAATTCGATGAAATGCGATCCAGCGGCTCACACTATGCGACCTACGAGAAGGATGTTCCTGATACAACGGTCTACCAATTAGTATGGACCGACGATAGCGGTACCGATACTGTCTTGGGCACGGCTCAATATGACGGAACCAGTACTTGGTATTCGGATGGCTATGGGGTAAACACGAGCAACTTCACCGACAATACAACCGTATATGGTCACATGAAGTCCGCTAGCTTCCCGCTGACAGTTCCTTCAGGTAGAGACCCAACGGCAATGAAGAACGGATCCCTTACCACTCCATGGGGTTGGGGATGGATATCTCCGAAGTCTGGATACGGATTGAAGTCCGGGACTTTTGTTGTCAATCCCGGAAGCTACGTTAACGGCGGCCGCCTGCATCTCCGAGTTTACACGACAGACGGATCCTCCGAGAACGGATTTACGATCCGCGCCGGACCTCCTCATGAGACAGACTCGACTTTCGGTATCTCGACCCTGGACGATTGCAGCTGGCACACGGCGCACAAAGATGACGGTATCCAAATATTGACAAACGGAACCATTCCGCTCAACTTTAACCAAAATGGAACCGCCTACGGTGTCGCTTTGGGATACGTGCCGCCTACAGCAGCCGGTGGCACATTCACGATTACGCGCTTCGATACCGACGTCGGTGGCCCAGGCGCAAACTATTATTACATTGCAGATGGAGATGCGTCCCAGACGCATGTCTATCCTCCGGTTATTTCGGCAGCCAACGCTCCGAAATCGCCGCCCTACTCTACGATGCAGATTGTGCAAGGAGCGTGGGGTAATTCAGACGAAGAGGATACGGATACTATTTACATGCCACCCAACTACCCTGGAGGAAGCTGGTATATGGATTATCACGCTGGATCAGCGGATACATCCCAATGGCATCTCAACGCAACAGGTGGCGAAAATATTAGCTTGGTAGGTGAAGGTGGACAGCTTTACTAGCCCCTTGCATGTCGTGGAGGCGGCCCTTGTGGCCGCCATCCTTTTGATCTGTGTCATCACTGACATCAGAAGCCGCAAGATCTATAATTGGGTAACCTTCCCGGCCATGCTGGCCGGGCTGGTTATCAATGTTTGGCGGAATGGCCCGACCGGTATCCTAACCTCCCTCGAAGGCTTTGGCGTTGGCCTAATAGCCTTGATCCTCATGGCTGTATTGCAGTTGGTGGCGATTGCTCCCATGCGCTTTGCCGATGTAAAGCTCCTTTGCGCCATTGGGATGATCACCGGCCCGCACTTTGGCCTGTATACTCTCATCCTTACGGCAATCTGCGGCGGCGTGCTCGGGCTGATCTATGCCGCACAGCGCGGCGTTCTCAAGGATACCGTCACAAATCTCAAGGTAGCACTTCAAGTTTCGGCTGCTATTCAGTCCTCTGACGGCCTGAAGCATATGGTCGATTCCTCTAAGGCGGGGTACATGCCATATGCCCCCGCTATCGCCTGCGGCGCCGTTGCAGCATGGATTGGAATTCGCCTGGGATGGTTCCCAGGTTGAAGCAACCTGTCATTCTGTTATGACATCTAATTGCCTACATTTTCGGAAACCCGCTCACAATTCTAGATAAAGACCGACTGCACGGTTTCAATTCGTGTTATAATTGGGTAGGTATGCGGCTTTGGCCTGCGGAACAAGCTCGCAGCGATGGTGACCAATCATTTGGAATCCCCCCCTGCTGCTGAGATCAGTGCCCGCCCTACCCCGGCCGTTATCCCTCCTATTATCGGGATTGGAACGCCGAAATACGAGTACTCCAGCCGGGGGCACACGGTAGCCCTCCAAGAAGGTAGAGAGATATGACAATTCCTTCCGACAAGACGCTCCGCCTGGAGCGGACCAAGCTTAACCCGCAGCAGCCTAAAGGCCGCAATACGACACTCATCATGGCGGTAGTCGCCGGTGTTGCTGCTGCGGCGCTTGCTTATGTATTCCTCAATAAGCAGCAGAACACAGTGGTACAAGCTCCACCGCCACCGCCGCAGATGCAATCCGTTGTCGTGGCGACTCGAGACATTCCGATCCGGCAGCCGATTACTGCCGATATGGTCAGGCTGTCAAGCGTTCCGCCCAGCAAAGTCAATCCGAATGCGGCTACCACACTGTCATCGGTTGAAGGCCAGGTTTCGGTCAATCCTATTCTTAAAGATGCTCAGCTGGCAACGACGGACGTTCAGCCCCGCAACAGCGATCTTGGCATATCAATGATCGTGCCGAAGGGAAAGCGCGCCATAACAATTGCTCTGGATCCGGTCAGCAGCGTTGCAGGGTTCGTAAAGCCGGGCGATTATGTTGATGTCCTTTCGACATTCGCCGGCCACAAGGGCCAATCTTTGACCAGAGTCGTCCTTCAGAACGTTCCCCTTCTTGCCACCGGCTCACAGGTAATGGCCACCAACGCTCCGCCGCCGGCTGCGACATCATCGAACGGCACACCGCCGCCGAACGCGGTAAATCCCGACGGCACTCCTGCTCCCAAATCGCAGGATGTTCCCAACGCAACGGTGATTGTCACTCCGCAGGATGCGGAGAAGTTGATCATGGCGGTATCGAAGGGCAGACTTCAGCTGGCTTTGAGATCGCAGGGCGATACCAATATCGACGAGATCCCCACCGTGCATGAGAGCGCTGTCACAACGGTGCAGCCGGAGAGCACGGCCACGGCATCGGTACGAACAGTTGTCAAGATCGTTAAAGTTCCGGTTACCCCCCCGCTTGGCCTCCTGCCGAATACGGGTGGCGTAACTCCGGTCACTCCGCCCAGCACCATCACAGTCATCCGGGGCGCAGCCCCCCAGACCGTAACGGTATCGCCGTAGCACCTGCTCGTCGATGACGGCGCTGTAACTTCAAAGCGCATCTCTCCGTCCTCAACCGGCAACTTGATCGGAAGCGGAGTTCTTAAAGGGGTTGCACTTACTACCCTGGGAACTCCGCGGCGGACGTGGCTACTGAATACCCTCGCCCATTGCCACATGGACATGGATTAAAAACTATCATGATTCACACACGGAAAACATGCGCCCTTTTCGCTCTTGCCCTGACATCGCTTCCCGCGACTACGGTATTCGCTGCGCCCTCGACGGCGCCTAAAGCTGAAACATCCGTAGCGGCTCAGCCACTGAAGCTGAAGGCCACACGTGCGATGACTCGGCGGAGCGCTTCTGCCGCCAAAAGCAAATCGGCGACAGCTTTTACTCTTCCTGCGACGAACGGTCACCGGCCGAAATCGCAGCCGGTTATCGCACAGCAGTCTTCAGCCGCGCGGCTTCGTTACGCAGCCAATGAAGGCGCCTTGCGCCCGATCCCATTGATGCCTGCATTCGATGCGCCGCCGCCGGCAGCCTCGACAAAAGCCGTGCGCGCAGCTGTCGGCAATCCGATGAACGAAGACCAGTCGCTTCATTCAGGTGAATCGGAAATCCTGGATTTCGACGGTATTACGACTACGGCAGTTGGTGATCCCACCATAGCCGACATCGTTCCGCTATCAACCCGCCGGCTCCTGGTTAACGCAAAGTCGCCTGGAACCACTACGATTTTCGTATTCGACTCGCGCGGAAAAAACACGATAACGGTTCACGTAACCCCCGGCTCGAACTTCGCCCCCATTGCAGATCGTATTGAGAAGGACATCAACATCTCGACTGTCACGGTCCGAGCGGTAAACGACACCATATTCCTTGAAGGCTCCGTTCCGAGCCAGTCCGACGCCGATCTCGCCGTTGCAATCGCTACGGCATATACGCCGAAGGTCAAGAGTCTTCTGGTGACGCCCGAGCAGCCGCATATCGCTTCTTTGGCTGAGAAATATGCCCAGATCCTGAACGACAACCTAAGCAGCTCAGGCATCAATGCCTCCGTGGTTGATACGACAACAATCTCGCTCGCCGGCAAGTATGCTCTTCCGATCGGATCTTACTCAACAAACACCGATGTCGGGACGCTTGTGGACGCTGGAAATCAGGCTCAAACGACCGCTGGACCTGATCCCCTGACGCGCCTGCTCAAATCGCTGCCCCCTGAGCTCAAGATCATCAACCTTATCGACTTCCACAAGGATGCGGCAAGGCAGATTTTGGTTCGCGCCAAGATTATCGACATCAACCGGTCGTCGACCAAGCAGCTAGGCTTTGACTGGGGCTCGGTTAACTATGGCGAAACGCAGGTAGGAACGACGCAAACAACTGTCCCGACAGCCATTTTCCAGTCCCAGCCAATCCTTTTCGCGCAGAGTCCTGGGGCGCCTTCGAACAATCTCCTTGGTGGAGGCGGACCTCTGGGCCGCACGCTGCCGTTCGCTGTTCAGTTACAGGCTTTAATTCAGGAGAACAAGGCGCGCATCCTTTCTCAGCCCAGTTTGCTGGTGCTTGACGGAAATCAGGCCAACATGCTGGTTGGCGGCGAGTTCCCCATCCCGGTAAGCCAAGGAGGCGGTGGCGGACAATCGATCACGGTCACATTCAAACCGTTCGGCGTCCGGCTGAACGTAGCGCCGACAATCGTCGGGGATGATATGGTACAGCTTACCGTTACGCCGGAAGTCAGTGATATCGACTTCGCGAATGCAGTATCGTATAATGGTGGTACTATTCCAGGTATCACGGTACGCCGCGCAACATCAACGCTGCAGATGAAGGACGGAGAAACACTCGTAATCGGTGGTCTTTACAGTACGAACTATTCCAATGTCGTCAAAAAGATCCCGTTCCTGAGCAACATTCCCGTACTCGGCGAGTTCTTCAAGAGCACGCAGAAAACCAAAATCGAGCGTGAGCTGCTGGTTCTCCTTGAGACTGAGATCGTTAAGCCGACCACCGACGGTGTGAAGCCGCCGGCACCCGGCAGCGCAGAAAACATGAACATACCTAAGCCGTTTGTTCCGCGGAAAGAGTTTGATCAGGATTTCCCTGACATCCAGAACTTCCCGCACAAGAAAGATCCGGAAACTCCAAAAGTTCCGATTAGCCTTCCGGCAACTTCACCAGAATCGGCAGGAAAGTAAGGCCACATGATCCGTGTATTGGTCGCGGACAGTAATCCACCGGCGCGAGAACAGCTTCGAGCTTTTCTCGCGACCGACAATGACATCGAGATCGTCGCCCTGGCCCGTGATGGCCAGGAGGCGCTCCAACTTGCTCATCAGTTCCAGCCTGATATCGCCCTCCTGGCCCACGACCTATCGGTCCAGGACGGCTATAAAACGGCAGAGTTCCTGGCGGGTGTCGGATATCTGAGAACGCAAAGCATCATCCTTGCGGATGGAAACTCCGATGATTCGTTCCGCAAGGCATTGCGGGCCGGAGCAAGAGAGCATCTCACGCGCCCTATTGACAGAGTTGCTCTCATTAAGGCCGTCAAGGAAGTCTACGAGGAAGAACAGAAGCGCCATACGCCTCAGTTTGCGCAGGCAGCCGATCCACAGCGAACGGCTAAAGTCCTGGCCATTACGGGCGCAAAAGGCGGCATCGGCAAAACGACATTCTGCGCCAACCTTGCTGTGGCTCTGGCACAGGAGACCGGCGAGCCGACTGTCTTGGTTGATCTCTATGTTCAATACGGCGACATTGGCATGGTTCTCAACATCACTCCTAAGCGGACTATGGCCGAGCTGGCTTCGCTCGACCCTGCTGAGGTTGATGAGCAGCTTGTCGCCGACTGTCTCGCGCAGCATGAGTCGGGCCTTTTCGTGTTGTTCTCATCCAAAGTGCCCGTCGCATTGGATGCGATCAATGTTCCTTGCATAGAAAATGTATTTGGTCACCTAAAGCGCAGATTCCGTTATATAATCATAGATGTACCGCCGATTTTGCACACGACGACACTGTACGTGCTGGCACATGCGACGCACGCTCTGGTTGTGGCAAACTTGTATGATTTGACTACGGTCAACGACACACGGCAGCTGCTCGCAACGATTCAGGGCAGGTACGTAGCGCGTGAGAAGATCCATGTGGTCCTCAATCGCGTTACCCGGCAGAACCGTCTGCCTCTCGCGGATATCGAGCAAACACTGGGGCATCCTATAAAAGCCCAGATCCCGAACGACGGACAGATCGTTCCGGAAGCCGTTAACCGCGGCGTGCCGTTCGTTATCTCGGCGCCCAATTCGCCTGTAGCCCTGTCCATCAGACAGTACGCCCGGTCACTGGCGGGACTCAGTAACATGGAAAAGACCATGATGCTGAATGTCGACGAATTGGCCGGCAAGACTAAGGGCCTGTTCTTCGGACGCTAAACCTAATCCAGGCAAGCGCCGCTAAAAGATGCCGATTGCCTGGATATTGAAGGGTGAAAACCAATGCCATTCTTTCGAAAAAGAGAGGATCCTATCGCTCAGCCGCCGGAAGCGCCTAGGACCTCCAATGGAACGCAGGCGCCTCCGGGTCAGGGACCAGGCTCTCCGTTCGAAACGCCATATCAAACTCCGGACGTCGATCCGATGGCCATACCGAGAATCTCGGTAGCGGATCGTCTTCAGCCGGTAATAGAAGCCGAAGCGCACTCGGATGACTTCTTCTCAATGCGCCGCCCACAGGGCGATACACCTGTTTTCTCCTTGGAGCCAAATGATCAGGCGACAACAGACAACAACAACGCGATATTAGGCGCGGATATTCAAGACCTGAAGCGCCGTGTACATAAGCGTTTTGTCAAGGACTCCGAAGACGATATCGCTTCAGTCAGCCGATTGACGAAAGACCAAATTGCCGAGCAGATACGCACACTGACAGGCACAATCGTACAAGAAGAAGGAGTTGCCCTCACACAGGCGCAGCGCCGGGTGCTTGTGGACGCCGTAGTAAGCGAAATTGCCGGATTTGGGCCCCTTGAGCCGCTGTTGAATGATCCTGACGTTTCAGAAATCATGGTCAACAGCGCTAAACAGATTTACATCGAGCGCAAAGGCAAGCTGACCCTTGCGGAAAATGTATTCGAAGACGACATACACGTGCTTCGGATCATTGAGCGGATTGTAGCGCCGCTCGGCCGCCGTGTTGATGAATCTTCGCCGATGGTCGACGCCCGCTTGCCCGACGGATCACGCGTCAATGCAATCATCCCGCCACTTGCTCTGCGCGGTCCATCGATCACCATTCGAAAGTTCTCCAAGGATCCTTGGAAAGCGGAAGATCTAGTCCGTTTCGGCACCATGACCCCGCAAATGGTTGAGTTTCTCCGCGCCTGTGTCTATGGCCGGTTGAATATTATCGTATCCGGCGGTACCGGTAGCGGAAAAACAACGACGCTCAACGTGCTCTCATCTTTCATTCCTGAAGAAGAACGGATTGTTACGATCGAAGATGCCGCAGAACTTCAGCTGCAACAGGACCACGTGGTGACGCTGGAAAGCAGACCGGCCAACCTTGAAGGCAAGGGCGAAGTCACAATCCGCAACCTGGTTAAGAACTCATTGCGTATGCGGCCCGATCGCATCATTATCGGAGAGTGCCGCGCCGGAGAAGCCCTGGATATGCTCCAGGCTATGAATACTGGTCACGACGGCTCCTTGTCTACAGCGCACGCCAATACGCCACGAGACGCCGTGTCGCGTCTTGAGACTATGGTGTTGATGGCAGGCACTGCCCTTCCCGTACGAGCGATTCGTGAGCAGATAGCTTCCGCTATCCAGCTGGTAGTTCAACAAAGCCGCCTCAGAGACGGCAGCCGTAAGATCACACAGGTCACGGAAATCCAGGGAATGGAAGGTGACGTCGTTGTTCTGCAGGATATCTTCCGGTTTGAACAGCGCGGCCTGGACTCAAATGGCAAAGTTGTCGGAGAAATGAAGGCCACCGGACTTCGGCCGAAGTTCGTCGCCACCCTCCAAGGTCACGGCATATCACTGCCAAAGGACCTGTTCTTATAAATAGGACCTGACCTAAGAAGGAGTAATGACTATGGGGCATTTTCTGATTCCCCTAATAATAATATTTGCTGCGACAGTCGGTGTCGTCGTAGCGGTCGGTGAGCTATCCAAGAAGAAAAAATCAAGCGGCGGCCTCAAGAACCGAATTGATGGAATGTCCACGACCCAGGAAGTCCAGGCGCCTGCCTCCCAAGATTTCTCCTGGGGAATGAAGCCGGGCGAGACCAACACCACGGTCGGCAATGTGACGCAGCGGCCGGACATGCTTCCCACGATCACGAAATACGTGAGCGGCAACCAGATGGGCAAGAACCTCCGGCTCGAAATGCACCGAGCCGGCATGCGCCTTCGCCCTGCGGAATTTGTCGGCGTATGCGCGGGAAGCATCATAATGCTGGCGATCGTTGGCAACGCTCTGACCGGCCAAATTTTCATGACCGTGGCGCTCGGCATTGTGGGATACATAATTCCGATTGCCATTTTGAAGTTCAAACAGAGCGCGAGATTGAAGAAGTTTGGCGCGCAGCTGCCGGATGCGCTGACCTTGATCTCGTCATCGCTCCGAACCGGCTATTCATTTATGAATGCCTGTGAAATGGTCATCAACGAGATGCCGGCGCCAATCTCCGAAGAGTTTGCGTGGGCTCGCGGTGAAGCTCAGCTTGGCGTTCCAATGGAAACGGCGCTGCAGCGAATGGTGGAGCGCATCAAATCATACGATCTCGACCTAGTGGTAACGTCGGTGGGCATCCAGCTGCAGGTTGGCGGCAACCTCGCAGAAATTCTCGATACGATATCCGAGACGATTCGTGAGAGAATCCGCATTCGAGGCGAGATTGCTAACCTGACCGCAGAAGGCAAGCTCTCCGGAGTGATCGTCTTCCTGCTGCCGATCATCCTGGTCTTGATCCTTAATGTGGTTGCGCCGGGATATTTCAATCCGTTGTTGAAGCATCGTCTCTTCTTACCTATAGTAGGTGTCACAGCGTTCTTGATGTTAGCCGGCGGTGGGATCATCTACAAGATGGTCAACATGGACGTTTAGGAGAAATACATGGCAATTGCAATTGCAGTCTTGGTCTGCTTCTGTGTCATGTTGGTTGTGATGGGGTTGTCAACCCCCGCCCATGATAGCTCGGCACTAAGCCTGCGTATTAACAGCATAGCGCGCAACATGGACATGGACGACACGGACATGCCGTCGCTCGCCGATGCCAACCTTGAATCGGGCTTTGGAGACCGCGTTGTTAAGCCTGGTTTGCGAAAACTTGCTGAAACAGTTGGTCGATTTACACCGGCAGGCGCTACCGAAGAAATACGAAAGAACCTGTCGAAGGCCGGCAATCCGGGAAGGCTCGGAGTTGCCGAATTCCTTGGCATAAAAGTCATTTCTCTCGTTGTGTTCAGCGTCATCGGCATCTTCATGCAGACCTTGATGGGCAACGATCCCCTATCTCGACTGGGCATGATCGCTCTGTGCGTGCTTGTGGGATATGCGGCTCCTGATACGATGCTGGCGCAATCGATCGGAGCGCGGCAGAACCTGATTCGCCGCCGCCTTCCCGACGTAATCGACCTTCTCGTCGTAAGCGTAGAAGCGGGCCTTGGATTCGATGCCGCCGTGGCAAAGGTCGTTCAGAAAGTGGATGGCCCAATAGCAGAAGAGTTCGGTCGAGTTCTCGACGAAATGCGAGTTGGAAAGCCTCGTGGCGTGGCTATGCGAGACATGTCGGCGCGCATCGACATTCCTGAAGTCACGTCCTTTGTTGCCGCGATCTATCAGTCCGAACAACTCGGCGTCAGCATTGCAAGTGTACTGCGAGTTCAGAGCCAGTCCATCCGCGAAGCGCGATCTCAGCGTATTCGAGAGGCTGCGGCTAAACTTCCGGTCAAGATGCTGATCCCGCTTGTCTTCTTCATTTTCCCATCGATCTTTGTCGTTATGCTCGCCCCTGGCGTCATCGGCATCATCGACGGACTTGGCTCTATGTAAGCCATCCTTCAAGGAAAATCGACTGCTGGAGGCGGACCTTAAAGGTCCGCCTCCTCTTCTTTTGTGTACCGGGTAAGATATCGGAATGTCGAACGGAAAGTTAAATCGGCGCACGCCGGGCGCAAAGCCGGCTGATGCCAAAGATCGGGAAGCGCGCGTCGCTGCGGCCGTGCGTGAGTTGGAGAAAATCGGCGCCGCGTTTACGGTAGCCGAAGTTGCCGAAAAGGCCGGAGTGTCCCGCGCCACAATCTATCGAGACAGCCGCCTGCGTGATGTGATTGGCGCGCGTGGAGACGTCCCCCGCCCTGTCGACCCGCTAATCCATGCGAGGCTCACGACAAGGCACCAGGCGCTAAAGACAAAGAACCAGGAACTCAGGCGGCAGGTCCAGGAGACGGAGCAAAGCTGGGAAGATATGCGGGATCGAGCTCACACGGCGGAGCACAAGGTCAAGCAGCTTGAAGTGCAGCTCCAGTCGGCGGAACGGCGCGCCAGCTCCCTGGCGGCACAACTGGCGCGTGGAATCGCGTCAGCATCGCCGGGGACAGGTTTGGCGCAAGTGGCCGCGCAGCTGGGACCCGACAGCCTCAAAAGAGCCAGGAGGCAGCTGGCGCTTGCATTGCATCCGGACCAATATGGTCACGATGCCGCCGCCGCGGCTCTCGCCACGGAAATCCTGAAGACGTTAAACAGCTTAGCCGACTGATCGTGATCATCCGCGGCCAGTCAGGCGGCCAAACACTCCTAATTCTTCGCCGGCGCGCAATCATCCGAACTGACGCAGCACAATGCGTACCTGTTCCTCCAGGTACGCATTTTTACCTTGTACCTCCCCCAACAGCCTCTCCCATTGAGCCCGGCCCTCCAGGCGGCGTCCGCCTTTGTAGAGCGCCATGCCGAGGTTATAGCGCGCGAGGGATAGGCGCGGCACATTTTGCAACGCTTCCTCATATGCCGCAATCGCGGCATCGAAATCACCTTTTTGAAAGGCGCGGTTGCCCCGTTTCAGATACTGCTGCGCCTGACGGTAAGCCCGGAAGCGCAGCCATAGACTTTCGGAAACTGATGTCATCGCATCAGATTTCGACATCGATTGGCAATCTCCCTGGAATGAACGGCAAAATAGCAGGAATTCTTCTCGGCGCGGTGAACTTCCAGCGGAACGCTTGTCTGAGGAACCACCACAATGCCAGATCTTCTCGTGCCTCTCTATCGGCTGCCTGATCGCGCGCCAGGCGAAACCGCTTTAGCAAACCAAGGTATCATTATCCGGCGCCCTAACGCGTTTGAGTCCACACCGGTGCTGGATTTCATCCGCAAGACCTTCAGCCAGGGCTGGGCCGATGAAACTGCGGCCGCGTTTTCGCGAATGCCCATTACCGCATTTATCGCGACCCACGAAGGCCGCACTATCGGTTTCGGAACATACGAATCCACGCGTCGTGGATTCTTTGGTCCCACGGGCGTCAACCCGGACTATCGCGGGAAAGGCATCGGCAGCGCGCTTCTGATCGCCTGTCTCTGGGGAATGGCCGACATGGGTTACGCGTACGGCATCATCGGAGCGGCCGGCCCGGTCGATTTCTATCGCCGCGCAGTGAATGCGATAGAAATTCCGGACAGTACGCCAGGCATCTATGTAGACCTGTTGAAGCGAGACTAAGCCTTAAAAGTACAATCCTATGCCAGGAGAATCTTACGTATGACATCTTCTAAATTTCGCTGGGGCATTATCGGCCTTGGCAGCATTGCAAACAAATTCGCGTCGGGACTTCAAGCCATCCCCGACGCGGAGTTAGCAGCGGTTGCATCCCGCTCCCAAGAAAAGGCGGATCAATTCGGCGACCGATATAACGCGTCGAAACGGTACGGCAGCTATCAGCACCTGGCGGAAGATCCGGACATTGATGCCGTCTACATCGCAACACCGCATCCGATGCATGAGGAAGATACGCTCCTATGTCTTGCAACGGGCAAAGCTGTCCTGTGCGAAAAGCCTTTCGCGATCAATGCATCGCAGGCAACTCGGATGATTGCCGCGTCTCAAGAACATAATGCGTTTCTTATGGAAGCAATGTGGACGAGGTTCTTTCCCCTGCTGCTCCAAATCAAGTCTCTCATTGACTCAGGCGAGATCGGTGAGTTGCGCATGGTGCAGACCGACTTCGGCTTCCGCGCCGGAATTGATCCAAAGGGCCGATTGTTTAACCCGGAACTTGGAGGCGGCGGTCTGCTGGATGTCGGCGTCTACACAATTTCACTGGCTTCTATGCTTCTGGGCACAGCCACACAGGCAACAGGCATTGCGCATATCGGTGAGACAGGAATCGATGAGCAGGCGGCAATGGTCTTAGGATATTCGGCCGGCCAGTTAGCCATTCTATCCACCGCAGTCCGGACCAATACCCCCCAAGAGGCTACCCTGCTTGGGACAGAGGGAAGGATTCGCATTCACAGTCCCTGGTGGATACCGACAAAAGCGACAATCGTGCGAAACGGCAAGCCGGAGGAAACTCTCGAATTGCCGCTCGAAGGCAACGGCTATAACTATCAGGCTGTCGAAGTTGCGCGATGCGTTCGGGAAGGCTTGCTGGAAAGTCCCATCATGCCGCACCAGGAAACGCTAGATATCTTGAAGACGATGGACACACTGCGCGCGCAGTGGGGCATCAAATATCCAATGGAGTAGAGGTTCTCTCAATATGAAATACGGCAACATATCCGGACTGGATAAGCCGGTCTCTCGCATCATTCACGGAACGATCGCACTGGACCCATCTACGGTTGATCGTGACTTCCCTCTCATGGATCAGCTGCTGGAAGCCGGCTGCACCACCTTTGACACGGCGCATATCTATGGAGGCGGCAACAACGAACGAATCTTCGGGCGATGGATGCGTGAGCGAGGAGTGCGCGACCAGGTCGTAATCCTTGCAAAGGGAGCGCACCACAATCAGGACCGAAAGCGTGTGACGCCATGGGACATATCCGCAGACCTCCACGACACTCTTGCGCGCATGCAAGTTGAATATGTCGATCTCTACATTCTGCACCGCGATGATCCGGACGTTCCCGTTGGCCCGATCGTCGAAACGCTTAATGAGCATGTTCGTGCCGGAAAGATCCGAGCATTCGGCGGATCGAACTGGACGCATGACCGAATCAAAGCGGCAAACGATTATGCCCGTGAGCGGAATCTCATTCCTTTTGCGGTTTCCAATCCCAACTATAGCCTCGCCGTGCAGATCGAGGAACCGTGGTCAGGCTGTGTGAGCATCAGTGGTGATGCAGGCGTCGAAGCGCGTGAATATTACCATAGCCAGGGGACAGCCGTGTTCTCATGGTCCAGCCTTGCAAGTGGGTTCTTCTCCGGGCGTATCGGACGGGACTCTCTGAATCCGGGTTCCGATCTGGGAGGTGTCCAGAACTATCTGAATGAAACATGCCGCCGCTGTTACTGTTCCGAAGAGAACTTCCAGCGTTTGGACCGTGTTCAGCAACTGGCAAAAGAAAAGGGAGCGACCGTCCCGGAAATAGCTCTGGCTTACATTTTCAATCAGGGCCTCGACCTTTATGCCCTGACGGCCTCCGCAAACGCCGAAGAATTCGCCTCCAGCGCAAAATCGCTTGAGATTGAACTCACTCCGGAAGAGTCCGCATGGCTTGACCTCGGCGCCGACTCTCCCGCGTAGTTTCGAAGACTGAATAGCCGCAGATATCCCATACACCGTTTCCTGCCCTGAAAGCGGTGTGTGGGATACCAGCCATGCTGGTATAATCATGTGAGCAGCATCTAAGGATGCGAGACTATCGCTCGTCAGGTTATATCAATGCTTCCGAAAGATCAAGTCGCTCTTGCGATGCGGGAAGCTGTAAGTCGCCCGCAGTTGGAGCGCAAGCCAATCCCGATCATAAATGCTTCGCTGAATGAGGCAGATGCGCGGCAAGTGCACGATGCCGTCACACGCGCCTATGCCGGTGTCTTCCACTTCAATGCTCTCGCCATTAGCCGCCTGGTGCCCCAGGGCGGTCTTGTGCTGGATCTTGCATCCGGATCCGCGGAATTCCTTGCCTATCTCGCCACATGCCGTCCTGATCTACAGATCATTGGCGTCGAAGAGAACAAGGACTATCTCGGACTTGGACAAACATATCTCAGCGAGCAGGGCCTCACAGAGCGTGTCTTGCTGAATGAGGGATCTCCGACATTCTTTGCAGAGCGCATTCCCTCTCGGATCGATATGATCACGAGTGTATTCGGTCTGCACACGCTGCAAAATTCCGGCGATCTGGTCAAATGCCTTCACGAGTCTCTCTTGGTGCGCATCCGTTGCGGCTGCGCATTCTGGGTATTCGACTTTGCGCGTCCGAATCTGCTTAAGACGGCGGAAGATTTTCCGGCGACTTTAACCCCGGTAAGCCCCATCCAATTCAAACGGCAGGTTCGGAACTCGCTTATGGCGTCGTATACGTACGACGAGGTCGAGGAAGCATTCGGCAAAGTTTCGTTCGGCACAGTCCGCCACGCCCTATCCACAAATCTCAAGTTGTTTCAGGCACACTGGATCGAGCGCGAGGACAATGTTGTTGCCGGCAACGAATCTCTCTGGATCGAACCCCGCTTACCGGCGCCCGCAGTAAGCCAGTTCAAGGATATTTCGAGCATATTCCCGAAAGTGCCGCTGCCGAAGCACCTCAAGTAGAGACTCATGCTCGCAGCACGGCGGCAAATATCGCCATGAGAGCGAGATCGAAGACCAGGCCGTGCCAGAGGATCGGAACGATGACAGACCGTGTTCTTTGGTAGAGCCAGGCTAGAAAAACGCCCGCGGCGAGAATGCCAAGTATCGCGGCTTCTGCCCAACCGGGACGCAGCAGAAGCCGAATTACGACATAGTGCCAGCCGGCAAACGTCAGCGCTGTCCAGACTGCGCCAAATGTCCATGTCTGTTCGTCCGTTCCGCGCAAAGTATTGAGTACCACGCCTCGCCAAAACAGCTCTTCGAGGATCGCATTCACAGGAACAAAATAGCAGACCAGCGGAATTAACATCCGCGTCTGAAAGCCGCGATGTGTCACAACGGATAAGATCGCGTGACTATCCATGAGCGTGCTCCCGATCTTTTGGTAGATCCAGAGCGAAAGCGGTATGACGACGGCGATGGCCACAGAGAGCGCAAGCCATTCTCGAGCAGTCGGCCGGCGAAGCGCGCCCTTCCATAAGGGCGCGCCCCAAATAACCGCAGGCAGCAGACACGCTCCGTGGTATAGCACGAATGTCCAGAATAGACTGTCGAGACGATACAAGCCGAGCCAGACGGCCGGCCAGGGCAGCAAAGTAAGCGCAACGACGACAGCAAGTCTGCGGTGGCTGCGTTCCGGAGATAGTGGCATATTTCTAAGTAGCACAGGGCATTGCACAGAGTCAAGGGCCAATGGAACCATCAATGCGGCTTACATATTTTCCTCACATAGACACTGAAGATGGATTTCTGCGAGTGGTGAGCTAAATATGGACGCCCGGAACGTTGTGATTATCGGATCGGGACCGGCAGGGTTGACGGCCGCCACATACGCAGCACGAGCAATCCTTAAGCCGCTCGTAATTGAAGGCAACGCGCCTAACCTTTCCGGCGGTCAGCTTACTAACACGCTCTATGTCGAAAACTTCCCTGGCTTTGCCGAGCCTGTCATGGGCAATGATCTCATAGATCAAATGCGTGTGCAGGCCAAACGCGCCGGAGCGCAGTTCCTTTCCGAGAACGCCATCGAAGCGGATCTCAGTAAACGGCCCTTCGTTTTGAAAACGGACAGCGATAAAACGATCCTCATTACGACGCCTGGGCGGCCGCTCACGAGCGTCCCCGGAGTATTTGCGGCCGGCGATCTGGCCGACACTCTTTACAAGCAGGCAGTGACGGCCGCCGGATCGGGACGTATGGCGGCGATCGAAGCCGAGCGATACCTTGAAGCGCAGGAACATGAAGCGACCGCATAAGTAGCAAGCGAATGGAACCAGCGAGGCCGCGCTCTTGTTTTCTTTATAGGCGCGACTGCCCAGCAGACACGGCGTTGCTCGGATGTGATATAATGTCCGGCGGCGCGAACGCCAGAGAAGGAGTTCTACAGGTGACAGGTTTGGATACGGAAACACAGAACGTGGTGATAATTGGTTCGGGACCGGCAGGGTTGACGGCCGCCATATATGCCGCGCGGGCGAACCTTCAGCCGCTCGTTATTGAAGGCGGCGCGCCCAACCTTCCCGGCGGTCAGCTCATGATCACATCGGATGTTGAAAATTTCCCTGGTTTTGCAGAAGGTATCATGGGGCCCGATCTCATGCACCAGATGCGACTGCAAGCGCAGAGGGTCGGCGCGGACTTTCTCACTGAGAACGTTACAGTCGCGGATCTCAGCCAGCGCCCGTTCGTGCTCAAAACTGATGGCGATCGTACTATTTTAACTAAGACGATCGTTATTGCAACGGGCGCGTCTGCGAAGTGGATCGGATTGCCCACAGAGACAGCGCTGTACGGCAAGGGCGTCTCGGCATGCGCGACGTGTGACGGCTTCTTCTTCCGCAACAAGGAAGTGATCGTTGTCGGCGGCGGCGACACGGCTCTGGAAGAGGCGACATACCTGACGCGTATGGCGTCCAAGGTTACGATCGTGCACCGGCGCGACACGCTTCGTGGCTCCCAGATTATGCAGAAGCGAGCGTTCGATAACCCGAAGATCGCGTTCCAATGGGACAGCGAAATCGAGGCGATCCACGATCCCGAGGCAGGCAAGGTAACCGGTGTAACGCTGCGCAATACAAAGACCGGCGATAAATCGTTCCTGGCAGCCGACGGTGTCTTCGTCGCAATCGGTCACACGCCGAATACCAGCTTGTTCACCGGGCAGCTTGCAATGGATCCTCAGGGATACATCATCACGACGCCTGGGCGGCCGCTCACGAGCGTCCCCGGAGTATTTGCGGCCGGCGATCTGGCCGACACTCTTTACAAGCAGGCAGTGACGGCCGCCGGATCGGGATGTATGGCGGCGATCGAAGCCGAGCGATACCTTGAATCCGAGGAGTATACGGCGTCGGCATAGTCCTGCGAGGTTCGACTGTGAACGAAAATCAGTTCGACGAAATCTATAAGATCGTCCGCGCCATCCCAAAAGGTCGCGTTATGTCATATGGCCAGGTGGGCAGCCTGGCCGGTTTCACGGCGCGAACCGTGGGATGGGCCATGACCAATGTTGCCGACGATGTGCCATGGCAGCGAGTAGTTGGCGCAGATGGACGCTTGCCGATCGCCAAGCGATCTCCGATCCTCAAAATGGAGCAGTCGGAGATCCTGGAATCAGAGGGTATTAAACTGCGGCCTGACGGATCGGTCGATATGGCAAAATATCGATTTGGCGTTGCTGAATCGGATACACTGATGTTTGATTTTGAAGAGGGCGAGGAACAGCCTTGATCATTCACGACCTGAGTATTTGCGTTACCGAAAAGACCGTGACGTGGGAAAATTCCGAGATCGGCCTTGAGATCAAAACTCTCAGCGAAGTCGGTCCGGATAGTGTTGCCCATGTCTCGCTCTTTACGCTCGGCGCACATACAGGAACGCATCTGGATGCCCCGAAGCACTTCATCAGTAACGGCGCGCCACTTGAAGACCTGGACCTCAATGTCCTCATCGGTCCGGCACAGGTCGTTGAAATCATGGGAGCGCCTGCAATCGGTCTCAAGGAACTTCAGAACGCAGGGATCGACGCAGGAACCCAGCGGCTCCTCATCAAGACAGATAACACGACGCGCGCCTTACTTGCGGACAGCAAATTCCACCGAGATTACGTAGGAATTGCATCTGACGGCGCTCAGTGGCTTGTGGACAACGGAATCACGCTGGTTGGTCTCGATTATCTATCCGTTGGCGCATACGGTGACGAAAACGTCAAGACGCACCGTATACTGCTTGGAGCATCCGTAGTTCTGGTCGAGTCCCTTGATCTTACGTCCATCGGCCCCGGCCACTATTTCCTGGCTGCTCTCCCGCCAAAGTTAGGCAGCGCTGAAGCCAGCCCTTGCCGGGTAGTATTGATCGAAGGAGTATCACAATGAAGACACCAGTGCCCGTGCAAATCAAGGCCATTGATACCGAGGACCTGAGGGACGTTGAGGACGTGGCGGAAGCAATTGAATTCTCCGTCGTGCTGTCGAACACGCCGACTGATGCTTGGTGGGCTGAATTCGACGGCGCCTACCACAGCCTGTCACATACGATCAAGCCGCAGGCCCGGCTCGAAGATGATCGAATTTGGATCACTTACCTCCCACGGTATGAAGGCGAGCTTCAGCAATATGTTACATTTCTGGCAGAAGTGGTGCGGGTGGCAAATGCTGAAGAACAGCTGACCTATGACCTGCACCTTAAAGGTCACAGATCCGGTCCAAGAGAACAGTTCCGAAAGCACCTCAGCGCCGTGAAGCTCCCAAAGTCCACGAAATAGGCGCCCTACTTTTCTGCCGTTGCCATGCGTCTACAGAGCATCGCATGGCATGGTCTCTAGCGATTCGTTGCCAGGGAAGCCAATTCCAAAAACAGTACGTCGACGGCAGTCTGGGGATATGCGTTGCGTTCGACGGCAAGGCGCGTGCCTGATATACGCTCGACGGCGCAACGAAGATCAGTTCGTTCGGCGCGCTTGGCAAGCGAAGCGATAGCATCGGCTCGGTCGGAATTGATACCGTCTTCAGCACGGCATCCGGATGCCACAGCCAGCAAGTCGCGATAGAACGTAGCCAGGATTTCCAAAGCGCGTTTCAAGGGCTCGCGAGCTCCACCTTCTCCATCCCCCCCATCGGGATCCGCCGACTTGAGCCGCGGAGCAATCTTGCGGAATCGATCAGACAGCTTAAAGGCTTCTACCGGATGGCATTTCGACAGCCTTTCAGCAACGTCCAGGATTTCATCACGAGCAGTCAGCAGATCGGCGGATCGCGCGAGCTGCGCGGCTTCCCCCAGCCTCCCTTCCGTGTAGAGGGATAAGAAGCGAGCCTGTCCGGCGGGAACTGAAAACCGCTCGATGAGCGCGCGTTCAACGAGTTCCGGCGGCAGAAGGCTGAACGGGACGACCTGGCACCGGGAGATGATCGTCGGCAGCAGTGTCGAAAGTGATGTCGCCGTGAGAATGAAGTGTGCGTAGGCAGGCGGTTCTTCGAGCGTCTTGAGGATGCTGTTCGCGGCGCTCTCGCTTCCGCGTGAAAGCCCTTCTGCCTCGCGTATGACAAATACCCGCTTGTTTGCCCTTACCGGTTCATATTGAAGGTCGCGCAGCATTGCGTTGGCGGCGGGATGATCCGTGTTCGATCCTCGCGGCCAAAGCTGGCCGACATGGATCGTATGCGAACGGCCGCTGGGCTGCTCAACGCGAACATCGGGGTGCTTCCCGGCAAGTATCATCCGCGCCTGAGGATCGTCCAGCGATTGCGCGCCGCAAAGCGCCGCGGCAAACCGCATTGCCGTTGTCGTCTTCCCCACTCCTGCAGGACCGACGAACAAGTATGATCCTGCAAGCCGTTCACGGCTGAGGGACGTACGCAAAATGCCGAGCGGGCGCTGTTGCGCAATAACATCGCTGAATATATCGTTCAAAGCCGGTGGAACTCTTCAATATTGAGAACAAATGCGACCGCGCCTCCGCCGGCGTCTCGGATGACGCCGCCCATTGAAGGAGCGTAATGAGACAGTGCAGCAGCCGGATCGGCTGCAACGGGCATAAACCGCTCGGCGCTCTTGCATGACGTGCGTATGACCGTAAGAACCTGTTCCACTTGTTCGGTTTCGACAGCGATCAACAGAGTAGTATTTCCCTGCCGAAGAAAACCGCCGGTACTGCCGAGCTTTGTGTAGCTGATACTCTCAGCGACGAGCGCATCCGTAAGCCGCTGCTTGTTCCGATCGTGGGCGATTGCGATAATCAATTTCACGGCGACACTACCGTAGAGAGGGCGGACCATATACGCTCGTGGACATCTTCAGCGCTGCCAGTAGCGTCGATGGTGATCACTCGATCGGGAGCCGCGGCGGCAATCGCCAGAAATCCGGCTCTTACTCGTTCATGAAAGGCTGAGGACTGCATCTCCATACGATTGCGATCACGCTGGCGGCCGAGTCCCGTGTGCGTATCCAGATCTAAAAGCAATGTCCGATCCGGCCATGTGCCGGCGGTAGCGAAACGGTTAAGGGAATCGATCATTGTGATGTCGATCCCACGGCCATACCCTTGATACGCTGAGCTCGAATCGACAAATCGGTCGCACAGCACGACGTCTCCGCGCTGAAGGGCCGGAGCAATTACGTTGGAAACATGCTGAGCGCGATCTGCCAGCATGATAAGAAGTTCCGTGCGGTCGTCAATGACGGCATCTGCAGGGGGCTGAAGCACAAGGCGCCGAAGGTCGGGGCCGATCGGCCCATCGCCGGGTTCGCGAGTCAAGAGCACGGCGCGCCCCGACCGCAAGAGCCGATCGCCAAGCATCCGGATTTGCGTCGTTTTGCCCGCGCCCTCAACTCCCTCGAATGTGATGAACATAGTTGAACAGTCCCACCCCATCCCCTCCCAAAGGGAGGGCGCGTTCACCTATGCAATAGGCTCTCATATCTTGGCGCATGGTCAAGAACAGCAAGCCTTTTCGATTTTGAGAACGCGCCCTCCCTTCGGGAGGGAATAAGGGTGGGTCCTAACGAAAGAACGCCTTTATATGCTATGAAGGCTCCTACGGCCTGCTAATCCGAACCCGGCGGTTTGGCTCGGCGCCGATACTCTCTGAGATCATCTGGCGATCCGCAGCGATCTGATGCTGCAGGCGGCGTCCAAACGAGTTTTGCGACGGCAGTTCTAAGGATTTCAAGCCCTGCGTTGCATCATTCAGGATTTCGTCAATCGCTTCCTCAGCCTGCTGCACAGCCAGGTCTTCTTCCGAAGGAGCAATTACAGCCGGCAATCCGAAGATCTCGCGAAGAGCGGACTCGATCTGGATGTACGTGTTGCTCTTGATGACGTAAGTAGGGATATTTCGACTGATCCCTTCTTGAAGCTTTGCCGGTTCTTTGCGATAATTCGCTTTGAGCGCGACGATGGCATCGCAGTCATGCAGGTCCTTGGCGATGAACGCGGGAACCCGGAGCGTTCGGATCGCGCGCTCAAGGCGGCTGCGGCTTACTCCATACGGGAATAGCCGCACCACTCCGGTAGCTTTTGGCTTTATCGGCGCTATGGCCGGCGCGGCCGCTGCCATAGCTTCAGAACGCAGACGGCCCTGTTCCTTATCCTCAAAGAGAGAGCCGGTATTGTATTCGGGTCCCGAGGACTTGCCGGGCTGTATGTCCGGGCGCTGAATGACTTCCACTTCGCCTGCAGCATTCCGGATGCGGATCTCAGGCCGCGGCTGTCCGCCGCGCAGCAGACGATCGACCGTATTCAGAACATCATGGTGGATCGCAAGTTTGTCGACCTCCATGATCTCGATCACGATATCGAATGTCGGCGGCGACTTGCGCTCCAGCACAGTTTTCTGGGTGCCCCGCTTCTTAGCTTCCTCGTCGGAGAGTGTTACCGCCTGAATGCCGCCGACCATGTCGGACATGGTTGGGTTCATTAGGAGATTCTCAAGCGAGTTGCCGTGAGCCGTGGCAATAAGCTGTACGCCGCGTTCAGCAATGGTGCGCGCCGCAAGGGCCTCTTCTTCAACGCCGATCTCATCAATGACGATGACTTCCGGCATATGGTTTTCCACAGCCTCAATCATTACGGCATGCTGATGATCCGGCGAGGAAACCTGCATACGCCGCGCGCGACCGATTGCGGGATGCGGGATGTCGCCGTCGCCGGCGATTTCGTTCGACGTGTCGACGATTACGACACGCTTCTTGAATTCGTCGGAGAGGACACGCGCCATCTCGCGCAGCTTGGTGGTTTTGCCTCGCCCCGGACGGCCCAGCATCAAGATGCTTTTGCCGGATTCGACGATATCGCGAACGATATCGATCGTGCCGTACACAGCTCGCCCGATGCGGCATGTCAAACCTATTACTTTGCCCTGGCGGTTGCGGATAGCGGAAATACGGTGCAGGGTTCGCTCGATGCCTGCACGATTGTCTTTGCCGAACGCGCCTACTCGCGCGGTTACAAAATCAATGTCCTCATTGGTGACGGGAATACCTTCGCGCAGGTACACGACACGCCCGTCGGAAAACCGCGATTCAGCATCGCGCCCGAGATCCAAAACGATCTCGATCAATCCTTCGATCGTGTCCTCACGCTCAAGTGCTGCCCGAAGCGGCGGAGGAAGAATCTCCAGCAGCTGGGATAAATTATCGGTGACACGGAGTTGATTTGCTGAGAGCGGCGGCACGGTCGCCATGGCATTAGGCGACGCCTGGTTGCGCGCATCAAAGTAATCGTTGTAGGTCGTCTCTTGGCCGTTCCCGTTGACGACATCGACATAATCTCGATCAGCCATAGATCGCGTTATTGCTCATTTCCTTCCCGGCTCATCAAACAAATGCGCTCAGCGGTTCCAGAGGGAACTCACAGAGCAAGTTGTTCGTTTAATAAGGACACAGGAAGAGTCGGCGCAGTGCCCGACTCCGTGCGATCGCTGTCAATTCGCGGCGTCAAGCTATAGTTGCTCGCGCGCCACGGCGTCGCATTCTACATGATACCCGAAAGCGGCCCCGCCCATGCCGCCCCAGCACTGTCTAGTGGCTATTTCGTTGACGCGGAACCAGGGCAATGGTATAATCGTACATTAAGGTGACGTGTTACGGCAGCGAAAGGAAATTGGATCGCGTGCAAATCAGTAAACGTGGGATAGTTGGCGGCGTCCTGCTTGCGTCCCTTGGCATTGTCTCGTTTCGCTTAGGCGATAGCCTTGGACCAGATCGCACCTCCGCGAGAAATCTTTATACTCCACATCAAGAAGTCGCTCAATCTACTCCTACCCTGCTAACCGGATTTACCGGCAATGCGTCTCATGCCACACACACATTGGTGCGTCAGGCAACGGACAATGCAGATATGCAGGATGTGGTGATTACCGGCCCCGGCGCAACATTCGAAGAAGTCTATCAGTTGCTCAAGCGCAACTATGTTGAAGGAGTTCCGGACGAGTCCAAACTTGGGCACGGAGCCGCCGCGGCGATGCTTGCATCGCTGGGCGATCCTGAAAGCCGGTTTGTTGATGTTGCTCAGATGAAGGAGCTTCAGGGCGAAGTCGGCGGGGTCTATCATGGACTGGGCGCAGTCACAGATGTCAGAACTCTCAAGCACGGCGATCCTGAAAACAAACAAGATCCCGGATACACTGAGTACCGGCTGACTATTGTAGCTGCTTTGCCCGGAAGTCCTGCAGAGAAAGCGGGGCTTCGCGCGAACGACGTTATCACCGAAATCGACGGCAAGTGGCTGGCAACATACGATCCGGTTGCCGCCGCATCCAAGCAGTTGAAGGCAATGCAGGATGATCCGGTTTCCTTCAACAAACTCGCTACCCAAATCCAAAAACAGGTAGAGAACGCATTATCTCTTTCGGATGGCGAGGACAAGCTCCGTTTGACCGCTGCACAGCCGTTAACGCTCACGATCGACCGTCCTGGCGCGCCAAAGCCGCTGAAAGTGCCCGTGGACGTGTCCGCCACGACCACGGTAACAGCGATTGCAGCGAAGAACCTTCCAAATGGTGTCGGTTACATTCACATCGCCCAATTAGTCGATGGATCGGATAAAGATTTCGCCACGGCCCTCGAAAGCTTCGGCAACGATCTTAAGGGGCTGGTTGTGGATCTGCGGGATACTCCCGGCGGTCAACTTTCGGCGGCTAAGGGCATCGCCGAAAAGATCACGAACGGACGTGTTCTGGGAATCGATCAGAAGAAGGGCAAACAAGAGACGCAAATTGCTCTGAAGTCCTCTAAACAGATTACATGCCCCGTGGTTGTGCTGGTAAATGGCGGGACCGCGAAAACAGCGGAACTCCTTGCAGCAGCGCTTCGCGACAGCGGCAGTAAGCTGGTAGGACAAAAGACGTTCGGCGACCCCATGGATGTCGCCCAAGTCGTTCTCCAGGACGGCTCGGGATTTACCATGACTGTCGGCAAGTTCTTTACTGCAAGCCATGCTTCATTTTCGGACGGCTTGAAGCCTGATGTCGCCGTGCCGGAAACGGCTGCGCCTGAAGACGCCTTGAATCAGGCCATCGGAACATTGTCCGGCCGAGTGGCCGTCATTCCGTCAGTTCGCGGTTGAGCCGCTTGTAGTTCGCCGGAGTAATTGTAATGTCAGTCAAGCAAATTATTGGTCGCATTGCCGGAACAGCCGCAATTGTCGGTGTAACCTTCACTGCCGGTGTTACTTGGCACGATCTTCGCGGCATCCATGATGTGATGAGTTTCCGCCAGGCATTGGTCCTTGCGAGATCGCACATGGATGAAGTTCTAATCACTGCCGCCCACGGCCAGACGCAGGACTACACGCCATATCAGACCTATGCCGAGGTCCTGACCACACTGCGGGCGAGTTATTACAATAAAGACATTGATCCCACAGTCATGACTTACAATGGCATCAGGGGCATGATGGGTGCGCTGAAAGATCGCTACACCCGTTTTATGGCTCCGGATGCCTATAAAGACATGATGGAAGACAATCAAGGACAGTTCGTCGGTATCGGCGCGCAGCTAGGCACGAACAAGCAGAACCAGATCTATGTCGTTCGTGTTCTCCCTGGCGGTCCTGCCCTGAAATACAAGGTCATGGCCGGAGACATCATCATGAAGGTTGACGATAAGTCCACCCTTAAGATGAAGGATGTCGATGTCGTCAAGCTGATCCGCGGCGAACCGAACACAAAAGTCACTTTGACCATGCTCCGTAAGGGCGTCACACACCCCGTTGTCCTGACGATGCCGCGTGAAGTCGTTCAGCAGGAAGTCGTTCAGCACACGATGATTGATCCCGTCCATCGGATCGGTTATATCTCGCTGAGCGTCTTCAACGAAGAGAGTGATCGCCAGATCGAGAAGGCGCTGACAGACCTTCAAGCCAAGGGCGCTCGTGGGCTGGTGCTCGACCTGCGCGAAAATCCGGGCGGCCTGCTCGATATTGCGCAGCGTGTTGCGAGCCGGTTCATTCCGAACGGTCCCATCGTATGGATCAAAGACCGCACGGGACCGATGCAGTCGATCAATGTCATTCCGCGGCTTCACGAGAATCACCTGAAGTTCCCACTCGTAGTCCTTGTAAACGGCAACAGCGCCAGCGCGGCTGAGATCGTTTCAGGAGCGATCAAAGATACCAATTCAGGCACATTGATTGGCGAGCGAACTTTCGGCAAGGGTCTTGTCCAGACAATCATGCCCTTGCGAGATAATTCGGCTGTGGCTATTACGACACAGCACTATTACACGGCCATGAAGCACGACATCAACCATAAAGGAATTGAGCCGGATATCAAAGTGAGTTATACTGATGCCGACCAGCGCAAGTTGTACAGCTACCTGCGCGATCATCCCGATGCCTTCTATGACATCAAGGATGATACACAGCTCCAGCGTGCTCTGTCTGAGCTAAAGACGAAGATGCAGGTCGCGTCGGCTCAACCCTGGTAATGCAGCATCGAACCGCCCCGCCCGCCGGCGCAACCGGCTGCGGGGCTTTTTCATTGTGATACCTCGAAAGCAACGATGGAACAACAAGACGAGCCGCTCTCCTCTGCTCCGGCGCCTGACCAAAATGTACCGCCTGCATCCGGCTCTCCTACCCAAAAGGATCCGGCGAAACTCGAACGGCAGCTTAAGATATATAAGCGGATAGCTGTCATCGCAGTCGTTGGCTGTGCCGCCGCCTTTGGCTGGGCAGCGTATAGCAGGCGGGTCTCAGCCCCGGTTCAGATTCTCCTTGACGGTAAACCAATCGTAACCGTGCGCAATTTGACGGCTGCAAATTCAGTACTTCTGGCGGCTGAGCAAATAAAAACGCACGGCGCCAATTATCCGGCCGACTCATTTAAAACGCTGCAGAAAGTTCAGTTCCGGCGCGTTGCGCGCGATGCGGCCGTCGATCAGGATGACACGGCTGCGCGTACACTTGCCACCAAGCTGAAACTTCATGTCCGCGCATTTGCAATCCTAGTCGACGGACACTCAACGGTGGGCCTTCCAACAGAGGAAATGGCAAAGGAAACTCTCTCCGTAATTAAGCATCACTATGAGAGCATGCCGCCTGAGGGCGCTACATCCGGCGAGTCGGAATTTGTGGACAAAGTGGCAATAGAGCGAATGGGGCTGGATTCGCAGCAGCTGAGAGGTGATCCAAGTACTGCCGCAGAGTATTTCTGGACTCCTCGGCAGGTAAAGACCTATACGGTTCAACCTCGCGATACGGGATTTTCGATTGCTCACAAATCGCACATTTCGTTTTCAGATTTTCTGGCCGCAAATGCGGGCCGCGACCTGAATAAGCTTCATCCTGGCGACACCGTCAATGTTACAAAATCGACTGTGCTTGTGCACGTCCTGGTACACAAACAGATGCAAGTAACCGAAAGGATGATCGCAAATGTGCCGGCCAGCGAGGCGGGGAAGCAACGCACGACGTACTTGGTGAGCTACGTAAATGGGCATGAGTCGAAGCGACGCGTGCTTGGGATGGAAACGCTGGAGAGGCCTCGGACACGCACATCGTTATAGAATGCCCTTAGCGCGTGATACAGGCGATACACCACGCAGTTATGTTGCAATTCATGCAATGCCGAAGCGCGCGAAGAAAGCATCTTCGTCTTCATCATCATACGGGTCGAACTGGAATTTCCAGCCACGGTGATACTTGAGGGATTGCTGCTCTTCCGGTGTCAGGCATAAAACGGAGGCATCTTGATAAGGGTGCTTATAAATAACGTACTGCCGGCCACTGGATTCAATGATGATATTGAGCTGGTCGAACACGGAGAGGTCCAGCCAGATCCCCCACTGCGATTCATCGGTATGATCCGCGATTACCACAAATCGTTTCCCATGATTGCGAAACCAAACGAGCGTCGGTTTGCCGTCGACGTGTCCGAAATCTTCACTGATTTCCGTCGGCTCTAAAACACCGCGTGAGATATGTCCCCACCCCGTTACGGCGCCCGCATAGAAGCCGGGTTTCTCGCCACAGTCTTCCATATCTGCGCTCCAAACGGCGCTGAGATCATAAGACAGGAGATCAAGGTCGACGAGCGGTCCGGAAGGGCTGAAGGGGCGGCCACGCGTTGCAAGGATTTGCTGGGCTAAAGCCTCTACGTCCAGGTTTGCATGCGCCGAGAAGAAACCGAGACTTCTAAAGTAAATAAGAGATACGCGAAGCCAATCGTCAGGTGATAAAAGCTGAAGTTCGGAGGGTGTCAACGAGCCGGCCTTCGAGAAGATTTCCCATGCCGTTTGTGCAAGTGGAGTGGCGGAGAGGGTGGGATTCGAACCCACGGAGGTGTTACCCTCACTCGCTTTCGAGGCGAGCGCACTAGACCAACTATGCGACCTCTCCACAATTTGGCAGCTTACGTCCGGCTTAATAGGGGCTGGTGCCCCCGGGCGGAATCGAACCACCGACACAGGGTTTAGGAAACCCTTGCTCTATCCACTGAGCTACGAGGGCGAGATTCAACCACCGATACTTGTCCGCCAGCTACCGCGGCAACGGGTCTTATTATACACCGCCCCCTCTCGCAAAGTCAACGGTCAAAATTGGAAAACGAAGATATTCTTAGAGGATAACTCATCTTATTTCGCCACATTGGAGGTAGACTCCATTACGAACTTCGATGCGGAACTTCTCTATCCGTATCATATTTCATTAGGATTTTTCGATCTGTGAATGTTGACTGCAATACCCACCCATTTTATCTTGACGGTCAATATACGAACGTGCTAAGATGGTGAATAGCACATTCACGGCAATGTGAAAGGAGCCCTTCTGTTTTGACTCGCCGCATGTCCCCGTGGTCCGTCGCCGTCGCTCTGATGCTTGGCGCCACCGCAACAATATCCACCGCCCAGATCGCTCGCGCGCAAGATGCGCCCGCAGCAGGCAATCCGCAGCCCGCAGCGCCGGCACAGCAGCCTGCAGCTCCCGCGCCGCCTCCGCCGCCCCAAATGGCTCCGCCGCCGAACATGAGGCCGATGCGGCCCGGCATGGGTCAGCCTATGATGCCTCCGCCGCCACCGCCGGCTAAGCCGCTGATCGGCCCCCCTGGTGTCGCGGCAACCGTGAATGGCCAGAATATCTCAGAAGATGCAGTCAGGGACATGGCCTATAAGACCCAGGGGCCTCGCGTGATCGATACGATGATCACGAACCTTATCATCGATCAGGAAGCGAAGAAGCAGCATCTCACAGCAACGCCGGCCGATATAACTGCCAAGATTAATGAGATGCGACAGCAGGTTAAGGGCCAGTTCCCCGGCCAGTCGCTTGAAGTGCTTGTCGTCAACAGCGGCCACACGATGGATGAGCTTCGAGACAATCTGAAGACACGTGTCGAGCTTGAGAAGCTTGTCGGAAAGGATCTCAAGGCCCCACGCGCTGTCCATGTCCGCCACATCCTGATCCGTACGGAAAATGTCGGCGCGCCCGATCCGAATACCAAGGTGCATACCGAGGCGGAAGCCAAAGACATCCTCACCAAGATCCGAGCGGACTTAAAGGCCGGCAAATCGTTCGCCGACGAGGCTAAAGAGTACACGGAAGATCCCAGCGGCAAAGCAAACGGCGGCGATCTGCCGATCGTTCTTCCCAACTCTCCGCTCGATCCCGCATTCCTGGAAGCATCGCTCAAGCTCAAGAAGGGCGAAGTGACTCAGGAACCGGTAAAGTCGGTTTACGGACTTCATCTCATCGAGTGCGACAGCACCAGCGAGGATCCAACTCCCGTTGACAAGCCTCTCTTTGAGCAGGCGCAGAGTAACTACAAGACGCAGCAGCTCTCCATGCAGATCCAGACGTACGTCCAGACTCTGAAGGCCAAGGCCAAGATTGCGAATTACATCGCGACCGGCGCCCCAGCTAAGAGCGCTCCTGCAGCAAAATCTGCTCCGAAGAAAGCAGCAGTTGCTCCGGCAGACAAGAAGGCGCCGAAAGCGCACTGAGCGCAACCGTAACCTTCTATCGGCTACCGGGCGAAATATGCCGCGTAGGCCGGCGTCCTAAGGACGCCGGTCGATCTTTCGGGTGCAGGATCAAGCGTACTGCGCCGATCCTGCACCCAAAGTTATTTTGGATAACTGCGTGCCGGGCCACGGCCCTAAAGCGCCAAAGTTCTCCGGCTCCCCGAACACATCCACTACAAAGGAGTTTTCTTGTGACTAAGAAGACGCTTAACATCGGTCTGGTTGGATACAAGTTCATGGGCAAGGCCCATTCCAATGCCTATCGGCAAGTCGGCCGCTTTTTTGATGAGCTTCCGGCTAAGCCGGTTCTGAAAGCCATCTGCGGCCGTGATGAAGCCGGAGTGCGCCGCGCTGCCGATACGATGGGCTGGGAATCCTATGAAACTGACTGGCGCGCGCTTATTGCGCGGCCTGATATCGATATAGTAGACATCGCCGTGCCGGGGAACCTGCATGCTGAGATCGCAATAGCCGCCGCCAATGCCGGCAAGAATATCTTCTGTGAGAAGCCTCTTGGCAATACCGCCGAAGAAGCAAAGGCTATGCTCGATGCCGTTACCAAGAACGGCGTAAAGCACGGGATCTTCTTTAACTATCGCAAAGTGCCTGCCGTCGCGCTGGCCAAGAAGCTCATCTCCGAAGGTGCGCTTGGCCGCATCTACCACTGGCGTGGAACATATCTTCAAGATTGGATCGCCAACCCGGACTTTCCCCTCGTCTGGCGCTTGCGTAAAGATCTGGCAGGCAGCGGCACAAACGGCGACTTGAATGCCCATCTGCTGGACATGGCACGCTATTTAGTCGGCGAGATTACGGAAGTGTCCTCCACGATGGAAACATTCGTAAAGCAACGCCCTGAGCTTGCCGCCACGGATGACCGCATGGGCGGAACGGCATCGGACACAATGGGTGAGGTAACCGTTGACGATGCGACACTGATGCTGGCGCGTTTTGACAACGGGGCTGTCGGCACCTTCGAATCGACACGTTTCGCGATGGGCCGCAAAAACCATAATCGCTTTGAGATAAATGGAAGCAAGGGAAGCGTCGTGTTCAACATGGAGCGCCCTAATGAACTGGAGATCTACACGGAAGACACGCGAGAAGGCACATACGGCTTCAGGACCGTCAGCGTGACTTCGGGACAGGATCCTTATAGCGGTCATTACTGGCCTACGGCTCATAACACCGGCTACGAGCACACATTCATCAATCTGCTGTTCGACGGACTGACCGCGATTGCCAATGACGAAATGCCATCGCCGAACTTCCACGACGGCTACATCAACAATGTGGTTCTCGAAACCATTGAGAAGGCAGCCGAGACGAAGAAGTGGGAGACGATCAGCTACTAAAGCGGTTATCCTGCAAGTGATGTAACGATCACATGGTTAGTTGGCGCAGGCTTCCTGCCCTATCTGCAGCCGATATATGTATTCGCAGGCTCCCAACCCTCCCGAAGGGAGGGAGCCAGAGTTAGGAGTAGCTACGAAAGTACTTCCTAATCTGAAAGCCCCTCTCCTCCGGGGAGGGGTTGGGGAGGGGAGCCTGCGATCTCCGCCGCATCTTCATCCTCCACGCGCGCCGCTTTCTTATTGGGCAGCGGCCGCGGCGCTTCCAGGGCTATCGCGGCATCGCAGAGCATTCCGAACTCTTCCAACGACAGCGATTCCCCTCGCCTCTGCGGATCGATGCCGGAGCGCGCGATCACATCCCTCGCCATATCCCGTTCCCAGGCAAGCCGTGGATCGCCGCTGAGGGCATTGAGCAGTGATTTGCGGCGCTGACCGAATGATCCTCTCACGATCGAGAAGTAGAATGCGGGCTCAGGCATCGGCACCGGCGGCTCTGAGTATGGTGTAAGGCGCAGGATAGCGCTCTCGACATCCGGTTGGGGAATAAACACCTTACGGCTTACGACAGCAACCATCTCCACCTTTGCCTGCGCCTGCACAAATACGGATACTGAGCCATATGCGGACGATCCCGCCTTCGCTCCAAGCCTCTCAGCAACTTCCTTTTGCACAAGCAACACAATCGATCGAATACGCCCCTTATTTTCGAGCATACGCTCGATCAGCGGAGTGGTGATATTGTAAGGAATGTTTGCGACCACACTGATTTGTTCATGGCCGGAAAACTCCGAATCAAAAAATTCTTTCCAGTTTAATTCCAACGCATCCGCGCGGACAAGATTCACCTGAGTCAGCCCGGAGAGAGTCTCTGCCTGTACCCTTTCCAATGCCGTGTCGATCTCAATGGTCGCCACATGTCCAGACGTTCCTACAGCCTCAGCAAGAGCGCGTGTCAATACGCCAAGCCCGGTTCCGATCTCAAGGGCGCCGTCACCAGGAGTGAGGCAGGCGGCATCTACGATCCTCGACAGGACGTTACCGTCGACAAGAAAATTTTGGCCAAACCGTTTTCGTGGATGGAGATTATATTTCTTCAGGAGACCATGTATCGTCGAGGGGCTGGAAAGGTTCATTCGGGGATTGTACCTGGCAATAAAAAATGCTCCGGCGTTCGCCGGAGCAGAGTGCTTAAACTAAGAGATAATTACTGGCCGGAGTCCAATACCCAGACCTTAACATTGCGGCGGCCAACATGAAGCGCTTCCCGATATGTTGAGTGCCCGAGGTCAATTCGACGGCCCTTGATAGCGCCGCCTGTATCACCGGCAATAGCGTAACCGTAGCCTTCAATGTAGAGGCGGGAATGCAAACGGATAACACGAGGATCAACAGCAACAACGCCATATCCGGCGCGCATCCCAGTCGCACAGCGTCCTGTGCTGCTGCCTTCATGTGGAGAGTAACCGGTGGCAACCATATTGAGGGACCGCATTCGGCGGTACGAGCCGCTTCGAGAAGGAAGTGCAGCAGCCATCCGGGTTCGAATGCCGCCAAGAGTCTCTTCATCTACCGGCTGTTTCGCGATATGCTTTTCAAGCAATGGCCGCGATACAAGCTTATCGTTTATGTACTTGGCTGTGAAAGTCTTAACGAGAATTCCAGGAGCGCCATGATGCCCATGGCCGATCGAGCCTGGCTTGAGGTCTGCGCTCAAACGGAAAACGGTCTTAAATGGAATCGATGTGGTTTCCGTCTCCGTCACGGTCCGCACACGTGTAATGACGATGCGGGTGTTGGAAGTGATACCGGAAGTAAGTGCAGGTGTCAGCGTGTCTTCAGCGCCGAGCGCTATATGCGCCGTTGTGAGCGCATCCTGAACGGTCTTGCCGCTTGTGCTCACCGTTTGCGCCGGTTTGATTCCATCCACAACCGATACATTTACACTCGGCTGCGCTGCCGGTGCAACAGTGGCGACTGCGGGGGATCCGGCTGTGGTAGCTTGTGCAGTGGCCGGGGCCTGCTGCTGCGCAACAGCTGCTACGAGCGGGAATGCAACAGTAGAGGCTGCGAAAAGCCCTGCTACGGAAATGTAAAGTATAGAGCGCTGCCGGGATTGGCTGCGTGTTCTTGTGCTGTTGTTCACAGCAAGGTCTTGCCGATTGGCGCGCAAATCGAGATCAGTGGTATTGAGAGACGTTACAATTTCCTGCTGATCGTTCGAACGCGTCGGTCGTACAGTTTGCAAATGGTCTCCTCCTTCGGGTTGAGGTTGTACGCAAATCGATGGGCCAGTTAAATTACTCTAGGACCATCTCAATGCGCCATGCCGGAACGCCTTTTGGCGAGCCGACCTTTGCTACATCGCTGTCGACGTTGAGGCCATTATTCCATATGTATATTCCGGTGTCAATGATACAACCGGCACTTAACGAGCTTTGTCTGACTATGTTGCTTATTGTTAACAGTTAATGAATAATAAATTTTCGTTAAATTCCTTGATTCTTTGCCTTCGTTGGTGGTAATATGTCTATGTATCAGGAACATGTGTTTGCAACAAACAAAGATTCGGATTTGTTATTCGCGGACGTTTCCGGATTGTGCCTCCTGGTGTGACTATCTTGACAGTGATGATCGCGAGCGTATAAATCGCCCTGTGGCGAAAGAGAAAGGCAGAGTGTAATGGGATTTGAACCGAAGCGACATTTGATCAAGGTCCAAGGCGGCCGAAATTACCTACCAGTATCCGCGCGCCTGATCTGGTTCCGGCAAGAGCACCCGGATTGGGGTATCGAGACGGAACCGATCACAATCGATATGGATAAGCAGTACGCGATATTCCGGGCAAAGATCTACAATGCGGAAGGTCGCCTGATGGCGGTTGGCACGAAGCGCGAAGATATTAAGGGCTTTCCCGACTATCTGGAAAAAGCGGAAACCGGAAGTGTTGGGCGCGCCCTCGCGCTCTGTGGTTTCGGGACACAGTTTGCCCCGGAACTCGATGAAATCGATTTCCGCCAGGCAGGAGCGCCGGGCGGCCTCAGCTCCGGCCGTTTTGCGGACAGCCCCCAGCCGGTCCGCAATGCGCCTCCCCAACGTCAGTTCGATAGGCCGGCTCAAAGCGCACAGCGCGCTGCACTTCCGCAGTCAATAGGAACGCCGGAACACATTGCGCCTCCGATTGCCCTACCGGCGCAGGCAGATGCGATGAGTAGTGATACCGAGACTGATACCGCCGTACAGGCGGCAAAAGGGGCCGAAACAGTCGATGCTGCGTCCAATGCCTGTGGGCACTGCGGCAAGACGCTGACCCGGTCACAACAGGAGCTATCGGTGCGCCACTTCGGTGAAGCCCTCTGCCCGTCCTGCCAGAAGGACAGAAGCCGCAACGGCCAGACGACAGGAGCAGCAAGGGTATAGAAGTTGTCTGGCCGGAAGACAGGCGGTTGAAGACCAACCACCCCGAAATGGCAGGCGGTTAAACGACCCGTAAGCCCATAGGAAGCAGGCGGTTAAAACCGCGCCTAGAGAGTACACATGTCCGCCTTGCACACGTATGTGAGGGTGCGTATGCCTGACTTCGCGGACTAAGAAATGCGGCTAAAAGCCGCTCCTAGTGTCCGAAGGGACACATTTGTACTCTCTAGCCCGTGGTTTCAACCGCCAGGGCAAATGGCCACCAGGGCAAAGACCGCCGGAACATCCTATACATAAAATGCCCGGCAGCGCCATTGCTGCCGGGCATTATTTCTTTTTGAGTATTCTTATTGGGATGACTCCATTGTCACCGGCCGATCAATTCCGAGCGGCAAGCCGCAACGGCTGATGGTTGTGAAGCTGCGCAAGCATCTGTGGATTGCGTATGGTTACCACAAGATGCATGCCCGGTATTAAAGTTTTAGACGACTTAATGCCGTTCGATTGAGCGATTTCCTCGATCCGGTCCGGCAGGTTGTCCCCCGGGCCAGCCACCGCTTTTGCCACGCCCCACAGCGTGTCACCGGTCTTTACGGTGATCGTTGTAGTAGCGGCTAGGGGTATATTGCCACGAGACTGCATCTGCCCAATCTCCGACCGCAGTGTTCCCGCGCCAAGCACGCCAAGCGCAACAATGGCTGCGCCTGTCCAGACTGCGTTTTGTTTCTGGATGCGAGAGCGCGCCTTCGCCCGGCGAGCCGCTCGAATGGCCCGTGCCGCCTCCTCATCTGTTTCAAGCCGAAGAAATCCCGCTCCCGCTATTTCTGTCTTACACTTTTTACCGGCAGCATTTGTTTCTGCGAATCCCATTGCATGTTCTCCCTAGACCCGAGCTAATTTAACAACAATAGCAAACTTGTGTTTGCTATTGGATTCTACCAACCCGCATGGTTCAGAGTCAAGCGATTCCTACCCGAGTCGAAAAAATATCAAACAATAGTTTGATTGCGCAAATTTTATTTGGGTATAATTGGTCAACAGAATTGCTCGTAAATGCCAGCCTGCTTATGCGAGTGTGCAGGTTCCTAACGACCGGAACCGCAGACGCAGGCAGGTTTTGCGACGCATTCATGAAATACAGAGGTCGTTATGGAAGTTCTAACGGAGAAGCAGCGCCAAGTTCTGGAAGCTGTACGAAACGGAATTGAAACTCGGGGATTCTCGCCCACGGTCCGAGAAATCGGGGCAATGCTTGGGTTGAGTTCAAGCTGTACTGTCAAGAAGCATCTCGATGCGCTTGAGACAAAAGGCTATATCCGCCGGGATCGCTATCAACGCGGCGTGGAATTGCTGGACGGCGGCGGCGATCCGATCAGCATGGGGCGCGCCGTGTGTGTGCCGCTGCTTGGACGTGTTGCCGGCGGCGCGCCTATCCTGGCACATCAAAGCGATGAGCCGGAAATGCTTCCCCTGCCCCAGTCACTGCTGCCCCGTGGCACTGAGACAGGAAAAGACCTGTTCGCCCTCGAGGTCTATGGCGATTCCATGCGTGATGCCGGCATTTCCGACGGCGATATCGTCATTGCGAAGCGCCAGAACAGCGCGCGTGACGGAGAGATCATCGTCGCGCTGATCGGTGAAGAGGCAACAGTTAAGACATTCTACGCGGAGGCCGACTGCATTCGGCTGCAGCCGGAAAATCCCGCGTTCGAACCGATCTTCACCAAAGACATGACCGTTCTCGGTAAAGTTACGCTCTCCATCAAGCGATTCAACTAATATCCTGCGCTAGCCTTTTGCGGCGGCCGTCTTCACCCTCAGCGGTGCGGATGCCCGCCGCTTTTCTATTACTCGGGCAATGACGAAGCTGAGCAGACCAATTGAGAGGTAGAGAGCCGAACATACAACGAAGTCCGGCAATGTGCTGTTAAATAGGAGGTGGGACTGGGCTTGTAAAAGTGAAAAGCCGTTTCCTTTATCAAAGCAAAGCTGTTGCAGGCTGATAAGCGGGCAAAAATAGAGCAGATTGTCACTGAAAGGCGCTGACGCCGGCGTCTCCCCATATGATTGGCCATAAGATGCGGATTGCTGCGCGCTATATGTCATGTACGGCAGAATCATAGCCAGGGCGGCTAGCAGGTAAAGCATCATCATCGCAGCCCAACGGTTACGGAGGGCAACAGAGAGCAGCTTGCCGAAGCCAGCCAGCGCAAGCGCAATGGATGCATACATGATAGTCGCGCCAATAACAACATCGGTGGACAGGGATGTTACACTGAATGTCGCTCGCCAGGTTGAAAACGCAAACGCTGTAACAGCGCCGATAACTGCAACCAGAGCCAGGGCTGTCGCCACTCCCGCGGTCAAGTCATGGCCGAATAGGGCTCTACGCCAGTATGGTTCCTCAACGACTGCCGCTTCATACTGGTCCCGCAACTCCCCCGTAACGAACGGAGGCACGAACAGCATCAACGCGATCAGCCCGGCAAGCGTGAGGGTCAACGCCGCATACGAAGGCGTAAAGCTTAAAATGGGAGAGCCGTCCAGAAAGAACAAAGTAGAGCCCAGGAACAGGAATAGGCTGCCACGAACCAGCGGCGTCCTGCGGCGCGGGTTGTCCGAAAGTCGTGAACCGGCAAGGACGAGCATCAATACGATAAGCAAGCCGTTTATCAGAAGCGCCGGGACCCACGCCGGCATTGGCCACCGGTAATACATCTCGGTATCGGCTCCGACAATAGAGCCAACGGGGTTTAGCGCGGATAACGACAGCTGCTGACCTCCCCGCATTGCGCCCCGCATAACAGCCACTATTGCAAATGGCGCCGTGACGCAGAAATACAGGAACAGGCTGCCATAGGACATCGCCGTTGCCGTCGCCGTGCTTCCTGTACCGGCCGACCACGCCAACGCCACAGCCCCGTACACCACGGCGTTCAAAAGCAGCAGCAAATACGTCACGCCGACCTGCTGCGGTGAGACTCCACCCAGCAGAAAACAGATCGAGATCAACGGAAGCGATGCCGTCAGGAGAAGGCACACAAACGACAGCGACGAAAAGAGCTTGCCCAGGACGATTGACCGAGTAGAGAGCGTCGTCGATCTAAGCAGCTCAAAAGTTCTCTGCTCACGCTCGATCGAGATCGCCCCGGATGTCAATGCCGGCATAATGAGACTGATCAGAACCGCCTGCACGGCAAACAAGGTCATGAAGAACGTGCGGCCGGCTGTAAAGCTCACCGCCGAACCGCCGCTCATCGCATTCGCATTGTGGGAGTTCCACCAGCTGAGATAAGACAGGAAAAGGGTAACGGCCAGGATGCTCAGATAGATAAAGAGCACCCAATAGGCGCGAGAGCCACGCATTCGGCTGCGAAGCTCCTTGGTAACGACGGGGTTATCGAATGCTTTGATCGCCATAGGTATGTGTTCTCCGCCGTCCGGATCACGAAAAGCGCGCCGGTCGCTCGTTGACTAACGATCAATAACGTAAATTAGAGGGTATTGGTTTCGCGGACACTATCTGCGGCGAGCAGCGGCATACTCAGCCAGCGCTGAAAGCGCATCGCGGTATGGACTTGGCTCAACAGCCAATAGCGCCGCCTGTGCCGCTTCTACATAACCGCGCGCCACAATGCCCGTACGACGATAACCGTCACAGCGTTCGATGCTATCATGAACAAGCGCAATGTCCGCCGGAGTAAGGCTTTCCGGAGCTTCGAGGATACGCGCCAGCTCCGTTCGCAAGTCGGAATCGGCATCGCGCAGCGCCAGAATTAAGGGGAGAGTCATTTTGCCCTCTCGCAGATCGCCATCAAGCGCTTTGCCTGTGACGGAGGGATCCCCGGTGTAATCGAGGAGGTCATCGGCAACCTGAAAAGCAAGGCCGCAGTTTAGGCCATATGCTTTCATCGCTTCTATAACTTCCGGAGACGCATCAGCAAGCATAGCGCCGATCTCGCAGCATCCCGCGATAAAGCCGGCGGTCTTCTTCTCGATAATCCTGAGGTATGTTTCTTCCGGTGTTGACGCATCTCCGCGAGACGTGATCTGAAGCACTTCGCCTTCGCTGAGCCCGATTGTAACATTGCTGAACACGCGAATGACGTCGAGGTTGCCTTCCCGGGCTGCCAGATAAATGCTCTTTGCCAGCAAGTAATCGCCCACGAGCACGCTGATCTGATTGCCGAATGCCGCGTTCGCCGTGGGACGGCCACGACGCTCTTCAGCGCCGTCCACAACATCGTCGTGAATCAACGAAGCCATGTGAATGAGCTCTGCCGCAGATGCAGATGCGTGTATCGTCCTGGTCGGATAGCTGTTCTGTACTGCGCGGGCGGCAAGAATAACAAGTGCAGGACGAAGCCGCTTGCCGCCTGCGGCGAGAGTGTGCCCGGAAATCGCATATGCCGCGCGAACGTCGGATCGAATCTCGTCTTTAAGAACTTGCTCTACGGAAGACAGTTCGTCCTGAATACACCCAAGGAATGCCGCAGAGGATGGCTCGGGGCGTTCGGCGGGGTTTGTTGTGGCCTGGAGCACACTCATAAATTATCCGTGGCCTCCCTTGGCAGCAAAGCCGCCGTCAGCAATGGGCTTCACGCCCACATGAACACACACTATGCCCATAGTAAGATCGACATGTCGCACATCCGTCAGCCCTGCCTGCTGCATATCCCCGGCCAGCTCAGCGCGAGAGCGAAACCGAGCCACCGATTCCGGCAGATAAGTATACGCCTCCGATGACCCGCTCACAAGATTGCCGATCTTTGGAAGAACCATGCGAGAGTACAGGCTATAAAGTGAACGCATGGTCCCGCCTTTAGGCTCTGAAAACTCCAGGCAAACGACCCGGCCGCCCGGCTTGAGCACGCGCGCCATTTCTCGAAAAGCCCGGTCAATCTCCGCAACGTTTCGGATCCCGAACGCCACAGTGACGGCGTCAAAGGTATTATCGGAGAATGGAAGCCGCGAGGCGTCGGCCTGTGTGCGGCGAACATCGGCGCTTTCAAACTTGGCATCGCCGGAACGCATCATGGGCATGGAGAAGTCAAGCGCCACGACGCGCCCTTCCGAGCCGACAGATTGGCGCGCAAGCACGGCCCAATCGCCGGTTCCGGTACAAACATCCAGGACGCTGTCCCCCTTGTCCAGGGCGGCGCAGCGCGTAGCAAAGACTCGCCAGGAATGGTGAATACCTGCAGACAGGACTGAGTTGAGGAGATCGTACCGTGGGGCGATCCGATCGAACATTGAACGGACATAGGCCGACTTCTCGCTCGCCGTGGCCGGGCTATCGAGAACGGCGATGCCGGAGTGGCTGGAAGAAGTCAAAGAAGACATTGTGAAAAACTCCGCAATCTAGCCAGGATTATACCCACGGTCCGGTAAACTGTCAACGCGAGACACTCGGGCGGGAAACTGCCGTATGAGAGAACAATATGGAAATCAAAATGCACGCCACGACTATCGTGGGAGTGAAGAAAGACGGCCACGTAGCCGTCGCCGGAGACGGCCAGGTAACACTGGACAAAACCGTCATGAAAAGCACGGCCCGCAAGGTCCGCAGGCTCTACCAGGGCAAAATCCTCGCCGGATTTGCCGGCAGCGCAGCCGATGCGCAGGCTCTAGCGGACCGCTTCGAGGCAAAGCTGGAGGGATCCGGCGGCAACCTTCGGAGGGCCGTAATCGACTTCGCCAAGGAGTGGCGAACCGACCGCGTCATGCGCCGCTTCGAGGCGCTTATGATCGTAGCCGATAACGAATATCTGCTCGTGGTATCCGGCGACGGCAACGTCCTGGAGACAGACGACGGCATCGCCGCAATCGGCAGCGGCGGTTCGTATGCTCAGGCCGCTGCCAAAGCCCTCGTCGAAAATACCGATCTATCTGCCCGCGAAATCGCAGAAAAGGCTCTGCATGTCGCCGCAGACATCTGTATTTATACGAACCATAACATAACAGTCGAGGAACTATGAACAGCGCCGTTCAATTTGTCTTGATCTCTGCTGCGCTGCTGACATCCGCAGGTTCGGCAATAGCCGAGCCTTCCAAGTCCGATCGCGACGCCTTCCGGATGGGTTACGGCATTCAGTCGGCGCTGACTGCCGGTCGTCAATTTACCGACGACGTGAAGCGCTTGAGTGTCGTGCCCGACTCTGAAGAAGCCGCGCGCGAATCCGAGCTGGCTCAGCAAAGCGCCGTGCTGCGTAAGCGCGAACTTGAGAACCTCAAAATCGCGCGAGTGGCTGCGGGCGGAATGAGCATCCCGGATGACGTCCGCATCTGGTTCGCCGTAAATGCATCGGACCTGGGAAAACCGGCTAAGCCTTCCTCGGACGCATCGGCTTCGGATACCGAAGACGTCAAAACGGTGCTTGCAGCGCTCGACGAGACTTCGGACATCGCAGCAGCCACCAAAGATGTCCTTCCGAGCATTTTAACCAGCATCAAGCTGCAGGCGGGAAGTTCTGGATTGTGGTCGTTTCGGGCCGGCCGGGTAATGGCTGATATGGCGGCGGCAAAATCCCCGGCCGATCTTCCGGATGCGTCGCTCACGCGCGAATTGATCAAGACGATGCCAAAAGGCTACGAGCAAGAGACCAGGGATCGCCTTGGGGCGATCGATGCTTCCAAGACTCCGGCGATCTCGCAGGGAGAAGGCAATCTTTCGTCGCTTTTGCCGGGAAGCCGCAGCCGGTTCGCATCCGCAAATAAAACGCTTGCCTATTTTCTAAAAACATACCGCTCGGCGGATCTTGCGGCGACACGTCCGCAAAAACAGTAGATGCCGCAGAAGGCATAGCAGTAATTGGGAGTTGTTAGATGGAAGATCTTACACCGCGGCAGATCGTCGCGGAGCTGGACAAATACATTGTAGGGCAACATGCCGCCAAGCGCGCGGTTGCCATTGCCCTGCGAAACCGGCATCGCCGGCGCATGCTGACCGACGACCTTCGCGATGAGGTAATACCCAAGAACATCCTCATGATCGGACCGACCGGAGTCGGCAAGACCGAGATCGCCCGGCGCCTCGCCACGCTGGCGGGAGCGCCATTTGTGAAGGTCGAGGCCACGAAGTTCACGGAAGTCGGATATGTCGGCCGGGACGTCGACTCGATGGTCCGCGATCTTGTACAGGCATCGCTAAGGCTTATCGAGAAAGAGCGAACCGAAGATGTGCGTGAACGGGCAGCAGAGCGCGCTGTAGAGCGCGTGGTCGATATCATGCAGCCGCGCAAGAGTGACCGATCCACGCGGCAGCCGAACTCGCCTTTCGGCGACAGCAACATGCTGGGTTCGCTAAGCCAGCTATTTACCATCCCCAGCCAACAGCTAACGCCTCGGCCTGCCCCGGAGCCTGAAGAAACCGACGAAGCTGCCAAAAAGCGCAGTGAGCAAGAAACGAGGGTTCGAGAGCACATTCGCCAGCAGATAAAGAGCGGCGCAAGGGACTCCGAGACAATCGAGATTGAAGTAGAGGAGAGCAACCCCGCCCCCTTCGTGCAGGTGATGGGACCACAGAGCGGCGACGGCGGCGGTATGGACATGCAAGACATGCTCGGCTCTCTGATGCCCAAGAAACGGCGAAAGAGAACGATGACCATCGCTGACGCTCGTGAACATTTCACCGCCGAGGAAGCAAAAGCCCTGATCGACCAGGATCAGCTCAAAACCGATGCCATTACTCGCGCCGAACAGAGCGGGATCATCTTTGTCGACGAAATGGACAAAATCGCCGGCAGAGGCGGCCAGTCATCCGGGCCGGATGTCTCCCGTGAGGGTGTTCAGCGAGATATCCTTCCAATCATCGAAGGCAGCACTGTCCAGACGAAGTGGGGACCGGTACGCACAGACCATGTCCTGTTCATTGCGGCGGGCGCATTCCACCTATCAAAGCCATCCGACCTTATCCCTGAGCTCCAGGGACGCCTTCCCATCAGGGTCGAACTTGAGAGCCTTACGAAGAACGACTTCAAGCGAATCCTTACGGAACCAAAGAATGCTCTCGTTCGCCAATACCGCGAGCTGATGGCAACGGAAGGAGTTTCCATCGACTTTACAGAAGATGCGATCGACGAGATTGCGGGCATCGCGGCGGAGGTCAACGGCCAGATGGAGAACATCGGCGCGCGCCGTCTCCATACCGTTATGGAGCGCCTTCTTGAGGACCTTTCGTATGATGCGCCTGACGATTGTGAAAAAGAGATCAAGATCGATAGCCAATATGTTAAGGATAAACTTGAAGGTATTGTCAAGAACGAGGATCTGAGCCGGTATATCTTGTGATGCAGATCTCGATTTTATTCTTTGCAAGCGCTCAGGACGCCACGGGATGCTCGGACCTTATGTGGGAATGCGCCGAGGGAACCACGGTCGAGCAGTGTGTTCTGGAACTCCAAACACGACATCCTGCGCTGATCGCGCTTGCGCCGCGTCTGCGCTTCGCCGTCAACGCCGAATTCGCAGATCCTTCTGCGGTACTCAAGCCGGGAGACACGCTTGCGATGCTCCCGCCCATGAGTGGAGGCTAAGGTCCGCATGTCCAAAATCGTGCTGACAACAATGCCTCTCGATCGGATGGAGATCGTTTCCGCAGTAACAACGCCGGAACACGGGGCAGTCGTAACGTTCGAAGGCGTCGTGAGGAACCATTCTCGCGGCGTGGGCGTTTCCCATCTCGACTACCAGGCATACACGCCACTGGCGCAGACAGAGCTTGAACGTATTATTTCTGAAGCTGCATCGCAGTGGAAGGTCAAATGCGCCATCGGCCACAGGATCGGCCGTGTTGACGCCGGAGACTGCAGCGTCATCGTCGCAGTGTCCTCGCCTCATCGCGCCGATTCCTTCGAGGCCTGTCGCTGGCTGATGGAGGCGCTCAAGTCTCGTGTGCCAATTTGGAAGAAAGAGTTTACCGAGAAGGGCGCGCATTGGATCGAGGGGTCGGATGCCACGCCGTCTCCGTCGTCTGAGAGCAAATGACCGAAGCAGCGGTTAGCCTACAATTAGAATATGCAACACATGAGCCGTTGTCCATCACCATCACACTGATGCGTATGGACGACGTGCAGCATGTATCGAGGCTCGAACGCCGCTGTTACGCGATCCCCTGGAGCTCAAGCGCCTATGTTACGGAGCTTGGCAACCCTGCGGCATATTACTCCGTGGCAAAGGACTCAGCCGGAATCATCGTCGGCTATGCAGGCATGTGGGTTATCATGGGAGAGGCCCACATCACGACGATCGCTGTCGATCCTGAAGCCCGCACCCGCAAAGTTGGAGAAAAGCTGCTGCTTGATTTGCTGGATCGCGGCGTTCAGCGAGGAGCAAAACGCGCCTCGCTGGAGGTTCGCGAACACAATACAGCGGCACATCGCCTTTACCTCAAGTACGGATTTGTCGATGTAGCGCTCCGAAAGCGCTATTACAGCGACAATGGCGAGAATGCCATCATCATGTGGATCAACGACCTCTTCTCCCCGCCGTTCATGGCTATGATTGAGCAGCGCCGCCGCGATCTTGCGCGCGCCGAGTAAACTATCTACATGCTGATTTTAGGACTGGAAACTTCCTGCGACGAAACATCTGCCGCCGTCGTTGCAGACGGCCGGACGATCCTCTCGAACAAAATCTCTTCTCAAATCGATTTGCACGCAAAAACCGGGGGCGTTGTGCCCGAGGTGGCGTCACGCAAGCATGTCGAACAGATCGGCTGGATTATCGAAGAATCGCTCGCGGAGGCCGGCATCGGCAAACGCGATCTCGGCGCAATCGCCGTTAGCAATCGCCCCGGCCTGCTTGGAGCGCTGCTGGTAGGCGTGTCCGCCGCAAAGACGCTGGCCTACGCTCTGGAACTCCCGTTGCTGGGCGTTCATCATATCGAGGCGCACATCTACGCAAACTGGCTGGTCGATCCGGATATTGAGTTCCCTGTTATTTGCCTGGTGGTATCGGGCGGTCACACGGAGATATTTCTGGTACGCGGACACGGCGACTATCAGGTGCTCGGCAGGACGCGCGACGATGCGGCAGGGGAAGCATTCGACAAATCTGCAAGATTACTTGGCTTCCCATATCCGGGCGGTATCGCGATCGACAGGTTGGCCGCTACGGGTGGAAATCGCGAAGCAATCCCCTTCCCTCGCGCTCGGCTTGGCCCGCAATCGCTCGACTTCTCTTTCAGCGGTTTGAAGACAGCCGTTCTAAACGCAAGAAGCAATCCTGCATACCAAGCGACGTCGCTTGAAGATTGGTCGGCCTCTATTCAGGAGGCGATTGTGGATGTGTTGGTGGAGAAGACAATGCGCGCGGCAAAAGAATACAGCGTCGCCCACGTGCTGCTTGCCGGAGGCGTAGCCGCCAACAGCCGCCTGCAGCAACGATTCCGCGAAGAAACCGCGCGGCTTGGGATCGGCTTTACGTCTCCCCCGACAGCGCTGTGCACCGATAATGCCGCTATGATCGCCTGCGCCGGTTACTACCACTGGCTAAACGGCCAGATTGACGGCCTCGAACTCGACACGATCCCGTCCGAGCGGCTGGCGTAGAGAGCGCCTAACCCGCGTTCAACAAGAAGTTCGCCGACTCGACGAAGTAGTCGTCCAGATCTTCTTTGAACGGCGCGAACTCAGGAACGGAGTCTACGGCGTTTGTCATGCAGCGGAGCCAGGCGTCTCGCTCGGGCAGGCCGATCACGAACGGCACGTGACGCATACGCAGGCGAGGATGGCCGCGCACCTCGCCGTATTGGGTGTGTCCGCCCAATCGCTGGATCAAAAATAGGGCCAGATGCTCTTTTGCTTTGGTGAGATCAGTGGGATACATAGGTCTCAGCAAAGGCTCTGCCTCAACTCCCACATAGAAGGCATCAACCAGCCGAAAGAAGGGTTCGTCGCCTCCTACAGCCGTATGGATCGTCGTAAGAACTTCGTCATTCATATCATGGGCCATTATACCGCGCAGCTTGCTCTCCGGAGGGTTTGATTCGTACCCTGCGCCGGTATAATTAGCGTTGGTTTCCAGCCGGATGATCTTAGACAGATTGCCGGCGATTGGATGCGGGGTAAACGCCGGGTTTGATGATAAGCCCCAAGAGCCAGGCGTCGCCCCAAAGTCCAGACGCCAATTCAAACCGCAGTACCGCGGCGCGATTGACCGAAGTGTGTCCGTTTTAACGACGCGCCTGTCCGGCGAAAACGACGGCTCACACGGCGACCGCCGCAACATTCCATCAGGAGGAATAGAGAATGGCCTACGAACTGCCGCCTTTGCCCTACGATTACACCGCCCTTGCTCCTACGATCGACGAAGAGACGATGCACCTGCATCACGATAAGCATCATGCGACGTATGTCACCAACCTGAACGTTGCCATCGACAAGCATCCTGAGCTTGGCAGCAAATCGGCCGAAGAACTGGTTAAGGACCTGAACGCCATACCGGAAGACATTCGCGCCGCAGTCCGCAATAGCGGCGGCGGCCATGTCAACCACACATTCTTCTGGGAGCTGATGACCCCCGGCGGCAGCAGCGAGCCCACCGGCGCGCTGGCCGAGGCGATTACCTCCACCTTCGGCAGCGTCGAGGATTTCAAGAAGCAGTTCCAGGCCGCCGGCGCAGCCCGGTTCGGCAGCGGCTGGGTTTGGCTTGTTAAGACCGCCGAAGGCAAGCTCGCCATCACCAGCACCGCCAACCAGGACAACCCGATCACCGATGGCAGCACCCCCATCATCGGCAACGATGTCTGGGAGCACGCGTACTACGTGACCTACCGCAACCGCCGCCCGGACTACCTGGCCGCCTGGTGGACCGTCCTGAACTGGGACATCGCTGGCAAGCACTACGACGCCGCGTAATGGTGGCTAGCGGCTAAACGCCCCACAAGTCTCCAAGAGGCAGGCGGTTAAAACCGCGCCTAGAGAGTACAAATGTCCGCCTTCGCGGACTAAGAAATGCGGATGTAATCCGCTCTTTGTGCCCGAAGGGGCACTGTTGTACTCTCTAGCCCGTGGCTTTAGCCGCCAGGGCAAATGGCCTTCGATCGCCCCACCTTATCCACTCTGATCCTCTTGCCGCGATCTCCTATCCCGCCTCTCCTCTTCAATCCTTCATCCCCTCCCCAATTGACGCTCTTCAAGCCGAGATGCTATACTTTTCGACAAGTACGGATTATATGGAGGGCCAACCATGGCCGCAAACGAACTCACTGCGGGCCTCGCGGAGAAGGTCAACGAATATCGCATGATGGCTGCTCCGCTGGAGCAGGCTATGCAGGAACTTGAGCTCGCGCAAACAATGCTGAAGGCGCGGGCTGAGAGCGATATCGCTCAAACGGTCCCGGCCCTTGGCGCGCTTGCAGATGTCCTGGACATATCCGCCCTGGATCTGCTCATGGCGCCGGATCGTTTGGAATTCCTTCAGGAAGCCATGGCCCGCCAGCGCCTCACCCCGGAAGAAGTAAGCCAGCAGATGCGAAACATCGTAACGTCGCCGCATACGCACGATGACCTTCGCGCCCTCGGCATCGGTGAGCAAATTTCTTAGTGGTATCCCCTCTGCGGCTCAATGCTATGATTGTGCTATAATCCGCAGATATGGATATTTGCCGATCGTGCACTATTGTTGTTAACCCCACTGCGGGCCGCGGCGAAGCCGGACGCTCTATTCAGAAGATCCGAAAAGAACTCGGGCAGTATGCCTCACAGTGGACCTGGCTCTTCACGCAAGGGAGTGGGGACGCCGAAAGGTTTGCGCGTGAGGCGGCCGCAAAGGGCGATACCCTCGTTGTATCGGTGGGCGGCGACGGCACCCTTCACGAGGTGGTAAACGGCGTGCTGGGAACCGACACCGCAGTCGGCCTAATCCCATTCGGCACCGGCAACGATGTCGCTCGCGCTCTTGGCCTCTTCGGCAGCCTGGAACACGCATGCAAGGCAATCATCGACGGGCGCACGATGGCTGTAGATGTCGGCACTGTCGAGGGAGAAGGCACGAACGGACAGCGGCACTTCCTCGTGCTGGCCGGCGCCGGTTTCGATTCGCGCACGGCACAGCGCGTCAATGCAGGCCTTAAGTGGCTCAGCGGCGCGTCGGCCTATGTTGTCGGAGCAATTCTTACCCTGCGTACATTTGAGCCTTTCGACCTAACGCTGACGATCGATAGCGGTGAGATAATCAAGACCAAAGCCATGTTCGTTTCGTTAGCCAATACGGCCAACACGGGAGGCGGTATGATTCTCGCGCCGGGAGCAACGGTCACCGACGGCCAGCTCGATATCTGCGTCGTTTCAAAGGTCAAAAAGCACGTTCTGCTCTATGAGCTCAGCCGGGTGTTTAAAGGCAACCACGTCTTGAATCCGGCAGTCAGAATGGTCAAGACGGCGTCCGCGACAGTCACAGCGGATCCGCCTCAGCCCCTTCTCATCGACGGAGAAGTAATCGGAACGACGCCGCTCAAAGTGGGTATACTGCCCGGCGCGCTAAAAATGCGCGTGCCACTCGAATGAGCATTAGAGAGGCCGTTATCCCGGCCGGCGGTCAGCTCGAAGGCGCGTTTCTAGAAATGGCTGGAACGCCGTGGCGGGCGCTGGCTCCCATCGGCGGCATTCCTTGCCTGCAACTCGCCGTCAATGCCGTGCGCGAGGCAGGCATCGAGCGGATCATCGCTGTAGCGGACAATGATGTTCGCGAAAGAATTTCGGGAGTGGATGTCTGGCGGCAGGCATCTGCGACAGGTCCGGCGAATATCTTAATTGGCCTGCGCGAAGTTCGCGGCACAGATCCTGTTCTGCTGTGTCCATGCGATTTGCCCCTCCTTAACGGCAATCACATCAGGAACTTCCTGGATCGCTGTCCTGCCGACGCCGACATCATTGCCGGAGTTGCCGGCCGCAAGCTTTATGAATCCGTTTTTGCCGATGCGCCGCCCTCGCAGTTTATCAACCTGGCGGATCTCGGACCAATCACGAACAGCAGCGCTTTCGTCGTCAGGCCCTCTACCCTGCTCTCTTCGGAGAGCCTGTTGGGCAAAGCCTTCGAATCGCGAAAGAGCCAGATCCGTATGGCCTTGCTGTTAGGTCCGGCTCTCGTTTGGAAGTTCGCTGCTCGAACTCTGACTGTCGCCGATGTGCAAAAACGAGTAGAATACGTCCTAAGGTGTCAAATAGGTGTCGTTACGGATATTGCTCCGGAGCTCACATATGACATTGATTCGGTGAATGATTATTCCTACGCCAGATCCTACTTCGACAACAAATATGGAAACGCCGCCATCCGCCGCCCCTAAAGCAAAGCGCCCGGTTCATATCACCGTGCTCTTCGGATTGATCGGCGGCGCTTGTTTCTCGGCTGTCAATTTCGCGCTGCCACCGCTGGCATTTGCCGTCGCTGTCGGCCTGATATCGGTTCTTGGAGCGCAGGAACTCTATCGCGGCGTCCGGCGGCAAGGCGGAGAACCGAACGACATACTCGGCTTCATTGCCTGCATAATCTTCCAATATGCGGCATGGGCGCGAGGCGGCGAACGGTTTGTGTCCTATCTTCCGGCAGTCCTGATCCTCCTTCTCCTGACGGCTCTGCTGGCCGATCTGCCAAAGCAAAAGCCCAAGCCCATTATCAATGTGGGGAGCACACTACTCGGCGTGGTGTATGTGGGATGGCTTTCTTCCTACTTCACTCTTATGCGCAGTTCATCGGTCACCGGCTTACATGTTCCCGGTTACACGACGACGGCTGAATGGCTCACGTTCTTTGTTGCCGCCACAACATGGTTCTCCGACGCCGGAGGTCTGTTTGTGGGCCGTGCGCTCGGCCGGCGTAAGCTTGCGCCGGAAATCAGCCCTGCCAAGACGATCGAAGGCGCGATCGGCGGTTTACTATGCGCAATCGGTATGGGGGTGGGCCTTGGAAATATGCTGCATCTGCCTATCATCCACGCCGTTATCCTCGCATCCATTTGCGCCGTATCCGGACTGCTCGGCGATCTGGCGGAATCGGCATTTAAGCGGGAAGTGAATGTAAAGGATTTCGGCACGGTGCTGCCCGGTCACGGCGGCGTCCTGGATAGAATCGACAGCCTGCTCTTCAGCGCTCCGCTTGCATACTATTACGTGGTATTTGTTCTGGTAAGTCAGGGGATTGTTTCAGTGCCCCCGGCGACAGGAAGCATTTCCGCACAGCAGATCCCCATCATACAACACATGCCGGATGTTCAAACGGGCCATCGATAAACACGGAATTAGGATTAAAGCGAAAGAGCCCCCGCCTGATACAGGCAGAGGCTCTTTCGCGTTTCCGAGACTAATGACGCCCGTTGCCGTTAACGAGAGCCATAAATTCCTGACGAGTGCGGCGATCATTGCGGAACAGGCCGGTGACATGCGATGTGACCATGCTGGATTGCTGTTTCTGCACGCCGCGCATCATCATGCACATATGTGATCCTTCCACAACAACCCCTACCCCTTTGGGATTGAGCGCCTCTTCGAGAGCCTGAGCGATATCGGTAGTCAATCGCTCCTGAACCTGCAAGCGCCTCGAAAACATATCCACAATTCGCGGGATCTTGGAAAGGCCGACTATCTTCCCATCAGGAATGTATGCGACATGAACGCGGCCGAAGAACGGCAGCACATGGTGCTCACACAACGAATAGAACTCGATATCTTTAACCACCACCATATCTTCGTAGGACTCATGGAAGATAGCGCCGTTCAGAATCGTCTCAAGATCCTGCGTATAACCCTGGGTCAGAAACTTCAACGCTTCGGTCATCCGATGCGGAGTTCGCAACAGCCCCTCACGATCGGGATCCTCACCCACAAACGCAATCAGATCACGACATTGATCTTCAATCCGCTCCTGTGCGGGAACAACCGGTTTGCTGCCGCCATGGCAGGTTTCGCGGGGTGGTCTTACTTCCACCATTGTGTCAGTCTCCTCGGCAATTCGTATTCCGGACATCGATTAAGTTTCACAATCTAAGGGCTTTCAGGCCCACAGTATTCGAAATAGTTTCGAGCAGTCTCGCGAACGACAACCTTAAAAAGCTCGGCATTCTTAAACGGCTCATCCTTCAGTCTCGCAGCAATCCTGTTCCATATCACAACGGTTACATTTTCTGAGGTAGGAACGAGATCGCGAAATTCCGGCACATCGAAGTTCAGGTGCCGGTGGTCGAAAGGCTTTAAGACAACTTGCTCAACGATTGCATCAAGTCTACTGGGCGCAAACAACTCGCCGGAAAGTGGATCGGGTTCACCGGCCATGGTGATCTCAATCTCATAGTTGTGCCCATGCCCGTTGGGCCAGTTGCATTTGCCGAAGATCGCATCGTTCTCAGCATCGCTTAGCTCCGCCGCATGCAAACGATGCGATGCCGAAAAATCGTAGGCTCTGGTGACACGTATCATAGGTCGATCTCGATCCGGGGAAGGCAAAGCGGTTGCCCAATATGTTTGCGTCTGCCACAACGCAGCGCCATGCAGACTACATTCCGCCGGCAGCTGGTCCACAGTCAAGCGCCATATCTCACAGGTCAGGTTTTCAAGGGTTGGAGCAGCTTCGGTAAACGGAGGAACATCGGCGTCCAGGATCTTGCCATCAAAACGGGCTGTAATCCTATCTCGCATAATGTGGTCGATATCTTTGATATTGACTACCATGCCCGTAATCGGATCAACATTGCCGCTTACGGACAATTCGCATAGATAGTTATGGCCGCCCGGTCTGCAGCCATGCGTCCCGGCGATACCGGAAGAAAACTGGGCTCTCCGCCTCAGGATCAATGCCAAACCCGGGTTCTCCTTGAGCGCCTTGACTTAAATACATCCGCGAACTGCGGTTATGGAGCTATAGTTTACCGGAGACGCATCCGCGCAAACCGCCAATGCGCAAAATCTCTTGCTGCCTAAATCACTATGCCCCTTAACACACCCTATACTGCACCGGTTCCCAGACGGCGCAATCTATATCGCTTCTCCTGAGACACAAAAAGACCCTCCGCCAAAAAGCGGAAGGTCTAAATCTCCATTACAGGTTAATAGGGTCCCTGGACTCCCCGGAATCCGCTGACAGATTCGCCATGGTTTCCAATATCGGTAGGCGTTTCATAGGACGCCACATGCGCGTCGCCTGCCGACCGATTAATACGGAAGGAGTCGTTATAAGCACGCTGGCGGCTCATTGTTGATACATGCCCCTGGACATCAGCGAGCAATGAGTTAGACCTGGGCACAGACGGTGTCGTTGCAGCAACCATTGTCGGATGAGTCGGTTCCGGATGCTCAATCACCGTGGGCGGCGCAACGGCCTCAGGAGCAGTCGGTTCCGGAACATGGCTGGTGGCGACGACAGGATCCGAATGCCGTATGGGAGACGGTACGGGCTGCTTATGTGGCTCAGGATGAGGCACATTGGCAACCAAAGATGGTTGATGCGGCCTTACGACCGGATGCTTCACGGTAATGTGGACAGGCGCGCTGTCATGCGGTCCAACTCGCGTAGGCGCAGCAATATCCGTATTCGCTTCAGGCACTTTAGCGACAATAGCCGGCGGAGCCTCACGACGCACAGGCGCAATGCGATTCACTTTCGGTGTTGCCGGTTCCGGAACAGTTGCGACCTTGCTTGACTTGGGCCGTGCAGGAGGCGTAACAGGCGTGATGTGCGGCTGCGGGGTTACAGCAGGTTCGGGAGCAGGACGCACCGCCACCATCGGACGAGATGGGCCGCCTGGCTGCGTTCCATGATGGAACACGCCAAACGTAACGGCTGCAATAATCGCAGTGGCCGCAAAGGCTAAAGCCGGGCGATAGCTCGTGCGGAAGCGAACAACCTGGCGCTTCTCAGCCTCGCGAGATGCTGCAATGGCGGCATGAATACGCAGTGACATATCAGCCGGCGGAATAGCGCACGGCCTGCTCGCCAGCACATCATGCGTCGCAAGCATCCACTCGTATGAGGAATCACAGTCTTTGCATCCGGCTAAATGCAGCTCAATCGCACGGATCTCCTCCGCCGAAGCCATCCGGTCGACATATAGCGACAGAAGTGGCCGGATCTGTTCACATCGCTCATCCGTGGCGCTAAAGTCGCCGCCTATTTTTTCACGCCGATCCATATGCGAGCTTTAAGCCTTTCCGCAAACATACCTACTAAATAATATGATAACGCAGTTATTCGAATGTTTCGGGTTTTTCTGCAGAATATAACCGCGTTGCCGAGTATACTAACATAGTCATGCCAGATAAAGCGCCAGATGGTTTTCTTGGAGGCGGCCCACGGTTCAATACCGTCGGCAACCACCCTTCTCAAGCGGAAGAAGCTCCGATCGTCCACAAAAACGGTCTGCAGCCTCATCAGATCCGTAAGATCGTTGCGGGGATCGCAGTGGTCGTTCTTATAGTAGCCGTCTACATGGTCGCCGATAGTCAAAACGGCAACATGCACCACCCGGCCAAACAACATGCCGGAGATGGCACATCGATCGAAAAGCCGACTCTCGATGTCGATCATCCGTAGCTTGAAGCCAGTCAAAATATTTTGACGCTTCAAATACGCAATACCTTCACCGAATATTTCGGCGGCGCATCCGGCGTCCGCCGTCGCTACCAGTCATACGCCTCCCCCACGGATCTTAATCCGTGCGCCTACTAACCGCCAGCGGGCACTGCCCAGCGGTTGCGTCCACTATTAGCTTTCAACTCTACTTTGCTCTGCCACGCCTGCCTGTCCGGTTACGAAAGAACCGGCTCTCGGCGTTCCACCAACATAGTCCGGTGTTAGAACCGGACAACTCCTGGGTAAGTATTAAATAGAACGACGGCAAGCTGCCTTGCCCGTCGGCGCCGTGGATGCCCCGCCCCACCACCTGTGAAGACCAACTGGCTCAAGTACAGCTTCCACGGATCACTCTGTACACTGTGTAACTAAGACAACATATCAAAAGGGGTAGATGATGCAAATAAACCACACCGAGGCCGTCCGCAACACCGTTGCGTATGTCGGCACCTATCCGCCTAAAGAGTGCGGCATCGCCACCTTCACCATGGACGCCGTGAATTGCACGGACCTGGCCGGCTGGAAAAGCTACGTCATCGCAGTCGACGATCCCGAGCATCTCGACCGCTACGATGACAGCAAAGTTTTGATGACGATCGATAAGCAGAACCTTGCGGATTATACACGGGCAGCGCGTCTACTCGAAGAGCATAATATCGACGTGCTGGCCATTCAGCATGAATATGGTATTTACGGCGGTGATGACGGCGAGCATATCGTAGAGCTGGCCCGCGCCGCGAAAATACCTGTCACCGTAACCCTGCACACAGTGCTTCCCGATCCGACACCTTCGCAAAGGCGTATCATAAAGGACTTGGAAAAGTACGCATCGGCCTTGATTGTTATGGCGAAAACGGCCGTTGACATCCTCAAGACAGCCTACGGCGTATCATCCGGCAAGATCCATGTCATTCCGCATGGAGCGCCGTTCATTCCATTTCGCGCGGACAAATCGGCAAAGGCGCAGTTCGGGCTTCAGGGCCGTCATGTGATATCGACATTCGGTCTGATCTCACCAAACAAGGGCATTGAGGACGCGATCGCGGCAATGCCCGAGGTTGTAGCCAAAGATCCCACAGCGCTCTATCTTGTGCTGGGACAAACACATCCCACCATTAAGCGACGTGAGGGAGAGTGGTACCGCGACCAGCTGATCGCGCAGGTGAATGAGCTTGGTCTGAACGATCATGTTCGGTTTGTCGACAAGTACCTTTCGCTCCAGGAGCTTGTGGACTACTTGATCGCAACTGACGTTTACATCACCCCGTACTATGCAAACCCAAATCAGATTACATCGGGAACACTGGCATATGCGATAACGGCAGGCAAGGTGATTATCTCAACCCCTTACCTTTACGCTAAGGAGCTTCTCGCCGAGGGACGCGGTTTCCTATATCCTTTCCGCGACGTCAAGGAACTCGCCAGGATTACCGGGAATGTTCTCACAGATTCGTCCCTGTTTGAGACTACTCGCCGCAAAGCGTATGCATACGGCAGTATGATGACTTGGCCACAGGTTGGTATCAAATACACCCGTCTCTATACGGGTCTTACCAAGGTCCGTTGGAACTCGCGAGCCGAACGCGAGACGCAGGATATCCTCTCGATGTACGAGCGCGAGACAAATATTGAGCCTCTCGCGGTAGTGGCAGCATAAAGCTCATGTGTAGAGGCCGAGGACTTGTGGGTAAACCTCACCGTCTGGCTGTGAACGGCGCCGGAAACTAAGAGCAACGAAGTTGGCGAACGATATTGTTCGCCAATCTTCGCACCGGTGTACACCATCACACAAGGAGTACCGTATGACGTCTACTCAGACGCTTTTAAGACAGCCCTCAGAATCTTCATTCACAGCGCCTTCCGCGCTCCGGATGGACCACCTTTTCGATATGACGACCGATATCGGGATCTGGCAGCACGCCAAGGGATCAAAACCGGATCGCCGCCATGGCTACTCAATAGACGATCAGGCGCGCGCCTTGATTGTCGCAATCGATTATTACAGGGCTGGGATCGAGCGAAGCCGCATGGCATGGCTTGGTAAAGTTGCCTTCGATTTCTTGACTCGCGCCGCAATCACCACAGGACCGAACGCCGGACGTTTCCATAACTTCTGCGACCAACGAGGCAAGTGGCTGGATCGCATCGGCAGCGATGACTCGCTTGGCCGAACTATATGGGCGCTTGGAGTGGTTTGCGAGGCCGATCTGCCGTTCGCGCCGCGCAAAATTGCTGAACCATTGCTAGTGGGAGCTTTGGCGCGGGTTAGCCCGCACTCGCCAAGCCGCACAATCGCTTTTACACTACTCGGGCTCAAAGCCGGTGTTGCAGGTAGCGAAAATATTGAGACTCTTGCCGACGGTCTGACGCACGAGTATCATGCCACATCCGCGGAGGATTGGGAGTGGTTTGAGAACTACCTGACCTATTGCAATGCGCGGTTGCCGATGGCAATGTTCCTGGCGGCGCGCGCTCTGCCACAGCGTACCGACTTCGCCGCAATTGGCTGCCGTACTCTGGATTTCTTACTCAAAACGACGCGGAATGAGCAGGGCAGCTACTCCCCCATTGGAAATGAGTACCTGACAACACGAGGCTGGTACGTCCGTGGTGATGATCAGGTTGCAGTATTCGACCAGCAGCCTGTCGATGCTGGCGCGCTTGTTGAATGCTGTGCCCTCGCATACTCGGTGACGGGCAATCCCAAGTATCGCGAAGCCGCTTATGATGCTTATGGCTGGTATTTCGGACGAAACTACCACAATCTGCCGGTCTACCAATCCAGTTCGGGCGGAGTAGCCGACGCTGTCACTGCCGATGGAGTAAGCGCCAATATGGGCGCAGAATCCGTTGTATCCGTACACCTGGCGCAGCAAGCCCTCTCGTCAATCGAGTAACTGATAATCGTCGGCGGGCATGCCGTTCGCTGGTATAATCGCGACATGGCAAGATCGCACGACATTTCTCGTTCTCTGTTCGCCCGGGCTCAAAATCTGATCCCGGGCGGCGTAAATTCACCGGTACGCGCCTTTAAAAGCGTGGGCGGCGATCCCTTGTTTATGGACCACGGCGCCGGATCGCGCATCTGGGACGTCGACGGCAATTCCTATCTCGACTATGTCCTCTCCTGGGGCCCTTTAATCTTTGGCCACGCGCCGGAACCGATCATCGCAGCCATTATCAATGCTGCAGCTCGGGGCACATCATTTGGGGCGAGCACTGCTGCTGAAGTATCGCTGGCAGAGAAGATCGTCCAGGCGGTTCCGTCCGTTGAAAAGGTCAGGCTCGTCAATTCCGGCACCGAAGCCGTCATGAGCGCGGTGCGCCTGGCTCGCGGCTACACTCGCCGTGACAAGGTGATCAAATTCGAAGGCAATTATCATGGACACTCCGACGGTTTCCTGGCCAAAGCAGGTTCAGGACTGGCAACATTCGGCTTGCCCGATTCTGCAGGCGTCCCGTCAAGCCTCACTCAGGACACGATCACCCTTCCCTATAACGACATCGACCAGTTCCGCGATGCAATGAAGGCCAACGCAGGCACAGTCGCCGTAGTCATGGTAGAACCTGTTGCTGGCAATATGGGACTTGTCCCGCCGCGCCCCGGCTTCCTTGAAGCTCTGCGCGAATTGACGGCAGCCGACGGCGCGCTGCTCCTCTTTGATGAGGTAATCACCGGATTCCGCATGAGCTACGGCGGCGCGCAGGAGTATTATGGGATTACCCCTGACATCACAGCATTGGGCAAGATCATCGGTGGCGGCCTTCCCCTCGCCGCTTACGGCGGCCGGGCAGATATCATGGATATGATTGCGCCTGTCGGGCCGGTCTATCAGGCCGGAACTCTCTCCGGCAATCCCCTTGCCGTCGCCGCAGGCGATGCCCAGTTGACGCTGCTCCGCTCTCAAAAAGATACTCTCTATCCGGAGCTGCAGCGCAAAGCGCAAACTCTTGCCGAGTCGGCGAGAGCCGCAGCTCACGATGCGGGCGTCCCGGTTCAGGTGCACACGATCGCTTCCCTGGTCACGGTCTTCTTCACCGGCAGAGAAATATATGACTATGAGACGGCGAAGACCTCGGATGCCACAAGGTATGCAGCCTACTTCCGAGCGCTGCTCGAACGCGGCGTTTACATGGCCCCGTCCCAGTTTGAGGCAGCTTTCATGAGCGCCGCGCACACGGACGACGACATCGCATTCACAGCTTCAGCAGTTGCAGAAGCTTTCCGCGAAATTCGCTAGCAAGGACGTTTCCTGTGCCAAGATGGCTCGAACTGGCTCATATCGATGAAGAGGAACAGATCGACGACCCAAATGCGTCGATCGAGGATCTCGCCCGTTCGATGGAGGATGTGGCGCAAACAAACCGATTCTTTGGCGGCACGCATTCCGTCATCTCGGCGGTCTCCCGTCTGCTTCATAATGTTCCGCCGGGCAGAACCGTGCGCGTTCTGGACATTGCCACAGGCACCGCTGATATCCCCATCGCTCTCGCGCGATGGTCAAGCTGGCATGGGATACGCCTTCAGATCACCGGCATCGATAACCAGCAAAGCATGCTAGACCTTGCGCATCGCCGAATCGCCACAGGCATCCCGTACACAAAGGTCTTTCCATCGTGGTCGGAGCGCCGTGAGCGCGACATACAGCTGATACAAGCCGATGCTGCTGCGCTGCCTTTCACAGATGGTTCATTCGACATTGCCACCTGCGCGCTCGCCTTCCATCACCTTGGCTACGACGCTTCCGTCAAACTTTTGAAGTCTATGGATCGACTTACAACACGTGGTTTCGTCGTGACAGATCTTCGGAGAGACCTCCCCACCCTGCTCGCGGTCAAGGCCGGCATCATGTTGATCGGGGGGCATCCTTTCACACGCCATGACTCCCTGGCGAGCGTTCGTCGGTCATTCTCGAAAGATGAATGGGCTGGCCTTGCCAAGGACAGCGGCGGCGCTAATATCCATGTCGGCTCCCACCTCTATTACCGTCTCACGATGATTCAGAATAAAAAACAGCAAACCTGGGAATAAAGGTGGATCCCAATCCGGTAAACCATAAAGATCTATGCATAAAGAAAACTCGGTCTATATACGCGGTCCGCTCTCCCGGATCTTCGAGCTGGCATCCAATGTCGAGAACTGGCCGGACATTCTTCCGCACTATCGGTTCGTGACACTTCTGGAGAGAAGCGACGATGAATGCCGCCGCGTGGTGGTAATGGGCGCAGTCCGCCCTGACTTCCCCGTTCCGGGCGCAAACTTTCCCGTAACCTGGACGAGTGTACAGATCTGCGATGAAGCCGCCGGCACAATAGTCTTCAAGCATCGGCATGGGATCGCACAGGGGATGTGGGTTGAATGGAAGCTTGCAGAAGATCCCTGGGATCGCGGCATCAAGGTGACAATATCCCATGACCTCCGATACCCCGTAAACTTGTTAAACGGGTGGTTTGCGCAGAGTGTCGTGGGCGACACCTTCGTTTCCAATATCGCCGGCCGAACTCTGGCAACAATTAAAGAAATCGTGGAGCGGGAAGAGCTAGATAGACGGATAGAACAGGACAACCTAACGTGAACTCACAGTCAGGCCGCCGCGTGGTGGTCACAGGGATCGGCGCAGTCACCCCTATCGGTATCGGAGTAGACGGCATGCGCTCCGGACTGAGAGCTGGGTGCTCAGCCGTCCGCACAATTGCCTCCTTCGATACATCTCCATTCGTCACCCATATCGGCGCAGAAGTGCGCGATTTCGATCCAACTCCCTACCTCGAAGGCAAAAAGCTAAAGCGACTGGACAAATACTCGCAGTACGCCGTGGCATCGTCGAAGATGGCAATCAGCGACGCCGGTATTGACCTCGCGGCGGAGGACCCGGATCTCATCGGCGTCTGCCTGGGAACGGCTCTTGGCGGTGTGGGTTTTGCGGAGCAGCAGTACCCGGCCTTTATGCGCGATGGTCCCCGCGGCGTAAATCCAATGCTTGCATTGAGCGTCTTCGCCGGCGCAGGGCCATGCAATGTAGCCATTGAGTTAGGGCTGACCGGTCCTACAACTGCCAACGGCGACTCGTGCGCCTCATCGCCCATCGCAATCGGTCGCGCCATGGATCTGATCAAAGATGGCACCGCTGATGTGATGCTTGCCGGAGGCTCAGAGGCCCCCTTCTCCACGCTCTGCTTCGGCGCATTCGCCCTGATACGAGCGATGAGCCAGCGAAATGGCGATCCCGCGACGGCATCCCGCCCATTCGATCAAGGCCGTGACGGTTTCGTGATGGCTGAAGGCGCAGCCGTACTCGTTTTGGAAGAATACGAAAGGGCCAAAGCGCGCGGCGCAAGGATCTACGGCGAGATACTCTCCCACGCCAGCACCAACGACGCCAGCCATATGACACAGCCACGCCCCGACGGCAGACAGGCCGCCCGCTGCATCACACGCTGCCTGACCCTGGCCGGCATAGAGCCCTCGCAGCTTGGCTACATCAATGCCCATGCCTCCAGCACACCGCTGAACGACCCCATTGAATCGTTGGCAATGAGAACGGCTCTGGGCGATGCTGCCGATACCATTCCTGTCAGCGGGACGAAAGGTCTCCATGGCCATGCGCTCGGCGCAACCGGCGCATGGGAAGCCGCCATCAGTCTGCTCGCCCTCACCGACGATTGGCTGCCTTCCTGCACCAATCTGTCCACTCCGGATCCGGCCTGCAACCTAAACCTGATCCGCGATGAAGGCGGACGCGAAGCCCACGTGGATTACGTCCTGAGCAACTCATTCGGCTTCGGAGGCATCAACGCCTCACTGCTGTTTGGAAGGGTTTAATTTAAGAGGGACAATATGATTTGGGTATTCCGAAATCATATTGCCCCTCGCTAATCTGATATTAAGCGCGAAAGTTTTGCCGGTCAATTGCGCTTTGCCAGCAGCACGCAAATATCATCGTGCTGACGGCCTCCAGCCCAGTCGAGAGCCCGTTCGACAACAGCTCGCTCAACGTCACCCAGTGAATACGTCAACTTGGCAGCCTCCTCGCTCAATGCGACGGCAAATCCTTCGGTTCCAAAGAATTCACCCGTTCTCCGCGTCCCATCAATTCCGATCGTTACCGGCTTGCGAGCCTCAGTAATGCCGTCGGTTGTCAGAGCTATAATATCTCCAATCCCAAGAACGTGCCGGGATACCGGATATTTTGCGGTTTCAAACGCCCCCAGCAGCGAACCAAACGAGGATACAGCTTCGACAACATCCCCGGTTTCCGCCCTCACGATAACGGGTGGTTCTGCCCCGGCGCAGCAGCATGCAACTTCGCCGGTGAACGTATTAACAAGTACGGCAACTAACGCAATATAAGACCCCGACGTGTGCGCTGCATCAAACCGCTCGTTTTCGCAGACAAACTCATTCAACAGGCGCATCGAGGTGTTCATGTCACCTCGATGTTCGCGTAGGAAGGCGCGCAATGCGAACTTGACTTCGGCTGTATAGATAGCAGCTTCCACGCCCTTTCCTGTTGCATCGCCCACGACCAGGGCGACAAGCTCTTCGGACACAGCAAATATATCGAAGAAATCGCCGCCAACGAGGGCTTCGTCCAATGCCGACTTGTAATATGGTTCAACGGTGATGCCGGGATAGGCGTCCGGAGCCGGAATAAGAAGCAACGAACGCTGTACAGACTCGGCAATATGCTCGCGTCTCAAGGCGATGGCCGCGCGCTCAGCTTCGATTCGCTTCTGCTCTCGAATATCTCGTGTTAACGTCGCAAGCGCATATGGCTCATTCGTAAGCTCGTCGCGGATAGCCATAACGTTCCAGGTAACGTCAATTGCCTCACCGGTAACGAAGTGCCGAAATTGCGTTTCAACTGACGCACGCCCCACCGTCATCGCCTGAATTGCGGTTTCTCGAGCCTTATTAGCATCATCCGGAAAAAAGTAGTCTGTCACCATAGTGCGCTTAACAGCTTGACCGTCGGAAAGTCCCACCAGTCTCTGGCCCGCTCCATTCACGAACATTGCGCGGCCGTCCGGATCCGCAACTCCGATAAAGTCTTCACTGTGTTCGACCACTGCGGCGAGCAGCTTCACCTGCTGCTGCTCAAGTTTGCGTTCGGTGATATCCTGTAACAATCCGGTCAAGCGCAAAGGAGACCGCGTATCTTCGTCAAACGTAACGCGCCCCTTGGCCCCGATCCACCTCTCCGCTCCGGAGATCAATTGAACTCGATACTCCGCTTCATAAACGCCCTTGGCGCCGCTGTCCGGATCATATGCCCTCTGCAGGGCAGCCGATACACGTTCCCGGTCGGAAGGATGACAACGTTCCCAGAACTCTTCGGCTGCAACGGCGCCGAAAGCGTCGCCACCATGTGATGACGGAGAAAACTGATGAGGGTAGCGTATCCCGATCAAGTCAAATGCGCGTGGCGAATATTGCTTTGCCCCCGTGATGCAGTCGACCTCAAATACGCCCAACTCCGAAGCATCGACGGCAAAAGCCAGTCGATCTTCAGCTTCCCTCAGCGCGCTTTCCGCGCGTTTTTCAGATGTGACATTGCGCCAGGCTGCGGCGATGCCATCGCCCATTTTCCAAACACGAACATCGAACGCCCGCTCAATATTAAATCCCTTGCCGCCAAATTCTGTGTCGCTATAGACAAAATCCGTCTTATTTATGGGAATCCCGCTCTCGACAACGCGAACATACTCATCAAACAGACCGGACGGTCCGTGAGCGGGCAATATCTCTGCGACAAGCAGCCTGCCGACCTGTTCCTCCCGAAGCATCTGATTGCTGTGGCAAGCCGCGTCATTAACGTATTCACATCGGAAATCCATGATGGCGCGATCTGCAGAATTTCGCACGGATGTGTAGATGCCGAAACAATCGAGCATGTTGTCCAGCGAGGATCGGAAGCGAGCCTCGGCATCACGAAGTTCGCGCCGCAATCGAACCTTCTCAACAGCTTTTTCTATGGCAAGCAATACACTGGCAGCCGTCAGATTTTCCTTGAGCAGATAATCCTGGGCTCCGCCCTTCATGGCCCTCACAGCTACCTGAGCGAGAGTTCCAATTCCGCTTACAATTACGACGGGACAGTAAGGATCTTCTTCCGCATCTCTGCCAGCATTCAGTTCGGAAAGAAACCGCACCGCGTCCATATCTCCGAGAGCGCAATCAAGAAGTATGCAATCCGGCCTTCGTTCGCGGCATAGAGCAAGCCCCAGCTGGCCTGTTCCCGCTTCTCGAAGGTCAGCAACCAGATCCGGGCGCTCGCTTTGAAGAATACGGCGTAAAATGTACCGATCGGCTTCGCTGTCTTCTATGTGAACCATGGAAAACGATGGAATGGGGAGAAATAGTTTATCCATAATTGTATCCTTAGCATACGGGATCGAAGCCCGGCGGCGAAATCGAAAGTATACTAAAAGGATACCCGACACTCCTAATGGAACGGCGGTTACCCGGATCGACGCGAAAATACGCCATTTTAATCACATTGTCTCGGAACAAACAATTTATGCACTCCGAATTATAAAACTTCAATCTTCCGTTTCTCGCGATATCAGCCTTAAACCGCAAGCAGCTCGGCCACGATCTCCCGTAGCGCAGACTCATCCCTCTTCTGCAGCGCATTGGCACAGCGTTCGATGTCGAGGGCGAGGATACGGATGTCGCCGAGACCGCGTTGGTCTTCGAAGGCGTGGAATGAGAGCCGCGTTTCTCCGACCTTCTTCACATCGGAGGGGTAAATAATGCGGGCAGGCACAGGTTTCTCGCGAGAGAAACCGACAGAGTACAGCGTCATCTGGTAGATGTCGGCCGAACCTGGCCTTACTCCCGCGCCGAAGCGTTTGTATTTAGTGTCGAGGATAATCCTGGGCTCGCCGGATGCATTGCGAACGACAATATCCGGTCGGAGCCTTGACCTCTGCCAGCCATGTGGGTTGGAAGTCATGCGAAAGGCGCTGCTGTTTGTGTCCTGCGCATCTATCACCATGGACTGCGGCGCGTACTCCTGAATGAGACGCGAAACGAACCTTTCGAACAGGATATTCATGTCGAACAGAAATCCTGGAAGCTCTGCTCCGACCTCGCCCGAAAAACCGATCCCAAGCCCCGCAAGAATGAATGCAGCCAGGTTGACGACAGGCTGATAGTAATTTGTGCGCCGATCCAGCGTTTCCACAGCCTCGGACAGCAGTGAACGAGTCAATGGCTCTCGAATGCAAACTTCACTGAGCATCGCCTCGCGCGCCTGGAGATCGAATGCCAGCGCATAGTCGGATACGGATCGCCTCAGTGAGCCTAAACAAGCAAAAGCTAAACGGTTGAGTGGAATGTCGGTAACACGGCGTTGAAAGCGGCACGGTAGCGCTGTGGCCGCTCTTGCGGGATTGCGCGCAAGAACAGAAAATCGTACGGAGCCGCGAGGAAGACTCGTCCACTCTTCCACTTCCTGGTAATCCTGCGTGAGACCAGATCGAGTCAGAAGATCTACCTCATCGCGAAGCACAATTCCAAGCAGATCGACAAAGCCGTACGACGACAGCAAAATGGGACTATCGTCGAGGATATCGATTTGTCCCAGCCTCAATGCATAGCGCGTAAACGCCGGCATCGATTTCGGCCCAATCTTGGGCACGATCCGCACTGTGATATCGCCAATTGTCACGTTTCCGACAAATGAATTGGCGCTGATCCTGAGCCCGTCACGCAGTTCCAGGATATCCAGTCGATTCGTCTTACGCAGCCGTTCCACATCATTGTGGGCGGAGTCCGGCAGCGTAATCCGCAGCGCCGCGTTATTATAAGGCCAGATCGTCTCCCATTCGGCCATCTGCACAACAGACATCACGCTGCGATATCCATTGATGTATCTTCTCTAGCAGCAGGCGCTCCCTCAGCCGACACCAGTCTCAACAGCGCCAGGTACATCGCATCGGCATTGTTCATAACGGCTGCCGCAGGTACGAGCAGGTTCGTATCAATGATCTCATCGCCCAGGATTCTGGCCATTGTTCTGTAATCTTCGAAGCAGTATTCGGAAATCAACGGGATGATATCGTCGCGCATCACCTGCAAGAGTTCATCTTTCTCCTGAATAGAATGTCCGTTGCGCATAAAGTATGCGTGGCCGATCTGGAGTTCACGCGCGTTACGCGTCACATACCGGCGTATTCGTTCATTCATCGTTATCAGCAGAGCTGCCGGCGAAAGGTCGCCGATTTTCATTTCGATCAGGCTTGTATCCGGCATCAACTCTACGAAACCAAAGCGGCGGCGCAGCGCTGCATCGAGCAGTGAGATGCTGCGATCGGCGGTATTCATGGTCCCCAGCAGCCACAGGTTGCGTGGAACGGTGAAAATGTCTCCGGAAATAGGCAATGTCACGGAGAGGGTCTCGCGTTTATCCTCTTCAAGGAGAGTGATCAACTCGCCCATAATAGCAGGAATGTTACCGCGATTGATCTCGTCAATAATGAGCACATGGTGAATGGTAGGCTCCGCACGTGCAGCATCACAGGCGCGGCGAAACAGCCCATGGCGCAACTCGAATGATGGCGTCCCATTCTCAAGCCGCGGACGGTAACCTTCGACAAAGTCCTCATAAGAATATGCGGGATGGAATGTGCAGAAGTGAATGCGCTGGTTTACGCTATTCTTCTCCGTGTCAGTCAAGCTAGCCCAGTCACGTCCCCGGCAAAGTTCCCTCGAAATCAGTTCCAGAGCCGTGCGGCGGGCATGGTAGGTCTTGCCGGTGCCGGGTGGACCATAAAGGATGACCTGCCCTTTACGGTCCAGAATATCCGCAATCCTCTGCTCCATCTCGGCAAGGGGAGTAATCTGATATGTGTCGTCAGCAATCTCCAGTGGACTCTCTATCTCTATGCCAAAATCAGAACGCATTCCCATGGTTAAATCAATAGGTGGCTCTCCGGTCAAGCCTTCGCCCTCTGTAACAAACCGCTCAATTTGAGCGGCCGCAGAATATTTGTCGGAGAAATCATAGACCAACGACTTTGACTTTGGAAAGTCCGAACACTCCTCTTCCACTTCTGCGTGCCACTCAACATGACGGTGATGCGGCTGCAGATCATCGGTAACAAACTCATATTGTCCTGAAATTACGCCGACGCCATGCAGCATCTGTCCTTCCATGGCGGCAATACGGTCGCCAGGCTTCATAATCTGGTAGAAATTGAGCCATTCCTTCGCTGTTGTCTTGGAAGGTACGGCGGCATCCTCAAGAATAGCCTTAATTCGCTTGAATGCCTGTGCGCCCTTAGAGCCTTCCAGAAGTTCCCTGACATTGCCCAGCGAGCCGTAATCGATGCTGACGAAACTGCCGTTGCGCATCGCGGGCCAGCGCGAGACTTCGCTTTCCGGCGCCCTGGTCTGGGTATTGATGCGCCAGTATTTTGCGCCGCCATCAAAAGCTGCGTAACATGCCTTCATCCAGAGAGCCGGATGGGTGTAACAAATATCTGCATCCTGGGAGCGAATTTTATACCACTGAAAATCCAGCAGATAGCGCTGTGTATTATCAGGGACTACGCCAAGCCGCACCATATGCTGCGCAAGGGCGCGTGTTTGGTGGTGGAAGGCAAAGAGGCCGGAGTGGACGAGCGCCAGGTATTTGTGAGCCCAGCTAAGGTAGAGAAGCGGCTGCTCATTTTCACCACGCCCCGGCCAATCGGCGTGCAGTTGAGCGATTTCCTCGTCGAACTGCGTCCAGGCGTCGGCATTGCCGGAATCGAGGCGGAGTTGATCGGCAAGCGAGACGCCTTTAAGCAGTATCCCGACAATCGCCTCCGTGATTTGGATGGCGTCTGTCTCACTGCAAGGAACCGGCGCCGATCCAGACCCTTTGCGACGAAATGCGCCATCCGCCGCACGATAAACCTTGTACTTGAGCGATGATCCACCTGCAACGCTTCCAAAAGTATCGGCTGTATTGCCGAACTCAAGGTCGTAGAACATGCCCTTGGAAAAGCCGTCACCGTGAACGATCTCAAGCAAGTCTTTCCCGCTTGACGCCTGCAAGACCTGTGGTCCAAATCGATCGAGGAACTTGGCGCGGATCCCTTCTATCTGCTCAACCGACGTCTCAGCGACGACAACGCGGTACGCATGCAGGACATCTTCCTTGTTCTTGTTTATGAGTTCTACGCGGTCGGTCAACTTAGTGCCCGTCAAAATCCTAAAAAGATCAGTGCAACAATTTGACATATATTGTTACATGACTCCCTCGGTTTTATGATATCAGCTTACTTTTCGAGCAGGACGAGAAAGCCGAACGCAATAAACGCCGCGTCTATAAATAAGGCGCGGCGTTTTTTTGCCAGGAACTTGCGGCGGATTTTTGCATCGTCGGGCAGGCTCTTCTCGCGCAGGTTGAAGTACGCGATAGAGATTGCCCGAAATGCGAACCCGAGCACGATCAACGTGCCGCCTATGATCTTAAACAGGTTCAACGATAGTTTACGAACTGAAGCGGCGTCTCAATGTCTGAGCCCTTGAGGGCTGCGATAACGGACTGCAGGTCATCCTTGTTCTTGCCTGTCACGCGGACCTGGCTGTCCTGGATCTGCGTGGTGACCTTGAGGCCCTTATCCTTGATCAGCTTTGTGATCTTCTTCGCGGCCTCTTGCGGCAGACCGGTAGTGATTGTGATCTCCTGGCGGGCGATGCCCTTGGAGCCGATCTCTACCTTGCCGTAATCGAGGAATTTGATATCGACACCGCGCTTTATCAGTTTTGACTGGAGGACATCGACAAGAGCTATCAGCCGCGTCTCATCGTCCGACGTCAGCTTGAGCTTCTCTTTGTCCAGCACGATCTCGCTGATAGAGTTCCGGAAATCGAAGCGGGTCTCGACCTCTCGTGATGCCTGATCCACCGCGTTCTTCACTTCTTGCATGTCGGCCTTCGACACGATATCGAAACTGTATTCGCTTGCCATTGGGCGCTCTTCTCCTAACCGGACAATTGGTAACCTGACATGTAATAATACCCGCAATCACACATTGCGTTAGCTGCCGCCGGAACATGTGTCGGCGTTGCGTGGCCTATCTGTTTCTGCTATAATGTGTGCCAGGAGAACATGTGTATGGCGGTAAAACCGTCCCCCCAGCCTACCACTGCAAAACGGCCACGAACGCCGCGCGAGAGCAAGCCGCAGAAACCCGTTAAGACCAAGGTCCCTCGAAATAACGACCGATTCGCCCATGATATGTGGGGGCTCGGCCTGATTACTTTTGGGGCCGTGCTTTTAACGAGTCTGCTAAAGCAGCCGCACGCCGGACAAATCGGCAATGGCCTGGCCCATGCGTTCCGCTGGCTCGTCGGCGTCGGTTCTTACGCTGTTCCCTTCTTCTTCGTCGGGTTCGGGATCAACCTTGTCCGCGGACGAGAGCGAAGCACACGCGTTAATCTCGCGGGCAGCGCTACAGTCCTGTTTTTGGTGATCATCACCTGGTGGCACCTGATCAACACGAATCCGGGCGATCAGTGGTGGTCTCTGGTGCGCGAGCATAACGGCGGCTATGTGGGAGCAAGTCTATGCAAGCTCCTGCGTGCGGCCGTCGACGACGGCTCCAGCCACATCATCCTGGCCGCAATTACCATCGCAACCATTGTCTGGGGCACCGACATGCGGCTGCTGCATATTTTCGACCGCGGCGTAAGCCGTGGCAAGAAGATCGCAAAGCCGGTCGTCAAGAGCGCCCAGGTCGTCAAGGAATCCACAGCAACACTGCGTGATAAGGCCCGCGACGCCAACGACGCTCGCCGTGAGGCGCAGGAAGCGCGCCGGCGCGACCGCATCATCGCCGTTCAGGAGCGAAGCGTAAAGGCGGCTGCAGCCGCGGCAGAGGCAGAAGCAGCAGAGGCGGCCGCAGCTGAAGAGACGCCGACTGTCAAGAATGTTGCACCTCCACGCGCCGAACCACCTGCCGAGTCCGTACCGGCAGTGAAGCCTTCAAAGTTCAAGCCTGCAACCGCTGCGCCGTTCGGCATGATCAACCATACGCAGGAACCGCCGGAAGAAGAGATTGAGGAGCCGTTTGTGCGTCCTGCGGCAGCCTCTGCGCCTGTCCCGGAACCTGTGCAGCCTGTTGCCAAACCACTCCCGCCGGCCAAGCCTGCTCCAGCTCGTCCCCTGCTCACGCTTGAGGGCGTCCCGGTTATCGACAATTCGGCGCCGGCAGCTCCCGCCGGTCCTCTGGTCATACCGAAAGGTCTCGGCGAAGACGGCACTGCATCCAAATTCGAGCTGCCGCCGCTTGAGCTGCTGAACGAGTCGCCGCCTAAGCCCGTACAACACGAAAAGGCCACACAGGAAAAACAGGCCATCCTGATGCAGACCTTGAACGACTTCCGCATCGGCGCGAACGTCTCTCAGGTCGCCATCGGACCGACTGTTACGCGGTACGAAGTTCAGCTTGAACCCGGCATCCTCGTCAAGAAGATCGTCAGTCTCGCCGACAACCTTGCAATGTCCCTGGCCGCCATCGATGTTCGCGTGGAAGCGCCCATTCCTGGCAAGAGCGCCATCGGTATCGAAGTGCCCAACGATGTCGTTCAGATGGTATCCCTGCGTGAGTGCCTATCGACAAACGAGTTCATGCAGCACCCCAGCAAACTGGCGTTTGCGCTTGGCAAGGATGTCTCCGGCGTATACAAGTATGCCGACCTTGCTCGTATGCCTCACCTTCTCATCGGCGGCAGCACCAACAGCGGCAAGAGCGTGTGCTTGAACGTTCTTATTTCAAGCATGCTGTACCGGGCGACACCGCGCGAGGTCAAGTTCATCATGATCGACCCGAAGCGAGTGGAGTTGTCCCTCTACGACGGCATTCCCCACTTGCTTGCGCCGGTCATCAAGGATGTGAAGCACGCCGCAGGCATTCTGCGCAGCGTACTCAAGGAGATGGAAGAGCGCTACGACCGATTTGCCCGCATCGGAACGAGGAACCTCGAAGGCTACAACAGCCGCGTTCCACCCGAAGAGCGTCTACACTTTATCGTAGTCGTTATCGATGAGCTGGCCGACCTCATGATGCAGCAAGGGCCGGAGGTTGAAACGTCGATCTGCCGCCTTGCGCAGCTGGCCCGCGCAACCGGCATTCACCTCGTCATTGCAACGCAGCGTCCGTCAGTCGACGTTATCACAGGCACCATCAAGGCGAACGTCGGATCGCGCATTGCATTCGCCGTCGCCACACAGGTCGACAGCCGAACGATCATCGACATGCCCGGCGCAGACCGCTTGATCGGCCGCGGAGACATGCTGTATATGCCCATTGACGCCGCCAAACCGGTGCGTGTCCAGGGTTGCTATATCGGCGAGCGGGAGACGGACACCCTTGTCGCCTATCTCAAGGAACAGGAACCTGTCGTCTACACGATGATTCCGTCCGAGACGAGCGCATCCGGTTCAAGCTACGAAGATGACGACACAAGCTCCGACGAACTCTGGGAGCCTGCCGTGAAGTGGCTCGTCAGCCAGGGACAGTGCTCCACGTCCAGCCTGCAGCGTAAATTCAAAATCGGATACACCCGCGCAGCGCGCCTTGTGGAGGGTATGGAGGCCATGCAGATCGTCGGCCCACAGGACGGCGTCAAGCCGCGTGAGGTGCTGCTGCGGCCAGAGAATGTTGCGGCTTTCTTTGCCGGATCCGGCCAGGGAACTTTTGACGACCATAGCCCCTTTTAACAGTAAAATAAAAGATTAGCTTTTGTCTCAAAGTTATTGAAGATTAAGGGTTCCGAAAGGAACAAACTTTTCATACTCTCTCGCCATAATATCCCGCTGATTGTCCGGACGGTACCCACACCGTCGCTGAAAGGTCAAATCTATGTCGTTGTTTGAGCCTCAAGACAGCAATCCCTTCTTCGCGCAGGCGAATCGTTTGCGTGTCGAAGGCAGGATCAGTGAAGCGATCGCTGCCTACCGCAACGCTCTGCGCACAGACCCAAACCATACGGGCGCGCATTTCAATCTTGCCGGCGCACTCTACATTCAGGGTCTGGTCGAAGATTCGCTCAAACATTACCGTGAAGCCCAGCGGCTTAGGCCGGATGACGTGCCGACACTGCTGGGGGTAGCGCAAGTCTATCGCGAGATGGGTTTTCTGGACGATTCCATTAACGCATATCGCGAAGCCATTTATCACCAGCCGGACAACGCCATCGCGCATGGCGGCGTGGGCATGGCTCTCGCCGCGCGAGGTCAACTGGAGGCCGCAGTCGCATCGTTCCGTCAGGCTCTCGTTCTCGCGCCAGACAACTCCGATATCCACTTTAACCTGGCAAATACCCTGCACGCCCGGGGCGAAGTCGACGAGGCATTCGCGGAGTGGAAGGAAGCCGTACGGATTGACGGCGACCATGGCCGCGCGCACTTCAACCTCGGCAGCGCCTACTACAATGTCGGCAAGTTCGAGATGGCGTCCTGGCACTACAAAGAAGCCATTCGCATACATCCCGACCACGCAGAGGCCTACGGTTATCTTGCGGATGTCTTGAGCGATTCCGGGCAGCACGATGAGGCGATCAGCCAGTATCGTAAAGCCATCAAGCTCAACCCCAAGCAGGTGGAAGCCCGCAACAACCTCGGACTGGTTCTGCGGTTAAAGGGACACCTCGATGCCGCCATCGCACAGTGGGAAGAAGCCATTCGGCTTAAGCCATCCTATGCCGAAGCGCACCACAACCTTGGAGCAGCCCTATTCATCACCGGCAACACCCAGCAAGGCCTGTTTGAACTGCGGGAAGCCATTCGCTTAGCGCCCGACCATGCCTGGGCGCGTTTTAATCTGGGTGTCGCCTACAACCAGATCGGCGATATTAACGCGGCCATCGCAAGCTGGCAGGATGCCCTCCAGATCGATCCCGACATGATCGGCGCGCACTTCAACCTCGGCAACGCCTTCTTCAAGCGAGGGCAAGTCGACGGCGCCATCCAGAAGTGGCGGGAGACGCTCCTGCGCAATCCAAATCATGATTGGGCAAAGTTCAACGTCGGCGGCGCAACCCGCATTAAGCATCGTCTGGACAACAGTATGAAACCGATGATCGACCGCACCACAAAGATGCGGCCTGAAGTCGCCGGACGCATCTTTGCGACGCCCGGTATGCCCCAGGACGCTTAGAACTGCCACACACTTCAATGCCAGGCTCCCTGCCACCCTATCCTTCACGGATGTGGTGGTAAGGAGCCTGTACTCATTTAGATCAAGCCATCGCTTCTGCTGCTTCAGCGAGCAATTCTCTGAGGCGCTCCACGCCGGCGGTCCCCATCGTTTCCGCAAGCTCCAATTCAATCCTCTTGCTCAAATCCAGGGCAGCGTCCATAAAGGCATGTCCACGCTCGGTGAGGCATACAAGCTTTGCCCGTCCGTCTTCCGGATCCGGCGATAAGTTCACATAGCCCTTTTCCTCAAGGTAAGTTACCAGGTACGCCATACTCTGCTTTGTAAGCTGCGCACGGTCAGCAAGGTCGGTCACACGCGAGCCTCCGGGCTGAATGTTGCGAAACACACTGCTGTGCGCCGGCCGAATATCGGCAAAACCTGATTCAGCGAGACGCCCATACAGGCGAACCAATAGCCTTTGATATGGCAGTCGCAGTAAAGCGCCTAGAGTCCCCCGCTCTTCAGTAAAACTAATTTTTTCCTTCATGGCAAGATTATCTTGACAAAAAACAGAGACTCTGTCTATAATAGACATACAAACTGACTAATTTAACGGCTCTAGAAACATCTTGGCCGGCTGCATCAAGGAGAGACAAAGATGGTACAGACAGAACTTAAAGCATTGCTGGTCGCGGCGGGAGATGCTGAGAAGGCCAATGTATTTGGTGTGGACGTGGAATTTTTGATTCGCAATGAGCAAACTGGAGGTGTATTCTCGGCATATAAGTGCACTGCACAGCCGGGAACGGGAGCGCCGCCGCACCTTCATTTACGAGAAGAAGAGACGTTTTATGTCATAGAGGGCGAGTTCGAAGTGCTTCACGGCGATGAAAAATCGATCGTTAAGGCCGGTGGAACGGTATTGCTGCCTCGCAATATTCCCCATGCGTTTACCAACTGCGGAACGACGCCGGCCGTGCTGATTGGCTTCGCGACGCCAGGCGGACATGAAAACTTCTTTATCGACGCTGCTCGCCTGGATACCGGCGGCCCCATCGATATGGATGCCGCCCGAGCCGTCTGTGCCAAGCATGGAATTACCCTGCTCATTTAGGCGCCTGAACATTGTAAATGTACTTCAAGTGCCCCAGAAACCGCTGACTTCCTCAACCCAGAATTAAACAACCACCGGCCGCATTTTGCATTGGCTTGGCCGGTGGTCCTCCCCTCAACTCTGAATCCTTCTGCTGTACAGGATGCCCTTCACATCTGTTCCTCTCCCTGGATAAGTGATTTAAGCAACCTCCAATCTCCTTTGTCCATTTGGTCAAGTATCAAAAATCACTTACTATCGGACGTCTCCGTTGACCATAAACTGAATACAGACAAATTACATGAATTTTTGTTAGTCCACACATACAAGCGTTAATACGTTTTAAATTATGGTTTAACCAAAATAGTGTATTGACAACCAAATCTATCTGTGCTAATATTTGGCTTGACCATTTATTATGATGACTGAGCACGATGCCGCGGATAGGATAGAGAAATGCCGGGGGAGACTCAAATCACGATTCCGTTGATCGAAGACAACAGGACCAAGCAGAGAAAGGCTTCGGAAGGGTCTCGCGTCACAAACCCCGGTCGCGTTTTGCAGATCCTGCAAGATCGTATCGTAACGCGCACATATAAGCCGGGGGGATGGCTTCCGACCGAGCGCGAACTCGCGCAGGAGCTGGGTGTAAACCGTTCCGCAGTACGAGATGCCCTTCTGCATTTGGAGCACAGCGCTCTCATTGAAAGGCGTCCTGGATGCCGTCCAAGGGTGCTCGGAGTGCCTCATACTCCCAGCGATCAAGCAAGTCACTCTCGCACGGCGTCTCGGGCTATTGCCGTAGTTTTGCCGCAGCACCAGGCGGACCACGCATCACGTGAGATTGTTCGTGGAATTGGCAAAGTGCTTCGCAGCGGCGATATGCCTTACCGCCAGCTGACGTTCGACGTAATCATGCAGGCTCGTGAGTCGCATATCATGGAGCAGGAAGCCTGCGAAGCCCTTCGGGCCGGAGAAGCCGCAGCGGCAATAGTGTGGCCCACACTTCATCCGGATGCGCTTGCCCAATGGCGAACTCTGCAAGAGCAGGGCTATCCCGTCGTATTCGTAGACCGATACGACCAGGATATGGCGTGCGATTTTGTAGGAGTCGATAATTATTCGTCCGCGCGGGAGGCAGTGGATTATTTGCTGGACCTGGGGCACACACGAATTGCTTATATTACAACATCGGAAGCGGCATCCGTAATTCGTGAACGCGCCGCAGGATACCGCGATGCTATGGAAGAGGCTGGATGGTTGACGCCAAAATTCCAATGGACGGTGCGGCAAGGGCACATGGTGGAGAGTGCCGAGGTCATTCGTAAAGGCATTGAGGAAGATGGTCTGCCAACGGCAGTATTCGCAGTTAACGATCACAGCGCATATCGTTGCATCGATTATCTTTGGTCCCGTGGAATACGAGTGCCGGAAGACGTAAGCGTAATCGGCTTCGACGACATCGATCGTTTTTCCCCACGGCCGGGACATCTTACCAGTGTGCGCCAGCCGTTTGAACGGATTGGCCAGCGCGCAGCAGAAATCGCATTGAAGCGACTGTCATCGACGACGTCAGCAATGGAGCCCTATCAGCAAATCCTGTTATCGACGCGCTTGATCGAGCGCGAGTCCTGCCGATCGATCAAATACACCTAGTGCAGTCATTAAGAAGGAGAGTGTCGTGAAAAGACGCCATGAGGGATTTACTCTAATCGAGCTACTCGTTGTGATAGCTATTATTTCGATTCTTGCAGCTATCCTGTTTCCGGTCTTCGCAAAAGTCCGCGATAAGGCGCGGCAGGCAGCAGATCTATCAAATGCAAAGCAGATCGGCTTGGGTCTTTTGCAGTACATCCAGGACAACGACGAACACGTCGTTCCTAATAACAATGAGGCAGGAAGTTCCTTCAGAGCAGGAGCGGCTCAAACCTGGGCCGCACTGCTTCAGCCTTACATAAAGTCTGCCGGCGGTAATGGAGTGTTCCATTCTCCCGGCGGATCCGTCGACAGCGGCGATTACTGGGATTCCAGTTTCGATCTAGTCGATCTCAAGAACCCTCCAGGAGCGTTTATCTCTTCTTATACGCTAAACAACGTCTACTGGGACGATTCTACACTGGGTGGCGTCTTCCAAAACCCACCTGCCACAGTCAGCAAGATCGACGATCCTGCCAATATGGTCTTCTGTGGCGACGGTGGAGCGGGTAAGAATACAGCTTCCTACGGTCCCGCCAGTGATTATGGCGGCGGCGGTCCGGAGCAGCTCTATTACTATCCGGAACAGGTCGCAAACGAATTCGCCATATTCGGAGGAACGATGCCCAAGGGCGGCTTACAATATTACACGGCCGATCAGGCAAAGTATCCTCAATTGGGCAGCAGTAATCAGGGCGCCTTTATCGGCCATTTTAACGGAGGAGCGAACTTTGCGTTCTTCGACGGGCACGCCAAGTTCATGCTGATCTCCAAGATGGCGCAAGTATATCCGTGCCCTGCCGGCTTTGTCGACTCCGGCTATAGTTCACAGGACATGTGCGCGTCCGGCGGAGTGCTGCCATATTTCACCACTCAGGCCGGTACATTCTTGAAATAGTCACTCAACACCGATATTCTGTCCGGAGCATTCACATGCTCCGGACAGAACTTTCTCAGTCAACCAAAAGACAGCGAACACTGCGATTTGAGGAAATCGATTCCTATGAACTCTAAAGCGGCAATGCTTGCGGCGATCTCATTGCTGGCGATATCGCCTTTTGCTCTATGCTCCTGCGGCGACAAGGCGCCGTCTACAGAAGATTCCGCAGGAACACCCAGTGGGTGGGCAGGAAAAAAGATGGACATGAAAGCCGGACCGCCCGGAACGGCTGCACGTCCGGCGCAGCCAGGCGTGGCTGCGCCAGTTCCCCCGGCAAATGGGACGAAGCCGTGACGCCTTAGATCTTCCATTCCCCATTCTCATGGATCAGGAGACCGTCGGCGTAGATGGCTCCCCCACCCGCAGCCGGCCTCATATCGCAAATCAGGTCCCAGTGCAGCGAGGATTCATTTACGCCGCCGGTTTCCGGGTATGAGCGGCCGAGCGCCATATGGAAGGTGCCGCCGATTTTCTCATCGTAAAGTGTATTTCGACTGAAGCGGGTCACGCCGTAATTTGTGCCGACTGCCACCTCTCCGAGGTATCTCGCACCGGGATCCGAGTTCAGCATTGCCTCCAGGAAGTCCTTGCCGTGGCCCGCTTGAGCAGAAACTACGCGCCCCTCATGGAATTCAAGCTGTATATTGTCCACCTCGTTTCCAAGATGCGCGGCTGGAAATGTAAATCGCACATGTCCCTCTGCCGTGTTTTCGATCGGTCCCGTAAAGACTTCTCCGCTCGGAAAATTGCGGTGTCCATCCGAATTGATCCATGTGCGCCCGCCGACTCGCATCGTTATATCCGTGTCCACCGCGACAAAACGCAGCGTGTCGACACCGTTCAGATAATCCACATACTTCTGCTGGCTGCGAGATAGCTCACGCCAGCCTTCTGCGGGATCGTCGCGATTGAGAAGCATCGCAGAGAAGACGAACTCCTCATACGCAGGCAGGGACATTCCGGCATTCTGAGCGGCTGCGGGCGTGGGATAGAGCGTCAGAGACCACTTCGATTTTCCCTCTGCGGCGCGCAGGAACATCGAACGGCGAATTGCGCCGTTGGCCTTCTGTGCGCGCGCCTGACGCGCCGGATCGATGCCGGCAAGGGCAGCGGTATTCGTGGGCGCCATAATCGCGATCATGGCATCGATCGTCTCGTACTCGAATTGACGGATCGGCGATACGAAGTCCAGCTGCTCATCATTTGCCGTCTTCAAGAAAATCTCATCAAGACCGTCTATCAGCACCTGAATATGCGGATGTCCTCCACCTCTCAGGATTGCCGCATAGACCTCCCTGGCGAGCGGTATCGCTGCTTCATCGGCACGGATAAGCACCTGCTCACCGGGCTTAACGTCGATGCTGTACTGTGCCAGGGTATTGGCCCATTTCGTCAAACGCGGATCAATCATTTCACTTGCCTCTTTCTTGCTCCAGATAAAACGAAAAAGCCCTTCCGAACCTCGTAAGGCATCGGAAGGGCTCTTTTCATGGCAAAGCCGTCTACTTGAACTTCGACTTGAAGTCCGTTAGAGCGGTTCGCAGGTTTTGCTGAACCGGCTCAGTAAGCGTCTTATCGCGAGCGATGGTTTCCTGAATCTCAGGATACTTCTCGGCGATAAAGGCCAGGAACTCCTGCTCGAACCGGCGAACCGATTCTACGGGAACGTCGTCAAGGTAACCGGTCGTTCCGGCGAAGATCGCAGGCACCTGTCTCTCAAGCGAGAGAGGATCATACTGAGGCTGCTTCAGAAGCTCGACGAGTCTGCGGCCGCGACCGAGCTGGTCCTGAGTGGCCTTGTCGAGGTCCGATGCGAACTGGGCGAATGCCTGTACTTCGCGGAACTGTGCAAGGGCCAACTTCAACTGACCTGCAACGTTCTTGTCCTTCATCGCTTTCGTCTGGGCGCTGCCGCCGACGCGAGAGACGGAGATACCGACGTTGATAGCAGGACGAACGCCCGAGTTGAACAGGTCGCCTTCAAGGAAGATCTGTCCGTCCGTGATCGAGATCACGTTTGTCGGAATATACGCAGAAACGTCACTGGCCTGAGTTTCGATGATCGGAAGCGCCGTAAGCGATCCACCGCCGAGCTTCGCGGAAAGCTTGGCCGCCCGCTCCAGGAGACGGGAGTGCAGGTAGAAGACGTCGCCCGGATAAGCTTCGCGGCCCGGAGGGCGGCGGAGCAGCAGCGATACCTGGCGATACGCAACGGCCTGTTTGGAGAGGTCATCGTACACAACCAGCGCATGCTTGCCGTTATCGCGGAACCACTCGCCGATACACGCGCCGGTATACGGCGAGATGTACTGCTGTGAAGCCGGATCGTCAGCGGTAGCGGCGACGACCGTGGTGTACTCCATAGCGCCATGCTGCTCAAGCGTCCGGATCACGTTTGCAACGGTTGAGTTCTTCTGACCGATGGCAACGTAGATACAGTAGACGTCGGTATCTTTCTGGTTGATGATCGTGTCGAGCGCGACGGCTGTTTTGCCTGTGCCGCGGTCGCCGATGATCAGCTCTCGCTGACCGCGGCCGATCGGGATCATGGAGTCGATAGCCTTGATGCCGGTCATCAAAGGCTCTTTGACGGGCTGGCGATCAACGACGCCGGGAGCGCGGCTTTCGAGCAGGCGCGCCTCGGTTGAGGCGATAGGCCCCTTGTTGTCGATCGGCTGTCCAAGAGCATTTACGACACGGCCGATGAGGGCCTCGCCAACCGGGATCTGAATGATCTTGCCGGTGCGCTTGACGGTGTCGCCTTCCTTGATGCCCGTTTCAGAGCCAAGAAGAACGGCGCCGACATTATCTTCTTCGAGGTTGAGCGCCATGCCCTGAATGCCGCCGGGGAACTCCAGGAGCTCGCCGACCATGCATTCGCGCAATCCGTAGATGCGGGCGATACCGTCGCCGACCTGCAGGATGGTGCCGACGCCAACTTCCTCGATCTCTGCCTTATAGGCATCGAGTTCACGCTCGAGAATTGACGTGATCTCTTCTGGCCTTATTGCCACTACAAGCTACCTCCCGCTGTCCGCTCTCCGAGCAATTGCTCCTTGAGGCGGTCCAGCCGTCCACGGATACTGCCGTCGATGATGGTGTCGCCAAGACGAACCACCACTCCGCCGACGATACTTTCGTCAATTACAAAGTGGATTCTTACGTTTTTGCCGGTCATCGACTCAAGACTTGCGACAAGCTTTTGTTCCTGCGCAGGAGTCAACGCAACCGCACTGCTGACTTCCGCATCAACGATGTTCGCCTGTTCCAGAGCAAGCTGCCTGAAGCCTCGAATGACCTCGTCGATAAGTTCTTCCCGGCGCTTCGAGATCAGCAGCTTGATAAAATTCAGGGTCGTCGCCGTTGTGCGATCGCCGAACGCCTCCGTTGCGACTAGGACCTTGCGGTCTTCGCTCACAAGCGGCTGCAGGATAACGGCGCGAAGATATGGCACCTCCTGCAGAAATCGTTCGACGAGTGTCAGGTCCTGCGTGACGGCATCCAGGATGCCGTCACGGTGAGCGACCGCGAAGAGAGCCGCGGCATAGCGTTTAGCGACACGCGTATCCTTCATTAGTTCGCGATCTCCCTGTTACCGCTGCCGGTACCGGCCTGGCCGCCAGGGTTAGAACCTACACTGGTAATGAAGTCATCGACGAGCTTCGACTGCCGTGGGCCGTCCAAAGAATCGCCGACCACTTTGCCCGCAGCGGCAACTGCAAGCTGTACGATCTCCTGGCGCATCTCAAGAAACGCCTTCTGGCGCTCGCGCTCGCTCTCGTTGCGCCCACGCTGAACGATGGTCTCAGCCTGCTGCCGGGCATCCGAGACGATACCGTCCCGGAGAGACTGCGCTTCTTTGATCGCAGCCTGAATTCGCTCACGAGCTTCGTTTTCAATTCCGGCAAGCCGCTCTTCGTAATCGCGGCGTGTCCGTTCCATCGCCGCCCGATCTGCATCAAGCTGATCGTACGTGGCTTTGATGTCTGCCTGGCGCTGATCGATCACACTGAAGAGTGGCGCGTAAAGGAAGCGCTTCAACAGCAGGACGAGGATGATGAACCCAACTATTTGGGTAACCAACATCGCCGGCTCGATGTCCAAGGCCTTCAGGATTTCCATAGGTCTCCTACTCTAACCGTGAGATTAGTGGCCGATGAGCTGATCGACCGTGACAGCGCCGGAAGGCAGCTTGGCGTACAGCAGGAAGAATACGACGAGGCTCAAGATGAAGAGGGTCTCGACGAGAGCGAAGCAGAGGAACATCGTGTTGCGGATGCGTCCTTCGGCCTCGGGCTGGCGGGCGATGCCGTTGATGGCCGCCGAGAAAACAAGACCTTCACCAATGCCCGCGCCTACGGCGGACAGAGGAGCGGCGAGAGCCGCGCCCAGGGCGAGAAGACCAAAATACAGGCTAAGCATGAAACATTCTCCTTAACAGCGGCAGATCGAGCCGCCGCGTATCCTCGAAAACTTAAATACCGAAGCTCAGGCGCTAAGCCGGAATTTCGATGTGCTCCTCGCCATGGCCATGTTCCTCATGGCTGTGGGAAGTGAACGTGTTGATGTATGCACAGGTCAGCATTGCAAAGATGAATGCCTGAATGACCGATGTGAACAATTGCAAGAAGTAAACCGGAAGCTGCAGCGGAATATAGAACGCGTGCTTGCCCAAATTCACCAGCAACTCGTTGATGATATCTTCGCCGTATATGTTGCCGTAAAGGCGCATTCCAAGCGAGAACGGCTTTGCGATCTCTCCGACCAGCTCAATAATAAGCAGCAGCGGCGCAAGAGCAAGAACAGGACCCAGAAAGTGCTTGAAATAACCTACCACTCCGTTGTGCTTTATACCGATGTACTGCACCAGGAGGAAGACCACAAGTCCAAGTCCAATCGTAGTGCCGGCGTTAGAGGTCGCTGAGCGGAATGCCGGAATAAGCCCCAGCAGGTTGCAGAACAAGATATACAGGAAGAGCGTGAATACGACAGGAAGATATTGCAGGCCGCCGGGACCGATAGCATCGGCGAACACGCCGCGCAGACCGTCCATCATCACCTCAAAAGCCGTCTGCAATTTACCCGGGGTTCGAGTCTTTGCTCCTGAAGCCGCTTTAGCGCCCAGGATGAGGAGAATAATAGCCGCAATCAGACCGTTGACCGCGTATATCGTCCAGCTTATTTTTTCGCCCATAAATCTCTTTCTCTCACGAATTCAGCAAATCAGCCGGAGATCCGCGTGCGCATCATGCGCTTCATAGCCGTTAAAGTCACTGCAATCTGCGTCAACAAGAAGCCGCCGGCCAGGAAATAGACGTTCAGCTTCAAAATAACCACCATCACAAACATCAAGCCGCCCGTGATGATGAACTTGCCGCCGGTGAGACCTGCAAATCCCCCCGTCTGCCCTAGCTTTTGCGGCGTTGTCGGATTAGCTTCGCCGCGTCCCAATATCGCCGCGCCCTGGTTTACAATGAAGTACAGGATGCTGTTCAATACCATTCCCAGCACTAACCCACCTGCAATACTGAGCGCAATGTGCAGGCGCTTAGTCAACAGAAAGTAAGCCAGGAACGGCGCGTTCGCATAGAACGCAGCATTTGCTAGTGTCCGCAGCGACGGCATTGTTGAACCCGTATCCGGGCCTGGCGCCGCCGTATTGTCGACAGGTCGATCAGTCATTTTATTTGCCCCGCCCACCTGGCGGGGACACAATCCGCATCAGGTTCAAAAAGCCGGCGGCAACGCCCACGAGCACAAAGACAATCGTGCCCCAAGGAACGCTGCTACGAACCCAATGACTGTCTATGTATTGGCCGATCGTAACTCCAACGACGACACTCATTGCGAAGACACTGCCGGCCGCAAGGCCTGCGCCAAGAGTTACCGGCGCGCTTTCAGCAGGCTTGGATCCGAAGCGCCGCACCGGCCCCTCACCACGTTCCCATGGCTTCCCGGGCGTTGCGCTCTTTAAATTCGGGCGGGAGTAGTTCATTTCGGGCGGAGGGGGCAACGGAGAATGACGCGGCACGACAATGTCAGGCACACTATCATCCTCGGACTGGTTATTCGGCTCATCTTCGCCCATGGCAGCCCCACCACTGCAGAACATCCTCATCGATTTCGCGCAATAGTATGGCACAGCAGGAGATGGCAAGTCAACCGTTTGCGTGATTTTTCACAATGTCCGCGGTGCCTTATTTATATGCGCGACCCCGAATCAAAAAATAAATCAAGTAAACGAGCTCCAAAAAGATTTCTGCATGCTCTGGAACTAAGCGCGTTTCAACATCGCTATCGTTTACTCAGAACAATATCAAAGTCTTTGAGCAAGGCCGCTCAGCATAGAACTCAAGCCTGGAACTATAGTGAACCCGAACGATAATCAACAACGACCGATATTTTACGACGTAACCCAACGCCGCGCCGCAATTCTCAATATCGTGGGAAAGACTCTGACCGCCCTATCGATTGTGGGCGCCGGAGCGTTTCTGTTCTCCATTGCGCGAAACCCCGTCCTGCCGCAGCTGGCCCTTCAGCGGCCTGGCAACGCAGCCGCGTTGGGTGGCCGGGACAGGGACGGAAATCACGGCGCGCCGGCAGCCCGGCAGCACACGGCGATCTTCGGACCGCCCTCCGAGCGCCTGATCGATTACCGCAACCGCGCTGCGGGACAATATGTCCTGCGTCACAATAAGGAATTCCAGGAAGCCAAAACTCGCCTCAATGCAACTATCAAACGCGAGCAGAAGGCAGCCCCTATCCCTGCTTCCGCCAGCGCACCGGGCCACGTATCCGGGCCGGTCCGAGCCGTCTTCTACTTGAACAGTGAGGACAAGGCTGGACTTGAATCTCTGCAGCATCACGCAGGAGATATTACGCACTTCATCCCGATCTGGGCATTGCTTAATACGAGCGGCAGCGGAATAGAGATAACGCGTCAGGTCACACAGGCCTCTTCCAATCAATCCGAACCGGCTTCGCCCACATACGACGACCAGGCCATCCAGATCGCCAAGCAGAACGGCGTCGCCATTCTCCCGGCGATACAAAACGCCGCCGACGGAACTTTCAACTACGACAGTCTCCACCGCATGCTGAGCAGCGAAAAAAATCGCGCCATTGTGATCAAACAGTTGCTTGCGTTCGTCCAGTCGAATGGGTACCAGGGCGCAAATCTCGACCTTGAAACGGATAGAGAGAACGACCGAGCCACAATGACGGCCTTTACGGAAGAGCTCGCGAACGTATTTCACAGCAAAGGGCTTCTCGTAACACAGGATATCCAGCTCGATAGCGACGCCTATGACCTCACAGCGTTGTCGCGATACAACGACTTCGTGGTGCCGATGCTCTACGATGAGCACAGTGACGATACCGGCGCGGGACCGGTCGCATCGCAGGGATGGTTCGATGATGAGCTAAGCGATTTCGTAGCGCAAGTTCCGGCGAACAAGGTTGTTCTCGGCCTGGGCAATTATGGTTACGATTGGACAAAGGACAGTTCAGCTCCGGAGAGCCTTACTTTCCAGGACGCCTGCCAGCGCGCGGATGAATCCCGGGACGGCGATGACGGTGTCATCCGGCTTGATCACGATAGTCTGAACCCTTATTTCACTTATTCCGATGCCATGGCAAACGGGAAGACGGCCGATCATATCGTCTGGCTTGAGGATGCTTCGACCACGTTCAACCAACTCAAAACTGCCGAGAAGTATCACCCGCTTGGCGCTGCTCTCTGGCGCGCCGGCAGCGAAGACCCCAGCATCTGGCAGTTCTTCAATCGCCGGGGAGACGCCGCGCTGTCAAACTTCGATGCTACGACGCTGAAGCAAGTTACATATAGTTACTTTGGAACATCATTTGACGGCCAAGGCGACATTTTGGATGTCGCGAAGTCCCCGACCGACGGAACCCGGACCATCGCCGTCGATCCCGCTAAAGGCTACATCACCGGCGAGAAGTATATCAAATACCCTTCTCAGTATCTCATTCGACGGCGTGGTCTGGTCGATTCCGTCACCGGCACAAATACGAACAAAGTCGCGGCGCTGACTTTTGACGACGGCCCCGATCCACGCTGGACGCCTCAGATTCTAGACATCCTTGACCGGTATCACATAAAAGCGACATTCTTCGTCGTGGGCGAAAACGCGAACGCCAATCCTGCCCTGCTGACGCGCGAGTGGAACGACGGCATGGAGATCGGCAACCACTCGTTCACCCACCCCGAGATGGATACGGTTTCGCCGCTCAGGACAAAACTGGAGCTCGACGCAACCCAGCGCGTAATCGAAGCCATGACCGGGCACATGACCACCCTATTCCGCGCGCCAAACCGCGCGGACTCGGAACCGACCACGGAAGCGGACTTTGACCCGATCCTGCAGGCGCACCAGCTTGGCTACCTTTTCGTGGGCGAGCAAGTCGATCCCACCGATTGGTACCCAGGCATCTCCGCCTCTCAGATCAAAGGGTTTGTGCTCGGCCACGCAAATCAGGGCAACTGCATCCTGCTCCACGACGCTGGCGGTGTTACACGCCAGCACACGATTGACGCTTTGCCCGGGATCATTGAGGGCTTGCAGAAGCAGGGCTACAAGTTCGTAACCGTGTCAGCGCTAATGGGACCGTCGGTAAGCCGCGACCAGGTATTTCCACCTGTCACCGGCAAACAGAGACTTACAGTCGCCTATGATCGCGCGTTCTTCTACGTCACCTATTTCCTCGGCAAAGTATTTGCCTTCATCTTCATCGCAACGATCATCCTCGGTATTGCACGGATCTTCGTAATGGGCACACTGGCACTCGTGCAATCACGGCGCGAGAAACGGCGAACGTACACAGACGGCTTTGCGCCGCAAGTAAGCGTCGTCATCGCCGCTTACAATGAAGAAAAGGTCATCACCAAGACCATTGACACGCTTCTCAGCAGTGAATATCCGAATCTTGAGATCATCGTAATCGACGACGGGTCAAAAGACGACACCGCGGGGGTCGTTCGCCAAACCTATGGTGACAACGGCCGCATAATGGTTATTCGTAAGGAGAACGGTGGGAAGGCTTCGGCCCTGAATATCGGCATTAAGGAATGTCGCGGCGATATCATCGTAGCGCTTGATGCCGACACAGTCTTTGCGCCGGACACGATCGCCAAAATGGTGCGACACTTTGCGGACCCAGATGTCGGCGCAGTATCGGGCAACGTCAAGGTGGGAAACAGAAACAACCCGCTGACGATCTGGCAGGCAGTAGAATATATCACCAGCCAGAACTTCGACCGGCGCGCCTTCGACCTGCTGAACTGCATTACAGTGGTGCCAGGCGCTGTTGGGGCCTGGCGGCGAGATGCCGTCGTGCTGGCCGGTATGTACTCATCGCAGACGCTCGCTGAAGACACCGACCTCACATTCAAGGTCCGCCGCCTCGGCTACCGTATCGTAACCGATAACGAAGCGCTCGCATACACCGAAGCGCCGGAGAGCCTCGTCAACCTGTTCAAGCAGCGGTTCCGTTGGGCCTTCGGAACCCTGCAGTGCCTCTGGAAGCACAGAAGCGCTTGTATGAATCCTCGGTTCGGCGCGTTTGGCATGGTGGCGATGCCTTCACTCTGGGTCTACCAGATCGCATTCCAGGCGCTGGCCCCGATCGTCGATCTCACGATCCTCTGGTCGATCTTTTACCATTCCGTCATCGCGCCGAATACAGGAGGCTCGGACCTGACGATGCTTCTGGGTTACTGGGCTCTATTCTCGACCGTCGAGCTCGCCGGCGCATGGATCGCTTTCCACCTTGACGGCGAAGACAAGCGCCTGCTCCCATGGCTCCCGCTGCAGCGGTTTGTCTATCGTCAGCTCATGTACGGCGTGATCCTGAAGTCACTTGTTTACGCAGTCGCCGGCTCACGTGTCGGCTGGGGCAAGTTCGAGCGCAAAGGAACGGTTACGCAGCCGCCGGTTGTGAGTCTGGAAGTTGCTGTAGCAGAAATCGAACATCAGAGCGAGACACAGGCGAAGTAAGACGCCGGCATTCGTGAAGAGTTTAGCATTGGAGTGACCTCGCGGCCACCGCTCGCAATATCCTAGCGAGCAGTGGCCGCAACTGTTTTAACTTTACGGCACAGGCGGCTTTACCGTGAACGGCCTGGAATCTGAGTTGCCGGGCGTCGCCACTTTAATCGTATTTTGCAACACGTTCGTTACCGAACCTGTATAATAGTGAATGACGCTGAACTACTTCCAGCTGGAATTGTCACGAAAGCGGGAACCGAGGCTACCGCCGGAATGCTCGAAGTCACCGTTACGTTAAACCCTCCTGCAGGAGCAGAGGCGTTGAGATTGACAGTTCCTACTGCCGTATAGCCGGCGAATACCGTTGAAGGGCTTGCGCTGACAGTTACTTGTAAGGCCTCACTGGCCCTCGTTGTGCCTTGAGCGCCGGAGCCAAATGTGTCTAGCGGATCAGCCGCAGATACCAATACAGTGATTGTAACTAAAAACACAACAAAACCATCATTGCCAATGTTTTGCTTGCGCTACATACAAGCGAGAGCAAGACTTGACGGGTTATGATAAATCGCCTCCAAAAACGGATGGCGTGTAGACGGAACAAGATTCCCCGATGCATAGTTGTACTCCTTCGTGAGACACCTGCCTCGGCCGAATGGCCGGTCCAGAGTCGCTCTACGTGCGAATTCAGTACTAATCGCAACCGCTGGTTTCGTTGCTGTCGAATGCCTATTGCAGCCGCAAAATACCCAGTGCATCTCCTCCTTCAACTATCTATTAGATGAAAATTGCAATGATCTCTACTATTGCTTGTTAGAATAACACTTACTAAATATATCTGACATATTGTTTGCTTTGCGATCTGAGTTGCAAATAAATGAGAATACACAAAAAATAAGCGGCGTCCGCTCTCATTGCATTCGAGATCGGACGCTGCATTTTCTAGTTATATCACCCGCGTCCCCACCCCATCCCACTCCACCCCCAGCCATGCCGCCGTGGTCGCCGCAATGTCAGCAAGCGTCTCACGCAGTCCAAAGTCCACTCCGCCTGCCATTGACGGACTGTACGCAAGTAACGGCACATCTTCGCGAGAGTGATCTGTTGAGGGTGTCGTAGGATCGTTGCCGTGGTCGGCTGTGATCATCAGCAGGTCCTCTGAACGGAGATGTCCGATAATGTCTCCCAGAACTGTATCGAACTCCTCTAAAGCGCGCGCAAATCCGGCTGCATCATTTCGATGGCCGTAGAGCATATCGAAATCTTCGCAGTTTGCAAATACGAACTCCGCTCCACCCTCGATAACGGCCTTTCGAATGGCAGCCAGATGTTCCGCATTACTCTGCGTGCGCTGCGCAATGGTGAAGGGCGTGCCCGGGAAAAGCTCTGCGACAACTCCGATAGCATGCGTACGCCGCTTCGCCTCGTTTAGCACAGAGATCAAATTCGGCGCCGGCGCAGTAAGCGGAAAATCACGGCGGTGTTCAGTGCGCTTGAAGCCTGATTCGGTGTTTCCGACAAATGGCCGGGCAATCACCCTCTGCACATTGTTTGGGGCGACAAGAATGCTTCGCGCGTATGCGCACATCTCATACAACGCATCGAGAGGAATAATCTCTTCATGAGCAGCAATCTGCATGACGCTATCGGCTGAGGTGTATACAATCGGCATGCCGGACTGCATGTGTTCCGCCCCAAAGCGCTGGATAATCTCAGTGCCCGAAGCTGCCATGTTGCCGAGCACTTGATGCCCCACATGCTTTTCGAAAGGCTCGATGACTTCCGGGGGAAATCCTTGCGGATATAGAGGAAAAGGTATAAGAGTCTGAATGCCGGCCATTTCCCAGTGCCCGGTGACACTGTCTTTGCCCGCTGAAGCAATTCGCGCCGCTCCGTATGAACCGATCACAGTATGGCCGGCATTCAATCCGGTAATGAACGCGATTCGACCAAGTCCGAGCCGTTCCATGCTAGGAAGATGCAGCCCACCGACAAATTCCGCCACATGCGGAATTGTCCAGCCCTCCGGCTCTACAACGCCGGCGGGAAGCTTGCCGGGCAAGTCATATGCCCGGCCAATCCCGCAACCATCCATAACAATAAGAAAGACTCGTCTCTGATCGTTCATTGCGCCCTCGGGTGCGCGCGGTCATATGCTTCTCGCAAACGAGAGACATCGACGCGCGTATATCTCTGAGTTGTCTGAACACTCGAATGCCCGAGCATCTCCTGGATCGCGCGCACATCCGCCCCGCCGGCAAGCAGATGAGTCGCGAACGAGTGACGCAGGCTGTGGGGAGTCACTCGTTTTCGAATTGCAGCGACTGCGGCGTATGTTTTGATCAGGGCCCAGAAGTGCGCGCGAGTCATCGGACCGCCGCGCTCGGTGATAAATAAGGCTGGATTGTCGTGGTCGCCAGCAAGCGCCGGCCGCGCCTCGGCAATGTATCGACGGACCATGTCTATGGCAGCATCGCCGATCGGGGCCTGGCGCTCTTTACTTCGTTTGCCCATCGGGCGCACCAGACCAGCCGTTAGATCTACGTCTGCCTTATTAAGGGTAATCAACTCGGAGACACGCAAGCCGCTGCTGTACATCAATTCCAGCATGGCGCGATCACGCAGACCAATTGTCGTATCGAGGGGAGGCGCTGTCAAAAGAGCATCGATCTCTTGGACGGATAGTGTTGCGGGCAGCGGCCGTTGCGCCGTACGGCCAAGGTCAATACCGGCCATGACATCCACCGCTATTCGGTCCTCCGCCAGGAGAAATCGGATGAACATACGCACGGAAGTCACTCGCCGCGCAATAGTCGCGGGCGCCATCCCGCCCCGCCGCAAACCGGCGATATACGCGATGATGTGGTCTTTTGTAATGTCCGGGGGTTCAGCAGCGCCGCGAGATTCCACAAAGGCATTGAACTGACCGATATCCCTGCGGTATGCGTCAAGCGTGTTCTCTGACATGCCGCGCTCGGCCGATAGATGGGAGAGATATTCCTTGAGATCGGTTGTGAGCGGCATCGTGGTTATGGAATGTTACGCGTTTGACGGCGGCGGAATGTCTTTTTGTAAGGGCAGCAGATCTTCATCGTAAGTCGGCTCAGGCTCCTCGGATGAGGCAGGACGGGCGCGCGTGTCAGACCATTCGCGAAGCAGATCGATACTCTCCTTCATAGTCATCGACAGCGGCACCGACTGCGACAGTGTTGCGAGAATGTCGCCTGTGTTAACATCGCGATCGAGGTCGAACGCATCGTATAGCGCAGAGATCACAGCCTGCTCGATTTCGGCGCCTGAGTATCCGGCGGAGGACTCGGTCAGATGATCCAGATCGAATTCATCCGGGTTGCGTCCACGCTTTTTGAGATGAATCGCGAAGATTTCCTTGCGTTCGTTCTGGCTTGGCAGGTCGACGAAAAAAATCTCATCAAAGCGGCCTTTGCGCAACAGTTCCGGTGGCAGCGCTGAAACGTCGTTGGCCGTAGCGACTACGAAACAAGGAGCTGTCTTGTCGGCAAGCCATGAGATAAAGGTGCCAAACACACGGGCTGTGGTTCCACCGTCGCTGATGCCGGAAGACTGAGTACCGGAGAAGCCCTTTTCCATCTCATCGATCCAGAGGACGTTCGGCGCGGTACTCTCGGCAATCCGGATTGCGCGCCGAATATTCTCTTCGCTCTGGCCGACAATGCCGCCAAAAATCTTGCCTACATCCATGCGCAACAGAGGAAGCCTCCAGTGAGACGCAATTGCTTTCGCCGTAAGAGACTTGCCGCATCCCTGGACTCCCAGCATCAGAACACCCTTCGGAGCAGGCAGGCCGAAAACCCTGGCCTTTTCCGTAAACGCCACGGTTCGCTTGTCCATCCACCCCTTGAGCAGGTCCAGGCCGCCCACTTCGGCAAATGCTTCTGTGGCCCTGTAGTATTCGAGGATCCCGGATTTGCGGATGATCTGCTCCTTCTCGGAGAGGATCACGTCCACATCAAACCGATAGCGTTCCACAAGGGATTTTGCGAATACGTTCTCGGCTTCCATACCCGTCAGACCGAGTGCAGCCTTGAGGATCTGTTCGCGCTCTTCCGTGGAAAGTTCAATATTTACTTTGGGATTCGATTTCACCTTACTGATCGTATCGGTGAGAAGCATGTCCAGTTCTTCCAGGGTTGGAAGGGCAAAATCGACAACCGTAATCTCCTTCTCAAGCTCTTGAGGGAGCTTGAGAATCGGAGAAAGCATAACGATGGTCTTATAGGATGTCTTCAGCGCATATGTGAGGTCGCGCATACGGCGGACGACAGTCATGTCATTGAGAAACGGATGCAAATCCTTGAACAGGAAAACAGCCTGATCTCGCGACTCCATAACATAGTCGAGCGCCGCAATGGGATCGCGTGTCGACTCGTCCCGGTTGGATGAGTTGGCGACGATCCCTTGCGTCACAGTCCACTGCAGCATCTTCTTGCCGCGCGCCTGCGTGATCGCTCGAAGCGCGTCTTCCACGCGCTTCTCTTCCCAGGACACTACATAGATGATAGGATAACGTGCCCGGATAAGGGTTTCAAGTTCAGTGCTGACAGTCGTCACCGGTTCCTTTGCTCCCGTCAATTCCGAACAGCCGTTGTCGTGGGAGATACCCACGGGGCTTTTGCGAAATAGGCCTTGATTTCCACCGCGCCACTCGGAACGGCAAGCACTTTACCGCTTGTGTTGTCGCGCACCATTAACGTGGGCGTCTGCAAGATCGGCAGGTTATCGCAAAATTTCGAATCATCCTTAATTCTTGCCGCATACTTAGGGTCACGTGTCGCCTCAAGAGCTCTCTTGGGGTCGGCTCCTACATTCTTAGCGTATTCATCGTAATTTCCCGGCTCCAAATCGTCTTGATGACTGTAGAGCTGATCGTACATAGGCCAGAACTTACCCTGTTCTGCGGCAGCATAAGAGGTCTGCGCCGCCACAAAAGCAAATTTATGCTCAGTTGGAAATGGTCGATGCACGAAATACAGATTTGCTTTATTCCCTGCCTGCTTCATCGCGTTCTCAATTTCTGGACGCATTTTGCCGCACTGGGGGCATTGGAAATCGCCAAATTCCACCACGCTATATTGTGCAGAAGGGTTGCCGAGCGGCGGCGCGGCGGCGTGCTTCATAATTGCGCCCCATTGCTTCGTTGCCTCTTCGGTCGAAATTGTGATGGGATGAGTCGGTGTTGCGCCAGGGGGCGGAGGAGGAGGCGGACCTCCCATTGACACGATGGCTGCAAGTCCGGCTAGCATCCCTACGAGAACGAGAGGAAGGATGTACTTCTTATTTTGTGCTGGCATATGAGCTTTCGTCGATCTGCGTTTTCGCGGATTTAATATCGATTTTATTAAGCAGAGCGCGTTCGGCGCAGAACAGCGCGAACAGAATGGTGATATCGCAGGCAGAGGTAAAACAATAAGCGCAGAAAGCGCCGAGTTTAAAGTGAGAAACGTATTGCAGGAACCAGGAATAGCAAACGCCGAGCGCCAGTGCCGGGATAATTACAAGGTTGATCTTTCGAACTATGGCCGGCTTTTCTTCTGCATATTTCAGAGTAGACAGCACCAATACGGCAATATACATCATGAGGCCGAGCAGCGCGATCGGAATATCCTGGAACGGGCCGAGGGTGATATGCGCCCACTTACTCTCGGCCACAACCTCACAGCCGCCTCCGGATGTACACGGAAGGGAAATGCTGGAGCGGTGGGCCCACCACAGTATCCCGGCGTCGGCAGCTCCGATGAATGCCAGGACAATTTGTACGATTTGCACCGCCGCAATTTTTTTTGGGACTTCCATAGTCTGCCTAAGTGAGGGACAGGAATCGATGAGACTGACAATAGCCTGTACGCGCGTTAAGGCATCGGGAGTTTCATTCCTGAGAGTTCATTTTCAATTGCGCTACAGATGGTATACCGTTGCCGGCGCGGAACTGGGCTGGCCGCTGTCATTTGTCTTCTGACCGTCGATTGGTTGTTCAGTCGGTACGGCCGCCGGCGATGCTGAATTGGATTCCGCAGCCGCAGTCTGAGGGCTGCCGGACTTGGCCGTGTGGGTTGCGTCCGACGGTTTAGGAACGAACGGCAGATAGCCACGAGTGCGAGCTCTGGCATCAAAATCCGCAACACGATCTGATCCTGAAATCTGCTCCCATGCCAGCACCTTCTTGCCTGCGCGATCCAGAGTATCCAAGGCCGCGATAAGATCTGCATTGGGATTGGGCGTGTGGTCGGCGGAGGTTGGATCTCCATAGAAGATCCGAGTGGCCGTTACACCGTCTACGCCGTCAAGGAATGTCTTCCGGTCTTTGCCGCCCAATTTGCCTGGAAAATAGGGATCGTCAAAAATCAGGGTGGCGTTAGAGTTTTTGGTTCGCTCTGCGTCGCCGACGGCCTTGATCAAGCCGGCCATGTCCGCAGCCGCCGTAGGATGGGTCTTTGCCGCCTCGCCATATGCATCGCAGCCAGTCAACGCGATCCCGTCAAACCCGGCATCAATCAATCTTGCGCACTGTCCACCCAATGCCGCTCGCCACTCGCCGTCCCAGAACGTCACGTCAAATACAGTCTGATCGACAGATGTCGCGGGATGCAGCCAGGAAGGAGCGCCGATAGGCAATACGCCGGCTTTTTTAGGCTGCCAGGCAGAATTCCAGGCAAGAGAAGCGGGAGTGATTTTGGCAACGTCGACCATTGCAATCACACGGCGGCTGCCTGAACCTTTGATGTCCTGCAGGCGCTTCGAAACGAGCTTTGGATCGGATGTTACCAGAGCGGGGTTTATGATAAGGAGATTCGCATCCGAATGAGCAACCTCTTCGAGAGTGGGCTTGTGCCCCAGAGCCGCCTCATTCATCAGCGCCCAGGAACTGACGGCCCGAAGGGAGTGCCCGGCATTGGTTTCCGGACCGGTCAGCGATGCGTTATTCGACTGGTGGCCGCCCGGTACATCGGACGATAGTCCGTTTTGGGCGGAGCCGCATCCGGTGAGGATTAATCCTGCCAGCCCGGCGCATACGCCGAGATTCAGATTTCGGGACGACAGCGCCCGGTAATTCTTTCCCTGTGCCATATACGGCTATTGTAACCGAAAACGAGAGAAGGTTGCAACAAAGTCGGAACATGGTCGCGTCGTCTATTCCGTGCCGCCGCATCGACAGCACGGAATAGACGGCGGTTGACGTGTTACATATGTCTCATAGGATGCATCTTGGAATTCCGGCGGTGCGCGTAAACACCTGATCGCGGACTTGGCATCACTACGGAAGCAACATGGTAGGACATGCTTCGGTGCTGCTTCAATGTCGGAAGCGTGCTGCTGGCGAACTGCCGGAGCGCGCCGTTCCGTCCCGTGTTAGCTTCATGCTGGAAGAGACTGACTGTTGCAACATGGTCCTTGACCATCGCATTTATGTATGCTCGATCAAATTGCGATCCAGAGAGATTCGACAGCTTCTCAAGTGCCATCTGGTGCATAGCATCGGTATGCGCAGGAAGAGCAATCCCCTGATTGGCGGCAATGCGCATAAGTTTCATGTTCGCCTTGCTATGGTCGTCAAGCATATGCTGTGCGAACATTCGCACATCGCCGTCGACACCACGCTGTAAGGCGATCTTTGCGGCCTGCACTTCTGCCATGCCCCCCTGAGCGGCTTTGGTTGCGAAAGTGCGGTCCATTTTCGATACCGGAGCCGCCTGTATTGCACTTGAACTAAATAATACGATTGCCGCCGCTGCGGCAATGCCTGTGCCTATCCTTGACTTCATTTTACTGCCTTCCTTGACTATAGAATACGTTCTAGTGAAGTGTGACGAGCAAACCTCACACCGATGCATTATTTGTCTCCACTTGGCGGCAGTTTGTAAACCTTGAAGTTACAGCGGAGCGCTTTGCGTAACCTTCTCCATGACAAGGAACAGCATCAATACGGTACTATGTTTATCAAGACGCCCCATATTTCGTTATGTGGAGCGGCCAGGCGGGTAGAATAAGATTTACAGCCCCCTGATTCCACTCTGCTTACTGCTCTCATCGGTTCAGGAACGCCGACATCACGTCATGAGCAATTCACTACCCACCACGACAATCTTGAATATCGATGACGGTGAGGCGAAACGGTATACCGTGAGTCGCGTATTGCGCCGAGCCGGCTTTTCGGTAACAGAGGCCGCCACGGGAATGACTGGATTGCATCTGGTCGCTTCGGAAAAGCCCGACCTCATTGTCCTTGATGTCAAGCTGCCGGATATCAGCGGTTTCGATATTTGCCGGCGGCTAAAGTCCGATCCTGTAGCGTCCGGAATACCTCTGTTGATGCTCTCCGCTACCCTTACCCAAAGTTCCGACCGCACTCTCGGACTCGAATACGGCGCCGATGGTTATCTCACCTACCCTGTCGAATCGCACGAGCTGGTAGCGACCATTCATTCTTTGCTGCGCCTAAGCCGGGCGGAAAGCCGGGCACGCGAGGCGGCGGAGGAATGGCGCGCAACGTTCGAAGCCATCACGGATATTATCTGTGTTTTGGATGCCCAGGGCATTATTGTGAGGGCCAATGCAGCAGCCCAGCAATTTTTTAACAGGACAGAAGACCTCCTCGCCGGCCAGGAGGCAAGCACGCTTATCGCGGAAATCTTAGGCGAACCCGAGTATTTGCTTCCCCATGCCGCCACATCGGAATCGGAGCGGACCGCAGCCGAGTTCCAGACTTCGGACCGCGCGTATCAGATTTCCACGGACCGTGTGGGCGCAACGGGAGGCATGGTTCTTATCATTTCGGAGATTACTACGCGCCGCAAGATGGAAGAGGCGCTGGCTGCCTCTTATGAAAAGGATCGCCGTATCGCAAAGGAGCTCCAAAGTTCCTTCCTCGTCAACATTCCGGAAACGGCCTTTCCAAATTTGGCGACAGACCGGTTCTATGAGCCGGCATGGGATGAAGCAAGTGTCGGAGGCGACTACTATGACAGCTTTGAGCTGACCGACGGCAGTGTGGTTCTGGTAGTCGGCGATGCCACCGGTAAAGGTCTGGCCGCGGCGGCGCGCACTGCGGAAGTGAAGTTCGGACTGCGGGCGTTCGCGCATGAGCATCGCGAGCCGGCGATCGTTCTGGATCGCCTCAACAATTTTCTTTGCGCCATGCATTCGGGCAGCAATTCGGACGGCGATAACGTCGTCGCGCTGGCACTGGCAATTGTATCGGCATCGGGCGAAGAGCTTTGTGTTGCGGTCGCGGGAGCTGAACCTCCACTCCTGCTTCGCAACGGATCTCCCCCGACGTCAATCGTCTGCGGCGGACTTCCCCTGGGGGTCTTCCCAAACCACGACTACAAAAGTGTAACCTGCAGTCTATCGAAAGGCGATACACTTGTTTTGGTTACCGACGGCATTACGGAAGCCCGAAAAGGACGCGACTTTCTGGGCTACGAAGGCCTAACCACCCTCGCGGTTGAAAATGCGCACGAGCAGAGCATCAATACTTTCGGCCGGGCTATCATCGACGGCGCGCGAACTTTTGCCGGCGGAAAATTTCAGGACGATGTCTGCGTGCTCGTCGCGAGGCGCAGATGACCAGCATTCATTTCTCAGGAGGAGATAATAAGTGACACACATTCAGGAAACCCGCCTGGCAGCAATCCTCGACTCCCACCGCGACTCACTTTTGACTAAGTGGCTGCAAGAACTCTCGAAGAATCGCACCGGCGGCCGAGAGCGCATTACTGAAGCAGAACAGCGGGAACAATGCCGCGAGTTCATTCAGTTTTTAGGAGACGGACTTAAGTCCGGTTCCACCGACAATCTTCAATCGCAGCCCTGGGCGCCTTTGAGGGAACTGCTGTCAAGTGTGTCGACCACACGCGCAAGGCAGGGATTCACAGCATCTGAAACGGTCGCATTCATATTCTCAGTCAAACAGCCATTGTTTGAGCAAATTGGCAATGAGATTCAAAATGACAATGCGACGCTGATTGCGGAGATCTCGATAGCGACCCGCCTCCTCGATCAGTTGGGCTTATACACCTCCGATCAATTCCTCAAGGTGCGAGAAGAGGTGATTATTCGGCAGCAGGAAGAGATGCTTGAGCTTTCCACGCCGGTAGTCAAGCTGTGGGACGGCATCCTGGCGCTTCCCATCATAGGCACGCTCGACAGCTCACGAGCCCAGGTTGTGATGGAAAACTTGCTTCAAGCCATTGTTGATACCGGCTCAGATGTCGCGATTATCGATATTACGGGAGTTCCGACCGTCGATACCCTGGTATCCCAGCATCTTCTTAAGACGGTCGCTGCCGCACGGCTTATGGGCGCAGACTGCATCATCAGCGGTATCCGGCCACAGATTGCGCAGACCATCGTGCATCTGGGGGTCGATCTGGGTCAGGTAACGACCAAGGCGACACTCGCCGATGCGTTCACTCTCTCGCTGAAGCGAGTTGGAGCATCGATCGTGCGAACGAAAGCTTAAGGAGTCACACTTGGACCGCATACCGATTTTGCGAATGGGCGATTTTCTACTCGTAACCATCCAGGTAGACATGCACGACCGGCTGGCCATGACACTTCAGGACGATCTGACGACCCGTATCTCGCAAACGGGAGCCAAAGGCGTTCTGATCGATATTTCCGCGTTGGATATGGTCGATTCCTTTATCGGCAGAATGATCGCGAACATCTCGTCAATGGCGCGGGTTCTCGATGCTCAGACAGTTGTTGTCGGAATGCAGCCGGCCGTTGCGATTACGCTTGTGGAACTGGGCTTAACGCTCTCAGGCGTACGAACGGCCCTCAATGTCGAAAAGGGTATGGATTTGCTGCGGGCATCGCTGGATCGCACAGAACAGGAGCTGGACGATGCCAGTCCGCAAGAGTGACACTCTGCCGATTCTAACTCAAGGCGACATCGTAACGGTCCGCCAGCATGTGCGGATATGGGCGCAGCAATTGGGTATGGGGCTGGTAGATCAGACGAAAATTGTCACTGCGGCAAGTGAGTTGGCTAGAAATACTCTCGACTACGGCGGTGGCGGATCGGCTCTCCTGGAACATGTCGAAGAAGGCGCAAAGACGGGGCTTCGGCTGACATTCGAGGATCAAGGTCCCGGCATCGCCGACATTCAATTGGCCCTCAAAGACGGCTACACGAGCGGCGGCGGTATGGGCATGGGACTTAGCGGATCGAAACGCCTATCAAATGAGTTTGAGATCGAGTCCACTCCCGGCAAAGGAACACGTGTGACAATTACGAGATGGAAATAAACGACGCCGGAAAGCACTCGCTGTCGATCATGCTCGACGACAGCAGCGGTATCGGCGAAGCGAGGCGGGCAGTTGCCGGTCTCGCCAATGAAGAAGGGCTTAACGAAACTGAGCGGGGCGAACTAGCATTAATCGTTACCGAACTTGGCAACAATATATTGCGCCACGCAGGCAATGGTGAAATCATTACCCGGCGGCTCTGGGAGTTTTCGGAGTCGGGTGTTGAAGTGCTGGCAATCGACAAAGGCCCCGGTATGCACGATATCTCCAAGTGTCTAACAGACGGTTACTCCTCCAGTTCGACACCGGGAACCGGATTGGGCGCGATCAGCCGAATGTCCGGCGTGTTCGACATATTCTCGAAGCCGGGAAAAGGCGCCGTGATCATGTCGCGGGTATACTCCAAATCTTCTCCCGTGGCGACAGCGGCGGCTGCAAATATAAAACGATTTCGGTCCAATCATGGAAGTCCGTATTTCCAGGTCGGCGCAGTTTGTATTCCCAAGCCCGGCCAAACGGTATGCGGAGATGGATGGGACGTCAGTGCAGAAGACGATAAACTGTATTTCACTGTTATAGACGGTCTTGGTCATGGGCCAATCGCTGCGGAAGCTTCGCGCGAAGCGCGCAGCAGCTTCCTTTCCGAAAAGGGACGCAGCCCAGCCGACCGAATGGATGCCGCCCATGCCGCTTTGCGAAGCACACGCGGGGCAGTAATGGCTGTCGCAATGATCGACAGCTCAGCCAACTCCGTTTCATATACCGGCATCGGTAATATTGCGGGGGTTGTCTATTCTGAAGAACGCACGCAGCACATGGTTTCCATGAACGGCACAGTTGGCCAGATAGCGAGGCCGGCCCGCGAGTTCCACTACCCGTTTGATGATGACAGCAGAGTTATAATGATGTCGGATGGGATCCAAACCCAGATTAAACTGTCGGAATATGGCGTAAGCGCTCTTCATCCGTCTTTGGTTGCCGGACTGGTATACAGAGACTGGTGCCGTGGGCGTGACGACGCGACTGTACTGGTAATTAGCCGGGCAGCAGACTACATTCCGCAAGCGCCGGCCTCAAATGCTTAGCCGATTGAAAGATTCCGGCCCGAATTATGACGACTTTACTGACTGTTGAATTGCGCTACGAACACGATGTTGTGCTGGCGCGGCAGCGAGCCAGGCAGCTGGCGGGACTATTTGGCTTCGAGCCTCTGGATCAAACCCGCATCGCTACAGCCGTTTCGGAAATCGCAAGAAATACTGTTATGTATGCCGGCAACGGCAGCGTTAAATTCCATATCGAGACGGACGGCTCTCCGAGCTTGGTGGTAAAGATCATCGATTCAGGCCCGGGAATTGCTGATCTTGGCGCCATACTTGGCGGCCGCTACAGTTCGCGAACGGGCAGCGGTGTCGGGATCCTTGGCGCGAAGCGTCTTATGGATGAGTTTGAGATTGAATCGCGGCGAGGCGGAACCACAGTCACACTGGGCAAGTTCCTTCCTCCACAGGCGGAACAGATTACTGCTGAGCAGATCGGCAATATTCTGGAAGAACTGGCCCGAAGGGCGCCTCAAAATCCTTATGAGGAGCTCCAACATCAGAACCACGAGCTTGTTCAAACAATTGAAGCTCTGCGGGTGCGGGAAGCCGAATTGATCCGCATGCAGCAGGAGCTGGATGAAACTAACCGTGGCGTGGTTGCGCTTTATTCGGAACTCGATGAAAAGGCGGGGCTTTTACAAAAGGCGTCAGAGATGAAGACCGTCTTCCTCTCCAACATGACACACGAGTTTCGAACGCCCCTCAGTTCCATATTGAGTCTGACAGACTTCCTGCTTGAGCGGCTGGACGGCGATCTTACTGAAGAGCAAGAGAAACAGGTTACGCTCATCAGGCATTCCGCAGACTCGCTCTCGGAGCTGGTCAACGACTTACTCGATCTCGCAAAAATCGAGGCAGGCAAGACGGTAGTGCGTCCGGCGTCATTTCTTGTCACAGACTTGTTTGCATCTTTACGGGGCACATTTCGCCCGCTAATGAAGAAAGATGCTGTAGATCTCGTATTCGAAGATGTGACCGAATTGCCGGTTCTCTATAGCGATGAAGCAAAAATCGGACAAATACTTCGGAACTTCATTTCCAATGCCCTCAAATTTACAGAAGCCGGCGAAGTTCGGGTTAAGGCCGTAGTCGATTCAAACCGCACCATCACCTTCTCCGTCGCGGATACAGGCATCGGTATTGCGGAAGAGGATCTTCACCGAATATTCGAAGAATTCGGACAGATAGAAGGAGTGCTTCAGGCCAGATATAAAGGCACCGGTCTCGGCCTGCCCCTCTCTCGCAAGCTCACCAAGATGTTAGGCGGTTCGATAAATCTGAATAGCGTGCCGGGACAGGGATCTACGTTCCAGGCAACCATTCCGATCGTCTATGCGGGACAGACCGAAGTAAATATAGATTGACACCAGCTCCGATCCTCCTAGCTTGACACCGTTTTAGTTTGACTAACCATGATCCCATAGGCTATAATATTGGCGATTTCTGCTGTCCACCTGGAGATTGTTCCCCATGCCTGTTGTCCGGAAAGCCGTCGTTACAGCCGCAGGCCAGGGCACTCGGCAGTTCCCCGCCACACACACGATTCAAAAAGAGTTGATTCCGCTCGTTGATATGGATGGTTACTCCAAGCCAACCCTTCAGGTCATCATGGAGGATGCTCTCCAGTCCGGTATTGAGGAATTCTGCGTCATCGCGAACCCCGCCAATGCAGGACCGATACGAGCGCATTTCACCGGGATTTCCGAAGAACAGCGCGCGGGTTCATTTCGCGGCAAGGATTGGGCATTAACTCTTTCGGACACGCTTCACGACATCGGCAACAGGATGACGATCGTTGTGCAGGAAAGCCCCCAGGGTTACGGCCATGCCGTGTATCAGGCTCGCGAATGGGCCGGAGACGAGCCCTTCGTTCTCATCGTCGGAGATCACGTCAATATTTCGGACACGGATACGCCGTGCCCGAGGCAGATCGTGGATATATACGACCGGTTTCAATCTCCGGTCTCTTCGGTCGCTCGAATCCCGGCGCCGAACATGAGCCGGTACGGCGTTTGCGCGGGACGACCGTTTGAAGGCGCAACGAACCCTTCCTATTATATGACCGCAATGCAGGAAAAGCCATCGCTGGCGGATGCCCGCGCAAGGCTTGTCACTCCGGGTCTTCCGGAAGATACGTTCCTGTGCTTTTATGGCTTGCACGTGTTTCCGTCTGCCGTTTTCGATTGCCTGCATTACTTGATCGAACACGATATACGGGAGCGCGGAGAGATCCAAATGGCCACCGCTCAGCAAATGCTGTTTGAGAGTGGACCTTACATTGTCTCGGAGCTCGCGGGAAAACAACTCGATATGGGTACTCCCGACGGACTTATCATGACGCAGCTGACGCTGGCCCTCAATTCGCCATACCGCGAATTAGTACTGTCCTTGCTGGCGTCACAGAATTAAAGGAGAAACGAATGTCTACGGCGATTACGAACGTACAGGCGCGACAGATAATAGACTCGCGCGGCAACCCAACGGTGGAAGTCGATGTATATCTTGAGGACGGCACACTTGGCCGAGCGAGCGTCCCTTCCGGCGCGTCAACCGGTGTCAACGAGGCTGTTGAGCTGCGCGACGGCGACAAGAACTACTACGGCGGAAAGGGCGTCCTTCAAGCTGTAGAGAACGTCAACGAGACGATCGCTCCTGAGCTGATCGACCTCGACGCCACCGAGCAGATCGCCATCGACGAGCTCATGATCGAGCTCGACGGCACCGAAAACAAGGCCAAGCTCGGCGCGAATGCCATCCTCGGCGTCTCCCTCGCCGTTGCAAAGGCTGCAGCGAAGAGCCTTGAGCTTCCTCTCTACCGCTACATCGGCGGCGCTTACGCGCGGCAGCTTCCTGTCCCGATGATGAATATCCTGAACGGCGGCAAGCATGCCGACTCCAACGTCGACATGCAGGAGTTCATGGCGATGCCCGTGGGCGCGTCTTCGTTCAGCGAAGCGCTCGCCTGGGGTGTCGATATCTATCATGCGCTCAAGGGCGTTCTGAAGGCTCGCGGCCTGAACACTGCGGTAGGTGATGAAGGCGGTTTCGCCCCCAACCTGCCCAGCAATGAAGATGCCATCAAAATCATCCTCGAAGCGATCGATAAGGCTGGCTACAAGGCCGGCGAGCAGATCTTCATCGCCATGGACCCCGCTTCCTCCGAGTTCTACGAGGACGGACAGTACGTGCTCAAGGGCGAAGGCCGCACGCTGAGCGGCGACCAGCTCGTGGACTACTATGCCGACCTCTGCGAAAAGTACCCGATCATCTCGATCGAAGACGGCTGCGCCGAAGGCGACTGGGACACCTGGCACAAGCTCACCCAGCGCATCGGACATAAGGTCCAGCTTGTTGGCGACGACCTTTTCGTCACCAATACCAAGTTCCTGCAGCGCGGCATCGACGAGAACACAGCCAACGCCATCCTGATCAAGGTCAACCAGATCGGCACCCTGACCGAGACGCTGGCATCGATCGAGACCGCCAAGCGCGCCGGCTTCACCGCCATCGTGTCGCACCGCTCGGGCGAGACCGAGGACGCCACTATCGCCGACATCGTCGTAGCGACCAACGCCGGGCAGATCAAGACCGGCGCTCCTGCCCGTACGGACCGGGTTGCCAAGTACAACCAGCTCCTTCGCATCGAAGAAGCCCTGGGCGACACCGCCACATTCGGCGGCATCAAGTCGTTCTACAACATCAAGCGATAAGGCCACTTCCCCCGGCGCGGATGTCTGCGCCGGGGGAAGCCCTACCGAGTTAACCTTTGCCAAGTCGATCCAACACCGCTCATTTTCTCCTCGGCTTCTTTGCCGCCCTCACCTGTGCCATGCTGGGTATTTTCGAAAGCCTCGTCTTTCGCAAGAGTCCCATCGGCGGAATTCTGCTCTTCACACTCATTCCTCTCGCAGGCGCTCTCAAAAGCAAGCAGCGCATACTTACGGCAGGGCTTCTGCTCGGCTGCCTTGTGAGTGTTGCGGCGTACTACTTGCTGAAGTAGGAATCTGGGAACTTACTCCCCCGCGTCTACCGTTTCAGACCCACCCTTATTCCCTCCCGAAGGGAGGGCGCGTTCACCTTGGAGATAGGCTCCGCACTCTTGGCAATGCATCAAGCGAATAGAGCCTTGGGTTAAGGCGAACGGCCCTCCCCTTCGGGGAGGACGCAAGGAGGGGATTCTTCTTATGTTACTCAACTGTTAATCCAGGGTAGAATGTGAAGTGTAAGGCACAACTCAAAGGAGAGTATCATGTCCGACGAGCAAAAGACAGAACATACGAAACTGCACAATGCGCATGAGCACCTTCGCCATGAAGCAACTTCGGATGATCCGGAGATCGTGCGCGAGAGACTTCGCCGCGAAGAACTGGCGAAGAAACGGGACCTGGCCGAAGACGACAACACCAAGGTCGCCGCGTAATACACAACAAAATATTTACAACCAGCGGGGACGGCAATTGCCGTCCCCGCTGGTTGTTTATACGGCTTCTTCTGAAGCCTTAATCCCCAGAAAAAACAGCCTGTCCGACTTCTTCTTTGCCGGATCCATGGTGTAAGCGTCGTAGATATGCACATCCTCGAAGCCGGCTTCGAGGAGCCAGGAGCGGATCTCCTCCTTGTGATACGCCCTTTGACGATGCACCTCTTTGAAAACCTTGCGCTCTCCGCTGCCGTCGTCGTAAGAGAACCTCATCTTGACGGTGCAGATCCGAGTACTTTCGTCGTAGGTTGACCGCCATCGGTAGTGCAATGGCTCGCTACGGCGGGAGCAGCTCTGATTGAACATTCCCTCCGCAAGCGCATATTCCGTATTGAGGTCGAAGAGAAATGAGCCGCCGGGTTGCAGGTGGGCGCAGATGCGCCTGAGCGCCTCACGCAGCCTCTCCGGCTCCAGAATGTAGTTCAGGCTGTCGAAGAGGGAGATAGCGGCATCGAACCGGCTTTCGCAAAGATTCAGTTCCGCGGCGTCCTGTCGGTAGTAGTCGATGTCCAGCATCTCAAGGCGCGCGTGCTCGCGGGCCGCTACCAGCATGCCCTCGCTCAAGTCCACGCCGGAGACGCGATATCCCTTGGCAGCCAGCAGCCGTGTCGCCGTGCCGGTGCCGCACGCGATATCGAGGACGGTCCTGGGAGCATGGCCGTGATGCTGCCAAACCTGCTCCAGGTATGCAACCCAGAAGCGGTAAGGCACGCCCTGCATAAGGTGGTCGTAATACGGGGCAACTGAAGTAAATGAATGTTCGGATGGGGTTTCCGGATCCTGGGCCAAAACCTGGTCCGATCCCGGTCTATCTAATTCCATAAGCGTGATTGTTCGAGCTTACTTTCCTCGATTCCTGCTATTCAGCGTCTCTTTCAACAAGCAACCGGCTGGCTGTACATCTTTGGATGTCCGCCCACCGCTGCTGGCGCGAGGTATAATTACTCATATCACCGGATTCGTGGATAGAAAGTGTGCCCAATGAGTTCAACGGAGTTCCCCAGACGCCCTACCCGCGCGGTGCGTGTCGGCGCCATGACGATTGGCGGCGGCCATCCGGTCGTCGTTCAGAGCATGATTACGGAAGAGACCCGCAATGTCGCGGGATGTGTCGAGCAGATCATCGGCATGGCCAATGCCGGCTGCGAGATCGTCCGTGTGACAACCCCCACTATCGCCGAAGCGCACTGCCTGGGCGAAATTCAGACAGAACTTCGGCGCCGCGGCTATGAAGTCCCTCTTGTGGCGGATGTCCACCATCAAGGCAGCGACATCGCCGTAGAAGTGGCAAAGTTCGTCGACAAGGTGCGTATTAACCCCGGCCTGTTTGTTTTCCGCAAGCCACGACAGCGAACAGACGATTACACGGCCGCCGAAATCCAGGAAGAGCTTGAGGCCATTGAGGCATCGCTGCTGCCAGTCATCAAAGTCTGCAAGGAACGCGACATAGCCATGCGCGTGGGCGTCAACCACGGCAGCCTCGCCGAACGCCTGACCGTCATGTACGGCGATACCCCCGAGGGCATGGTCGAGAGCGCCCTGGAGTATATCCGCATCTGCGAAGCGCACGACTATCGCAATATCGTTATCTCCCTGAAGGCATCGCGCGTGCAGGTTATGCTTGCAGCGAACCGGTTGATGGCGAAGCGAATGGGCGAGCTTGGAATGGACTATCCGCTGCACCTGGGAGTCACCGAAGCCGGCGACGGCGAATATGCGCGGATCAAGAGCACGGCCGGCATCGGCACGCTGCTGGCAGAAGGCATTGGAGACACAATCCGTGTAAGCCTGGCCGAAGATCCTATCAATGAGCTGCCGGTCTGCTACGACATTCTTCAGGCCCTGAACCTGCGCAAGACGAAAGTCGAGTTTATCGCCTGCCCGTCATGCGGCCGGACGAAGTTCGAGCTGACTTCCGTACTGCGACAGGTTAAGGCTGCCACGCAGCACCTCGTCGGGCTGGATATCGCCGTTATGGGTTGCATCGTTAACGGCCCCGGCGAGATGGCGGATGCCGATTACGGCTATGTCGGCAAGGGTGGCGGTGTGATCACACTCTATCGGGGACGCAATCCTGTCAAAAATGTCGATCAGGAGCGCGGAGTCCAGGAGTTGGTAGACCTTATCAAAGCAGATGGCCGCTGGGCCGATCCGCCCACGGGATCGCCTGAAATCATTCAGCCATTCGTTAAGGAATTGACAGTAGCTCGCTCGTAAGCGGCGATCGTTCGATTCAACATCTCACGAATATCGTAATCTGCGGCAGCCTGACTCCCACTCCGGATCAGGTTCTGCCGCAGCGCTTCATCGGTCATAACCCTCATAATCGCTGTAGCAAGCGCATCTGAATCATCTACCGGCACAAGCAGCGCAGTGCGCTCATGGGTCAGGGTCTCGGCGAGACCTCCCACATGGCTAGCCACAACAGGCGTTCCCGCTGCAAGCGCTTCGATTGCTACGATCCCCTGCCCTTCACTGCGGGACGGTATCACAATGACATCAGACGCTGCGTAGACGGTTCGGGGATCTTCAATACGCCCGAGAAACCGAACATTCGAGGGAGGGGCTGCGCGCAGAACATCGCGTGACGGACCATCGCCGGCTATCAGGAAGATCGTCTCAGGAAGCTTTTCCGCAGCCTTCAGCAGTACATCCACGCCCTTCTCAGGCGACAGCCTCCCCACATATCCCACGCACTGCGCCCCGTTTTCGACACTAAGTTGCTGACGGGCCTCAGAACACCCCAGGATAGCCCTGTAGGCGGATAAGTCGATCCCATTGGGTATCAGATCAATACGCTCAGAAGGAACGCCGAATGCATAGAGCCCGGTGCGGATCGCATCGGAAACGACGCTCCATCGGGCCGCTTTGCGAGCGATTTGGGAAACAGCGAGGCGCGCAAAGCGACCGTGTGGAACAAGATTATGGGCAGTAACGATGAGCGGAGCAGGGAGGGAAGCCAATGAACTCACCCAGCCGGCACGGAGTCCATGTGCATGAATGAGGCCGTAGCCGCGGGCTGCCTGCCGGACGCGGGCCGCAGACGCGATATCGGAGACGGCAAACCGGGAAGCAATGCCGACTTCATAATGCTCAGAACTGAGACCACCGGGCAGTTCTTGCAGGAAACGTTCGTTTGCTGCGATGCCCACGGACCAGCCGCGATCGACAAGCCCCTGGGCGAGAGAGATGACGTGCTGCTGAATGCCCCCCTCCGCGGGGCGCACCACAAGCAGCACGTTCTTCCGGCTATACGTCATGCAGGTAGAGCCGCCTACGGCAGTTCGGCGACGCGGGACTGCCGGTGACGATGGCGGCGGCGGTGGCGCGGCGCAGGCTCATCGGCCTCCGCCACGTTCTCAGGCGGACCAACGGCAAAGATACTCTGAATGAGCGGCTCAGCCTTTGCCCAATCCGTTTCAACGAACGTTCCGGAACCCTCTTTGCTCGGCAGCGTGTCCATCCTGATCTGGTCGCGCGGTATAGCCTGAACGAACCTGCCCAACGCTACCTTCTGATCCGAAGTCATATCGCTTTCAATATGACTATCGATTACATCCAGGAGCTGCGGCAGCTTGGCGAGCACTGTTGGCTGATGCAACTTCTCCTTGAGGGCCGCAAGAAGCGCCTGCTGGCGCTGCACCCGAACGAAATCGCTATCTGCATGGCGGAAGCGAACGAACCCCATGGCTTGCTGGCCGTTCAAGTGCTGCAAACCCGGCAGGAGGTGGATATGCAGATGGCCCCAGTTGTCGTCGTAGTCCATCTTGCGGTCGACGGTGACATCGACACCGCCAAGAATATCGATCGCCTGCTCGAACCCGGCGAAATCTATGGCGATATAATTGTCGCTCGGAATGCCGAAATTGGACTTGACCGTCGCCTCGGACAGTTCCGGCCCACCATGGCTGTGCGCGGCATTGATCTTGCCGACGCCCCATCCGGGAATATTAGCCTTAGTATCCCGGGGGATCGAGAGAAGACTGACGCCGTTCTTATCGAAATCGACATGCCCTACCATAAGCATATCGGAACGCGTGTGCTTGTTCTTGAGAATCTGGTCCTGATCGCTGTAGTCGTAATCGCGGCCGATTACCATCAGGTTTATATAATTGCGGCCAGGAAACTCATCCTGGACAGTTTTCGGATGTATAAATGCGGACCCGTAGGTCTGAAAGAATTTACTGTGATTATAAATATAGCCGGCATAACCGGCAACGGCTCCGATGCATGCCATCGTGATTAAACCGAATACACGTGGTAATGCGGAACGCCTGCGCGGGGCGGGCGCATCAGGATCGCTGTCGGAACGGCGTCGGGGAGTTCTGGGAATACGGGGGGCGTCTTGACCCATTGGGCTTGCTAACTCCTGGCAGATCGTTCACGCCAAAAGGCGTCGCTTCAGTATATCTGAGGCTAACGGCCATGTCAAGCTCAAACACAGGGGATTATTCCCATTGAGTGAGAATTAGTGACAATGCAGGAACAGATGTTCTTGTAAACAATTTCAATCGCAGCCATTTGCTCGTTAGGACCCACCCCATCCTCTCCCGCCCACCAGTGGGTTTTATATGGGAGGGTGCGTTCCAGTTGAAGAAAACATTCTGCTTCTTGGCGATTGGTCAAGAGGCAGAACGCAAATTGTCAACCGGGACGCGCCTTCCCCATTAAAAACTCGCTGGCGGGCGGGAGGGCGTAAGGAGGGGTCCTAAACGGTGCTGGCCTGCGTTTTTGGGGTTTCCTTCCCCCTACTTCGCCATCACATAGTGCGGCATGGCTTCCTGAGGCTCGTTCTGCGATGCCTTTGCAAGCTCGCTCATCGTCACGAACTCGTAACCGCGGCGGCGCGCTTCGGACACGAAGGTCGGGAGCACACTGAGCGTGTCCGGAATGCCGTCATGAAGCAGGATCACGGAACCGTTGCTGAGGTGGTCCAGGGTCCTCTGCAAAACGACATCAGCGCCAGGCTTGGAGTAGTCGCCAGGATCGTCCGACCAGAGGGCTGTGATGAAGTGGCGACGCGTCGCCTCGCGAACGACATCCGGGGCAAACTGACCGCCGGGCGGCCTGAAGAAACGGGCGGATGATCCGGTAGCGCGGCGGATCGCCCTGTCGCATTCGTCCAGCTCGAAGCCGATCAGCTCCGGCGGAATTTGAGTGAGATCCACATGGTCGTATGTATGGTTGCCCAGTTCATGGCCTTCAAGGGCCTCCATCTGCACGAGAGACGGAAACTTGTCGACCTGCTTTCCTACAAGGAAGAACGTCGCCTTAACGTGGAGCGCCTTCAATACCTGAAGCAGCTTCACCGTGTAGCCAGCATGCGGGCCGTCATCGAATGTCAACGCAACCAATTTCCGCGACCGTGAGCCGCGCACCATCCGGTTCCACTTAATATCCTGTTCCAGATCAAAGCTGCGCCGTGCGAACTGAACCGCCTCAGCGTGGGCCTGTGGAGACAATACGGGGGTCGGGCCAGGCTTATCCCGATAGAGTGTGTCTCCAACCGGGACAAGCGGCGTCACATTGGAATGCGCGGCGGCCTGCGGGGTCTCCGACGGGCCGGGCGGAGCGGGTTCACCGGAGCGCCAGGCCTGTACGGCCGACGCTCCCAGGGCGATTACGGCAGCGCCTGCCGCCATGCTAGTGCGAAGTGAGCTTCTGCGATTCATTGATATTGTCAGTCTGAAGGTCTCTCAGGAGAAGACCTGATAGCAGCTTAGGATAGAAGAACGTCGATTTTTGCGGCATTTTGTCTCCCGCAAGGGAGACCTCCCGAACCTCATCCACCGTGGGACGCGCCAGAATGAACGCAGCCTGCTCCCGGCCGGCCGCAACGGCTTCTACCGCCTCGGCGCTGTCGCGGGTATAGGCAATGTTTCCGCCACCTGCCAATGCGGCGGCGTCGATACCAAGGCAGCCCTCAAGAACAAGGCGCTGCAGGATCGTTACATCCAGCTTCTTGGCGGCGTCCGACTGATCGCCGGGAACGATGCCCGCAATCTCGCCGTCACTATAGCGCAGGGTTAGGATTTGCAGGTCCTTGCCGGGAAGCGCCAAGCCAATAGTCTTGGTTCCGTTTGAGGCTGATTTCAACAGCGTATCTTCGAGCTCGGAAGTTCCCGAAACCGGAGAGGAAGTAAAATGTTTCCCAAGATTTTCTTCCAACGCCTCAATCTTTTCCGCAGACACATTGTGAACAAGACGATGTGTCGGCAGCACGAGCAGACCGGGATCTTCGAACGCGGTCAGGGTCATCAAGATATAGTCCGCCGGAAGTGATCCTTCGGGCGCATCCGAGCCTGAGCGAACCTCACGCTGGTAGTTTAACGAAGTCTCGTATCGGTGATGGCCGTCGGCGATGAAAACCTGCTTATCCTTGATCACATCGACAATCAGACTGATTGCGGCTGGATCGGTGATTCGTTCGATCTGGTGACTTGAACCGATGGGGCCGTCAATGCGCTCGATGACTATATCGGATGCCGCGTTCTTAACAGCGCCCAATACTGCGCCGTCGGGATCGCTGAACAGCCCATAAATCGATTCGAACTGCGCCTGGGTTGCCTGCAGCAGATTCAGACGGTCGCTCTTGGCGGCAGTCAATGTGTTTTCGTGCGGCAGAACCTTGCCTGTGCTGTAATCTTCCAACTTGAGGAGGCACACGAGGCCGATGCGCTCGGGAGCAGACTGTCCGGTCTGAGGATCGTCGAAACTCTGCCGGTAAATATACAGCGCCGGAGCGGGATCAGCGGCAAGAACGCCCTCACTCAGCCACTCTTTGTATGTCGCCGCAGAGGCGGAGTACCGATCCGTCTCACGGCCTAGGATCAGGCGTACGACATTATGCGGCCCCAGGTCGTACAGGGCATCCTGCTCCGACTTCGATATGACATCGTACGGGGGCGCTACAAGCGCGGTCAAATCCGCTCCGGCACGCTCTGCATCGAACCGTATGCCGCGGAACGGCAAGATATCAGCCATTTATGCTATTGCTCCTCAAGAATATCGTTCGCAGGTTGGAACTTATAGTCCCTTTGGGTAGTTGTGATTAGGTGAAGTTACGCCACCGCGCTGCCCAGTAAAACGATTGGGTATACTTCCCTCGCGAATTCCTCATGGAGAGCTTGATGCCGGAAATCGACCCTACCGTACTCGACGTGCTGGAGACGGTCAGCTCGCATTATCCTGATGTTCCATTTCTGGCCCTGGGTCAGACTGTATTTTGGGATGAGCCTACAAAGGCAATCTGGCGACGATTGCTGGATCTGAAGCTGCCTGACGCCGTTCTTGTAGCCGGTGTACACGACACAGATTACTTTGCCAAAACCACGGCGCACGTACACACTACCGCCCGGTACGCAATTTTACCACATGACGATGGGCTGACGCATGACCTGTGGAGCGCCGCAGGCGAGCTGTCGTCTCTGTTCGGCAGCGAGAGCGTGCCGAAGCGGCAGATGTTCCTGGAGCACGGCGTGCCGTTTGACTGGCTCGCCAGAACGGAAGAAGGCGGGCGTTTCGCGCTCACGGCTGCATTGACGACTGCCTGGGGCTGGCGAGGCATCGTGCGCACAGACGCGCACAATGTCGTCGCGCGCGACATCCCTGTGTCCGAGATTGCCGAAACACTGCTGGAGCAGCTCGACTGGGGCTTTGAGGCAAGCATAAACTGTCTGCATGATGCTGACAGCCACGCCGCTGCCACAGCCGTCGCCAAGCGAGTTCGAAGCTGGGTTGAAAGTTTCCTGTGCGACTGTAACAGGCACTGTCGACTGGGAGACCTGTACCAGACCCTCCTCCCCCGCTTCTACGAACTCCTCCTCGGCGACACTCCCCATAACCTGAACGTAACCTGCTCATCCGAAATCTTCCGCTTCAACCGTGAAACTTATCATCGAGATCGTTTTCACATCCTCGACGCATTCCTTAACCCGCAAACTCGCCTCGCGGCACGCGCCGCATACGATGCGGCCGTAACCGGATCGGGAATATACACCCTCTCCGGTTTCGATGCAGGGGCGATCCCCTTCGATCTGGTGGTGCCGGAAATGGGCCGCGGAACGATTCGTCTACTGCCAATCGGTATTGCGGCTGAAATCGGCGGACATGAGTGGCTTGTCAGGACACCGCAGCGGATTACGAGCCGGGAGACACTGGCGGATATCATCGAAACGGCCTTTGGGCCGCAAGCATGCATCGTCGGCAAGGCCATTATCCTTGCCGATATGATCTCCGCTGAACACATCATCCTGTTCAACGAGACCGGATCGGGCTACACGCCGCTTACCCGCCGGATGAACGACGGCTTTTCGGCTGCCGGCATTCACGTGAAGACCCATCCGATCGTGCGTCTCTCCTATAATACGTGGGATGCGCTCGCGATAGCGCCTCAGTCCACAGAGTTCGCACTGCCCGAGCACCTGGCGTCCACATTTGGCGCACCCACAATTCCGGCACGCGACTTCTCCGCTCGATGGCGTGAGGTCATTGCCGAACAGAAGAAGTTCCTGGCTTCCAGTCCGGGAATCGCGGGCGTCCGTGACTTGATCGATTTACTGGAAGTCCGTGAGCCAGGCAAGTGGTCCGATCGCCGTAGCGACTACGAAGCAGCCCTCGACCAGTTGTCCTCGACTGCGATGAAGAGTTCGATCATGGCCGACAGGATCGCAGAACACCGCGAAGAGGTTGCCGTGTGGACCCAGGAACGGCACGAACTCGAAAGGCGCAGCGGCGAAGACTGGCGTAACAACGTCTTGCCGCTTGTCCGGCAGCTTGGAGGCCAGGAACCCGAGAGTTCGCATGCGCGAGCCCTGGAAAACGAGATCGAACGCCAGCAGGCAATCCGGGCAAATACATTCGAGATTCCCATTGCGGAAGCGCGAGATCGAATCTCGGCCACGCGAACGATGCTGGCCGAGTTCCGCAGGCAGCGCAGGATCCTGGAACGCAGCCCCGAACAGCAGCAAGCGCGAGCGACCGTCAACCGCATAACTCGCGAAACTCAGCTGGCTCGAGCTGTTATGGTCAGGAATGCGTTCCAAACGATCGACGGGCTTGACCACGCGCATCTTCGTCCGACATCATGGTGGATGCCTCTCGTCGATCACTCCGGTGGATGGTTCAACGCCATGGTCGGAGGAACAAAGGCTCACTTCGAGTGGATCTCGACCGTGGCCGAGGAGAAGCTCAAGGCTCGCAGGTAAAGCCGCCCGCGGCATTTATCGCTTCTTTCACCGGCACTTTTCTCTCTCAATGCGCCTTCATAAATGAAGCGGTTATATTTGAGTAAGGCCTAAGAGAATGAACGCACGGCACATTATTCCGGAAGCGCTGGCTACAACGATTACCGGGGTTTACGGGGCAGCCGCAGAGCCGTGGATTGCGGGAATTGCGGATACAATTGCCCAATGTGAACGCAGCTGGAATATCGAAGCCGGGGCACCTTTCTCCGGCCTCTCGTTCAATTTCGTTCTGCACGCTGCCAGCGAAAACAAAAATCCACTCGTACTCAAGCTCGGTGTGCCCTGTCCCGAAATCGCCTGCGAGATGCATGCGCTGCGAGCATACAATGCAAGCGGAGCCGTTCGGCTTATCGAATCCGATCCGTCTATCGCTGCGCTTCTTCTTGAACAAGTCGAACCAGGCGATACCTTGTGGTCCGTCTCCGATGACGACGAAGCCACCCGCATTGCGTCTGCGGTAATGCGCCGCCTGCGCGTGCCGCCACCGTCAGGCATTCCATTTCCATCTGTCGCAGACTGGGGACACGGTTTCCAACGCATGCGAGATCGATTCGACGGCGGCAGCGGTCCGATGCCCGAAGAGATCGTAGCGCAAGCCGAAAGCCTGTTTGCTGAGCTTATTGAGTCGTCCGAGTCCCCGATCCTCCTCCACGGCGACCTGCATCACGGCAACATCCTGCGATCACACAACGATTGGCTGGCTATCGATCCCAAGGGTGTCATTGGAGAACCAGCCTACGAAGTCGGTTCATTCATGCGCAATTGGGCGCACGGCACGCTATCGATTCCCAATCCCCGATCCCTCTTCAGCCGCCGCCTCGACATCTTCGCCGACCAACTCGACCTCCCCCGCCAACGCCTCCGCGACTGGACCTTCGCCCAGGCCGTTCTCTCCGCCTGGTGGTGCATCGAAGACGGCTGGGTCTCCGGATGGAAACCTACCATCGAACTCGCCGAGCTGGCGCAGAACGCGTAATCTTTCCATCTCCATTACCATGGCGCTTGATCACGGCGATATAGCTCCCTGAGCAGGCTTTCGTGCCTGCAACCTTAAGGAGAATGTCGTGACAAAATCAACGGGAGTGCGGTTATGCCAGGCGGCAATGCGATTGGCAGCAAAAGGGGATTTTGCGCTCGCCATCGTTGAGTACGACCGCTCTCTTGCTATCAATCCCAGGTTAAGCGCGGCGAGGATTTGTAAAGCGGTGGCTTTAGGAGAATTGAACAGGAATACAGAGGCAGTCATCGAGCTACGATTAGCAGAAGACCTTGATCCACATGACGCCATCACTCAATACAACCTCGGATATTTCCTTCGACTGAACGGCGACGATGTCGGCGCGATTGAAGCTTATCGCACGGCTATCGATCTGGACAAATCGGATGGCGATGCATGTTTCAATCTGGGCAATTTGCTGGCTGAAACCGGCGATCAGGAAGGCGCTATGACAGCCTACAGTCAAGCAATTGAACGCGACCCGAAATCTCCTGAGGCTTATATTGGACTTGCAACCATGCAGAAAGAGCGGGACAATCCAGCCGCTGCAGTCGAGCTACTCATAAAAGCCACAACGATGTTGCCGGACAATAGTGACATCCACTACAATCTTGCTAACGTGTTGCATGATTTGGAGAGATATGACGAGGCCATCATCCAACTACGCACGGCAATTGCGCAAAATCCATCGGACCCGATGGCTCACTACAATCTCGGACTGGCTCTTGAAAAAATCAATGATGTTGAAGGAGCGGTTTCGGCTTTTCGAACGGCAGCCGAACTCGATGCGGAAGATCCTGATGCTCCCCGTCTTCTTAGTGATCTTCTGAAGTCCTTGCGCCGGTATGATGAAGCCGAGAAGGCATATCGACACGTGTTGGATCTAGACCCTGGCGATACTTACGCTCTCAACAACTATGCGACAATGCTTCTCGGAAGAGACCGTCCTCATGAAGCGATCCCACTGCTTCGTCATGCGTTGAACATTTTAGGAACTGACGCCAAGATCGAAGCCAATCTTGGCCAAGCTCTCTATGAAGCCGGCGAAACAGAAGAGGCCATGCGCTATTTCTCGGCAGCAGCCCAGAGTTATCCCCACGATGCTTGGGTTTTCAGGCAATACGGCTTTTGTCTCCTTGAAGAAGGGCGATATGAAGATGCGGTTTCGTCGTATAAGAAGTCACTCGAAATGGATCAGGATGACACCTTTGCCCTTTGGAACATAGGAATCGCATATGATAATCTCGGCCAGTTTGCAGAGGCTGAGCGGTGCTATAGACGCGCTCTGGAAATCGATCCGGACGACGCGAGTTTGCTGCATGCCCTGGGTGTGAGCTATAGCTGGAGTGACCGTGAAGACGAAGCAATTGATCTATATCGACGGGCAATCGTCGCCGATCCCACGCTTGGCATCGCACATTGCGCGCTTGCCATGCAATTGAGAGATTTGAACCATCACGAGGAAGCCCTAAACGAATACGCGGCGGCTCTGGATTGCGGGTACGACGAAGCAGTGGTCCGATACAACCGCGGTTGCGTTTATGAGGATATCGGCAGGATTGATCTGGCGCTGCTTGATTGGGAGTTGGCAGCAGCAAGCAATGATGCCGAGACTGCCGAAATGGCGCGTAAAGCAATCGCAAACGTTGAATTAATAGATCAGTCAATAGCGCCCTCAATCGTGAGGAGCGCGTTGTGACGAAATCAACCGGAATACGAGACTACAATGCAGCAAATCGCCTGGCGGACAAAGGCGAATATGCTGCCGCCATAGAAGAATTCGATCGCGCTCTTGCCATCAATCCTAAATTGAATTACGCAAGGACAGAGAAGGCGGTAGCGCTTGGCAGATCAGGCCGAATTGACGAAGCGATCATCGAATTGCGTACGGCGATAGAACAAGATCCACTGGACCCGGTGGCTCACTACAACCTCGGCATAGCTTATGATAAAATTAACGATACAGAAGGAGCGATATCGGCTTTTCGCACGGCAACCGAACTCGATGTCGAAGATCCTGACGCTCCCCGCTTTCTGGGCGCTCTCTTGAAATCTGTGGGCCGATATGACGAAGCCGAGACGGCATATCGACAAACGTTAAAACTAGACCCCAACGACACGCTTACTCTTAATGGCTTAGCGCGTATGCTGACCAGAATGGATCGGCCGTGTGAGGCAGTTCCCTTACTTCGTCATGCCCTATCTCTCAAAGGTAAAGATCTCCATATCGAAGTCCATCTCGCCAATGCTCTTTATGAATGTGGTGAGACGAAAGAGGCGATCGAACGACTTGCGGAGGCAGCTCATCATTACCCGGACAATCCGTTGGTTCTTCGCGAGTATGCATTTCGGCTTGCCCAAGAAGGGCGATACTCAGAAGCGATTGAGCCGTTTACCAGGTCATTGGAAGCAAAGCCTGATCATGTTAGGTCGCTGGAGACCTTAGGCATCGCATACGATCATCTCGGAAATTTTGCCGAGGCAGAGCGATGTTATAAACGGGCTCTGAAGCTGGATCCAAATAATGCCGGTTTACTGCATGCGCTGGGGGTCAGCATGAGTTGGAGTGGACGCGAGGAGGAAGCAATAGATCTATACCGTGCGGCGATCGCGGCAGATCCTTCTCTCGGCATAGCGCATTACAACCTTGCAATTCGCTTGAGCGACTCAAATAAATACGAAGAAAGCCTGAGAGAATATGAGATAGCGTTGAGCCTCGGATGCGATGAAGCAGAAGTCAGGTACGATCGCGGCTGCGCCTATGAAGATGCCGGCAGAATCGATCTGGCAGTCATCGATTGGGAATTTGCATCGGCAAACAGTAAAAAAGAAAATACAAGAATATCGGCACAGCAAGCCATCGCAAACGTCGAAAGGCGTCCTCGCTGACGACATATGTCATCGAGGACGCCTTTGCTAACTGATATCCGACGTTACGCGGAAACGCCGGTCCTTAAGAGCGTGTCTTCGACATCTTGCGGCGAAGTTCGACATCGAGGATGCGCTTTCGCATTCGGATGTTCTTCGGGGTAACCTCAACCAATTCGTCCGGTCCGATGTACTCGATACAGCGGTCCAGGCTCATGATGATGTGCGGGGTCAGCCGTGTGAATGTTTCCTTGGTGGAGACGCGCATACTGGTGAGGTGCTTCATGCGGCAAACGTTCACTTCGAGATCCACATCCCGAGCGTTCTTGCCGACAATCATGCCTTCGTAGACGTCCACGCCGGCCGGCACGAACAGTACGCCGCGCTCTTCCGCCGCCATCAAGCCGTACTGGGTGGTGAGGCCCGGCTCGGAAGCCAGCAGGCTGCCGCCCTTCTCGATGTTCATTTCACCGGCATACGGAATGTAGCCCGCGAACAGCGAGTTAAGAACGCCTGTACCGCGCGTTTCAGTCAGGAACTGGTTACGGAAGCCAAGAAGGCCGCGCGTAGGAACCTTGAAACGCATGTGGACGGTGCCGTTGCCGATCGTCTTCATGTCGAGCATCTCAGCTCGGCGGCGTCCCAGCTGTTCGATCACCACACCGCTGAATTCCTCGGCGACATCGATTTCGACTTCCTCAAGAGGCTCAAGCTTAACGCCGTTTTCCTCGTGAAGAATGACTTCCGGCTGTGATACCTGAAGCTCGTAGCCTTCGCGGCGCATGGTTTCGATAAGGACAGCGAGGTGAAGTTCGCCACGTCCGGAGACGCTGAACTGATCTGCGGAGTCCGTATCTTCCACCCGAAGCGCAACATTCGTCTGAAGCTCCTTGAAAAGGCGCTCCCGCAGCTTGCGCGACGTGGAGAACTCGCCTTCGCGCCCCGCAAACGGCGACGTGTTAACGCCGAACGTCATACGCAGCGTTGGTTCGTCGACCTTCATGAGCGGCAGAGCCACCGGGTTGTCGCGCGACGTAACCGTCTCGCCGATATTTACATCGGGCAGTCCGGTGATCGCAACGATCTCGCCCGCCGTAACGACATCCTGCTCAACCCGGCCAAGGCCTTCGTAGATGAATATCTGGGCCAGCTTGCCGTTGACGTGATTGCCTTCACGGTTGATAACCGTGACAGCCTGTCCGGTCTTAACGGTACCGGAGTTGAGGCGGCCGATTGCGATACGGCCCCGGTAGTCGTCGTAGTCGAGCGTTGTAGCACGCAGCTGCATCGGTCCATCAGGATCGCCCTTCGGCGGATCGAGATGCTCGATTAGCGTTTTAAAGAGTGGCTGAAGGTCTGTTCCGGGAACGGCCGGGTCCAGAGTCGCAGTTCCTTGCAGCGCATTGGTGTAGACGACCGGGAAGTCGAGCTGATGCTCATCGGCTTCCAGCTGGCCGAAAAGGTCGAAGGTATTGTCGATAACCCAGTCCAGACGAGAATTGGGGCGGTCGATCTTATTGACGACGACGACGGCCTTTAGACCCGCCTGAAGCGCCTTGGAAAGAACGAACCGCGTCTGCGGCATGGGTCCCTCTACGGCATCGACGAGCAGAAGTACACCGTCAACAAGGGTCATAATGCGCTCGACTTCTCCTCCGAAGTCCGCATGCCCAGGCGTGTCGACAATGTTGATCTTTACGTCACCGTATTTGATAGAAGTGTGCTTTGAGACAATCGTAATACCGCGCTCGCGTTCAAGGTCCATCCGGTCCATAACGCGCACCGCGACCGTCTGATTCGCCCGGAACACGCCGCCCTGCTTGAGCATACCGTCGACGAGGGTGGTTTTCCCGTGGTCGACGTGGGCGATTATGGCTATGTTGCGAAGATGGTCCAGAGAATTAGTTTGAGACATGGCGAATCATTATAGCACACCACAGCCTATTCGCCTCAAAATCTCAGAATTATCATATGGAATACAAAATGGCCGCTTGAATGCCCATCACACACGTCATAATGACGAAATGCGAAAATTCACTTATTTCACTCATATTCCTGGCCTGACATTCTTATTTCTATCGGCCTGCATAACTATTTCTGCATCGCACTCTGCACTTGCCCAGGTGGAGATGACAACTCCTCCTGCCGACGGCGGCGAAGTTACACAGGCAGAAACAGGGAACGATACGAGCATAGGAAGTTCAGCAGACCGCAAGAAAGGCCTCCTGCAAATCGAACCGGGAGTGCAGCTGTTTGAGACGGAGGCTCAGACAGGGACAGGAATTATCAAACTGTGGATATTTCTGCCGCAGGAACGGATCAATGCAGCTTCGGACACAAACATCCCCTGCATCCTGATTGCCCCGGCCGGCACGCCCATGATCTGGGGAAGCACAATCGGCAGAGAGCAGTTCCCTGAAATATTGCCGTATGTGCGCGCCGGATACTACGCCGTCAATTACGAGATCGAAGGGAATTGTAGCCCGGAGGACAGCAATGAGGTGATTCTAACGGCGATATCCCAGTTTCGGGACGCTCATGCCGGCATTTCCGACGAACGCGCGGCAATGGATTACGCCCTGAAACTGCCAAGGGTCGATAAGAAACGGATCTATGTTGCCGGTCACAGCTCGGCGGCAAGCCTGGCCCTCCTCTCCGCCGAATACGATTCCCGGGTTGCAGGCTGTATAGCCTATGCGCCGGCAACAGACATCATCGGGCGTACGGGCGCAAAAACCATCAAAGTATTCCAGGCGTTTGTGCCCGACATCAAACCGTTCCTGATCAACTCATCGCCAATCACGGCCGCAGCAAAATTGAAGTGCCCCGTCTTCTTGTTCCATGCCGACGACGATACGAATGTTCCCGCCGCCGACAATGCGGCTTTTGCAAAAAAGCTTTCGAAAACCAATAAGCATGTCACTTTTGTGCGCGTGCCGACAGGCAATCACTACAAGTCAATGATCCGCGAAGGCATTCCGAAAGCTATCGAGTGGCTGAAAACGCAGCCGTGAAACAAATAATCGCGACGCAAACATTACCTAAAAGAGCGATCCCCTGTACTGGGTATCGCTCTTTTAGGTTGACGCAACGCGTTACTTTACTGATTGTGCGGCCGAAGGGGCGTCTACAGTTCCCGTCCAATACGAGCGCCCTGATAGGTGGCGGCTTCCACAGTTTGCGGCGAGTTCGCATCGCCTATTACATATAGCTCCTGCACCTTGCCGCGTAACTCGGATTCAAGGTCCGAAACCGAAGTCGAGCCGACAAGGCCAACCACACTATCGATGTCTGACAGGACAATCTCTTCCGCCGTCTGCACGGATCGCAGCACCGTTGACGTTTGCGTGCTGCTCAGAGCAACATCGTATCCGGGCAGGAACTCGACACTCCGTTCAGAGAGTCGTTTGTACATCTCCGTGCGAATATGACCTTCGACCAGTGGACCGATTTCAAGCAGCGGCGAGACGAAGTAGACCTTAACGCCACGCGAAGATAGATAGTCCGCTGCAACCATGGGGCGATTGAAGCCCTCACGGTCGTATACAATAACGCGCTGTTCGCCATCGGCTAAGCCGGCGATTACGTCGTGCACCGTCCAGACTGTATGGTTCGGAAGCGCCATGCGATTTGGGCGAGAGCCGGTTGCGATGATGACGGCATCGGGGTTGAGCGCAAGGATGCTGTCGGCCGTAGCCGCGATCCCCCTGCGGACATCCAACGTTCCTTTATTTGCCTGTCGTTCATAAAATTCGGCAATGCGCGACCATGTCTTGCGCAAGGGCGAGGCCGCGCCGATCCAGACCTGTCCGCCGACACGTGTTTCGCGCTCGAACACGGTTACGTCGTGACCGCGCTGGGAGGCGGTTACTGCTGCTTCCATGCCGGCAGGCCCCCCGCCCACGATTATCACGCGTTTTTTTGCCGGCGCGGGAATCAGCGTTGACCAGGTAAGTTCCCGGCTCGTAAGTGGATTGTACACGCATGTCATACGCTCTATCTTGCCATGGCAGCTTTGCAAACAGCGCGTGCAAAACCTGATATCCTCAAGTCGATTCTCGAACACTTTGAGGGTGAAGTGGGGATCGGCGATGTGCGACTTTGTCATGACGACAAGGTCTGTCCAGTTATTTGCAAGGGCGTTCTCGGCCATCTCCGGCGTTGAGATATGTCCCGCATGCATCAGCGTCAGGTTGGTTTTTCCACGCATCTCCTGCAGTTGCGGCAGCCATTCCCCTTCCGTGCGCGGCATTGCGCCATGGTGAAGAGGTCCATCACCGCAGGTGAAATTAATATAATCCACTAGCCCCAGCGATTCCAGCCGGGTCACTGCATCGGCATAGTTATCCAGATCCATACCGCGCTGGAGCATATCGTCGAGCTTCAACCGCACGCCGAGGATCATTTCGTCGCCAACGGCCTTGCGCATGGCGGTAAGCGTCTCCACCATGAACCGCATACGATTTTCCAGGCTGCCGCCATACTCATCGGTACGCTTGTTCCATAACGGATTCAACATTTGCGCATGAAGGAAAAACTCATGCGAATGGAGTTCGACTCCATCTACGCCGGCCTCGGCCGCGCGGGCAGCGCCGTCGCCAAAAGCCTGAACGATCTGCTTCAACTCGGCTGTGGTGGACTCGTATCGTCCGCGATTGCGCACTGTTGGGCCGGTAGGCGGCGCGGACGGCGGACCGTCATTCCAGAGCTTATCCAGCGGGAAATAGCCCATATGGCAGAGCTGCGCGAAGATGGCTGTGCCATGCCGATGTGCCGCCTCCACGCAGCGGCGGTATCCTGGAATAACGGTATCGTCTACGTTCTCGATCCAGCTTGGTGTCAACACAGGGGCAGAACCACCAATGACGAAGAGGCCAATGCCCCCTTTGGCGCGTTCCTCAATGTAGGCCGCGAACTCCGGATTTGGCACGCCTTTGTCTGACCACCAGTAGGCATGATGCCCACTGATAACCAGGCGATTGCGCAGCTCTACGTTCTTGATTCTGTATGGCGTAAAGATATGGGGAAATGCCGCATGTGTTGATACTGTCATTCGTTGAGCAATCCTTTGAAGTTTGGCGCTAATTCTCCGTGTTCGATACTTCCGCGGCAAGTTTCTGCGCCTCTGCGGAGGGATGCCCATCCCAAAGAACACGCACATCGACCGAACGCATACCGGCACGGCGAGCTGCTTCCAGCCCTACATTGCCGTCTTCATAGACGATACAATCTGCCGGCGCAACGCCCAGCTGTTCTGCTGCCTTCAAAAAAACTTCAGGATCGGGCTTGCCGTTCGTAACATCGTCTGCCGTGACGATCACATCGAAAAGATCGCGAAGTCCAACAGCCTTCAGAGTCGCTTCAACAATATAACGCGCCCCGCCCGACGCCACTGCGATCGGCACTTTGCCGTAGTTCGCGCGCGCAATGTCGGCAACAGCCTTAATCTCTGTAACCTGATGCATCAAATCCAGATAGCGATGTTCCTTGTCGTGGTGCGTCTGATCCACATCCAGAGTGTAACCAAACTGGTCATTGAGCGCTTGAATAATCGTGACGCTCGGCATGCCACCCATCGCGTAGAACTGTTTCTCGTCGAAATCGGCCCCGAGTGCGCGCAGAGAGGCGAGCCAGGCCCTGTAATGCGTCGGCATAGTATCGGCAAGAGTGCCGTCGCAGTCGAATATGATAGCGCCGTACGGTTCCGGCGGAGCAAGCGATGGAAATGAAGTCACAATCGGTCCTTTTAAAGTGGGGTCAGCCCCCCATCGGGGGCGATGTTTGTGCCGGTTACAAATCCGGCCAGTGGAGAGGCGAAAAACAAGACGACACGGGCAACGTCGTCGGCTTCAGCCAGACGGCGCAGCGGAGTCTGGCTTGCGACGGATTTTTGAACCTGTTGGGGCAGAGATTTCGAATACTCCGTCAACGTTACACCGGGCGAGATCATGTTGACGGTGATTCCGAACGGCCCGAGATCTCGCGCCAATGTGCGAGTGAAGCCGATCAGGGCACTCTTAGCCGTAGTGTGCACGATGTATTCCGATGATGGCCGCTGCACGAGCGTGGCGACGAAATTGATTATTCGTCCCCCACCCTGTTCTTTCATCAAAGGAACGACGGCGCGCGTCGGGTTGATTGTCGCGCCTACGACGCCTGCAAACTCTTTCGCGTAGTCGGCCCACACAGCCTGTTCAAAGGTGATATCATGCGCAAAGGACGCGGCGGTGTTGACAAGAATATCGACGCGACCGAATGCAGCCTTTGCCTCCGCAGCCAGCCGCACGGACTGCTCCTCGGATGTCAGATCAGCCTGCGCAACAATGGCGTTATCGCCGATGCTCCCGGCAATCTCATCAGCGCCCTCGCGACTGGCATTGTAGTGCACCACGACACGCGCGCCTTCAGCAGCAAATAATCGAGCAATGTGCGATCCGATGCCGCGGCCCGCGCCGGTTACAATCGCCACTTTGCCCTTGAGCAGCGGCTCGCCAGGAGTGAATTGTTCAAGGTTATCTTGCTGCATGGGCCATCTTTAACTGTGTCAATTCACGTGGCAGAATGAACGCGACATCCTCATCGCGCACACGCACCTCTTGCGTTTCAGTCACTCCGCGCTGCAAAAGTTCATCCAGCACCCCCTGAACGCGCTCTTCCGGGGCGCTTGCACCGCTCGTTACACCAACAGATTTCGCGCCGGCCAGCATCTCATCCGTAATATCTTCGCGACCGCCAATCAGATACGCCCGCGAGCCGAACGATTCCGCAACCTGGCGGAGAGATTTCGTGTTGCTGCTGGTCTGAGAACCGATTACGAAAACGACATCACTCTGCGGCGCGATGACTTTGATGGCGTCCTGGCGATTCTGCGTCGCGTAGCAGATGTCGCCGGCCGGCGGATCTTCCAAACGCGGAAAGCGCCGCTTCAGCGCGTTCACAATGTCTCGTGTTTCGTCGATGCTCAGCGTAGTCTGTGTGAGATAAATGAGCTTGGGTTCGACCGGCTCCACAGCATTGGCGACATCTTCGAGAGTGCAAACAAGCTGCAGGCGTCCCGGAGCTTCGCCAAGCGTGCCTTCGGTCTCCACATGGCCGCGATGGCCGATATAGAAAATGCCGTAGCCGCGTTTGAGATACTTGTGCACCTCAAGATGGATCTTTGTGACGAGAGGACATGTCGCGTCGATAACCTTTAGGCCCCGCGCCTTCGCCTCGTCGCGGACAGCCGGAGACACACCATGGGCAGAGAAAATCAAAACACCACCGGTGGAAACGTCGGAAAGGTCGTCGGTAAACACAGCGCCCTTGCGCCGCAACTCTTCCACCACATGCTCGTTGTGGACGATCTCATGGCGTACATAGACAGGCGGACCGAAAATCGCAAGCGTTTGCTCCACGACCTCGATCGCCCGATCGACCCCGGCGCAAAAACCGCGCGGACTGGCGAGGAGGGCTTTCATAACCTGATTATACCTTCATGGCCAATACCCCGGACGGAGAAGTGTGCTGTAAAGTGAGAACACCGAAAAGAGAGAGCAATGGAGCAAAACTCTCCTTCTTTATGATTAATGCGAAATTTTTCGCAAAGACCTTGACAGACAGCCTTAATTAGTGCGAAAATATTCACACTAGCTACTGACAGAAACGCGACGATTGGGATAACTTGGTAAGATGGAAATTGATTTCAGCGCAGCAACCCTGCAGCCGGTGCTCTTTGCCTCAGAATGTGTGATCAAGACGACAGCAATATTGGTCATCGCTGCCGTCGCGGCCTTACTTTGCCGCAAAGCGTCAGCGTCCGTTCGGCACTTGATCTGGACACTAGGATTCGCCTGCGCTTTCATCCAGCCTCTGCTGTCATCCATCCATTCCCCATTGTCCCTGAGCATTACCGCAGCTCCGGAGTATCATGCGGCTCTCCCAGAGCAGGCGGCCACGGTACTTCCTGCTACTGACCTTCCTGATCAGCCTCTGCCTCAGCCAGCCACAGCAACCGCTCCTGCCGCCATCAAGGCTGCGCCTATTGAAAAGCCAAAGAATCATCCGGTATTCGGCGCGCTATGGAATTGCGCGGTTCTTCTCTGGGCAGCCGGAGCCATGTTCGTACTGCTAAAAATGGGAAAGGGTCTGTACACAGCCCGTATCCTGGTCAATTCGAGTACCCTAATGGATAGTCACTGTATTCCGGAAGCATCACGCCGAACGATGCATAGGATCCCCTATTGCCGAAGCATTAAAATAAGGATGTTAAACAGGGCATCTGCCGAAACATCTCCACTAACACTTGGATTGCTGCGCCCCATCATCCTGCTGCCGGCATCGGCCGCGACGTGGGAGATTGAACGCCTCGATGCCGTGCTCCTTCACGAACTAGCGCACATACGCCGCCGAGACTGGTCTACCCGACTGCTAGCGAATATCGTTTGCGCGCTTTACTGGTTCCATCCTCTCGTATGGATGGCCGCCCGCAAAATGCGTGACGAGAGTGAAGTGGCATGCGATGACCAGGTGGTGGAGATGGGGATTGCGGCCGCCGACTACGCGCGGCATCTTCTGGACATTGCGGTGTCATCGAGAAATATACGCGGCCTATCGATGGTTGCCGTTCCCATGGCCAGCGCTCCGAAAATCGAAGGGCGCTTAAAGACAATATTGATGACGGGAAGACAGCGCGGCACAGTTGCTCGCTCCGTATTTGTCCGTGGCATCGTTGCAACTCTGGCAGTGGGATTGATTTGTGGCGCAGTAAAGGTCATTGCTACGCCGGATACAGCCGATGCCCATGTCAAACGCGGTAAGGATATCCTGGCAAAGCGCATCTTGAGCAAGTACGCAGTTCCGGAATTCCGGCGCGCCGTTGCAATCGATCCAAACAATGCCGAAGCTCAATACCAACTCGGCAATGCCTTGCAGCAGAGCAGCAACACGTTGTTATTACGCCCAAATATAGCAACTATGCTTATAAATAACCCTTCTCCATCCATACATCAGGAAGCAGTAGCGCATTTGCGGAAGGCTGTCAGCCTATCGCCCGGGCACTCAAGCTGGTGGTTTGCCCTTGGCGGCGCCGAGAGCAATAACCGGGATTATGCGGAGGCCGTAGCAGATTATAGGCGCGGAGTCAGCTTGCCGCATGATCAGATAGGAGTTGCCACCTTCACCTCATCGCTCGGACAGCGAACAACGCCAGTCTACAATGATGACATGAAGTCGGGAGGTCACGTACTTTTAGGCGCTGCATTGCTTCATACGCATAAAATCGATGCGGGCATTGCCGAATACAAAACGGCAATTGCAATTAAGCCGGACGACAGTACAACTTTATTGCAACTGAGTGCAGTGCTTAATCACTTCGGCAGACATGATGAAGCTAAGGTTCTCAAAGCCAAAGCGCATGCTTTATTGATCGAGCAGAAATACGGTGAGAAAAACTTCGATGATCTTTCAGCCGCTTATGAGAAGAATCCGTTCTAAGCTGGGATGTGGAAAATTCAGCAGCGAATTCAAAAATCTATCATGGCAATGAACCTGCTGGCCGGTATGCTGTATCAGGTAAGATAATGCCAAGCTCATGAAAATCGGCATCTTCGACTCCGGGCTCGGCGGCCTGGTTATTACTCATAGCCTGATACAGGAACTTCCGGATTACGACTACATCTACCTTGGCGACACCGCGCGCGTGCCGTATGGGAACCGGTCGTCCGATGTCATCTATCAGTTCACTCGTGAGGCAGTCGACTACCTGTTCCGCCAGGATTGCGCCCTCATCATCATCGCCTGTAACACCGCATCCGCGGAGGCATTGCGGCGTGTGCAACAGGAATATCTTCCGGCCAACTACCCGGACCGGCGCGTTCTTGGTGTGCTGATTCCGGCCGCCGAAGAAGCGGCGCTGCGCTCAGGCTCCGGACGGATCGGCGTGCTCGCAACCCAGGCTACGGTCGAATCGCGCGCATTCGTGCGCGAGGTGACCAAGCTGCGTCCGGCGGCGGAAATATTCCAGCAATCGGCCCCGCTGCTTGTGCCGTTGATCGAAAACGATGCCATCAAGTTTGCCGGCCCGATCCTGGAATCTTATCTCGAACCCCTTGAGACATCCAACGTCGACACCATGATCCTGGGATGCACCCACTATCCCCTGCTGCGTGATGAAATTGAACACCATGTCGGCGCAGGGGTCATAGTCGTCGACCAGCGAGACATCGTGCCGGACAAACTTCGCGACTACCTGCAGCGCCATCCGGAGATGGAAACGCGACTCACGAAAAACGGCCGGCAAACCTTTCAGCTTACCGACCGCACAAGCAGCGCCATCGCACTCGCCAATCGCCTCTTCGGTCACGAAATCCCCCTCGACCTCGTAACCATCGTATGTTCGTAGAGGCCGGAGCCCACTGCTATGACTGACGACATAGCGAAATCTGCCCTACCCTGGACTGCCGCAAAGGCAGCCAGGCGCGCACTCGTTCTTTCCTCCGTCGTATGCTGTGGGGCGATAAATGGCGATACAGGGGAACCTGGCGCAGCGGCCGTGCACAATCGCGTCATTGACTGGCTCTCTCGCCTCTCGCTCTGGGACGAAGTCGAACCGGCCGAAGAACGGATTTTGCGCGCTCCGTTCGGCGCATTAACGACGGATGAAGCGAATGAGTCAGTCTGGCGATCAGAAGGTCTGGTAGTACTGGCGTGGGCACTGAATTCGTTTGATCTCCCACCGCATGATCAGCAGATCGAACCGCCTGCCGTCGCCGAAGCGGCATATTTTCTGGACGACGATGCCGAGGAAGCAATTGACGCGGCTAAACTGCGGCCTCTTGACCAGCTCAAGGCGTACAGGGAATTGATATATGCGATCCACAGCCGCCTTCGGGATTTCGCTCAAAATGGTGGCCGGCAGGACTTCGCGCAATGGATTGAGGATAAGTGGTTAAACGATCTGAGCCTCGATCCCGCCAGATTGATAATCAATGGCGACCTTGCCATCGACGGCAAAGCAATTAGCCTGGCGGATGAGGAAGGCTTCAGTATTTGTGAGTCGATTATCAGGGAGCGTCACAAAGCGATCACCTGGTTATACGAAGGCCGCGAAAGCTACTCCCTGACACAAGCAGACACGTAAACATATCTAAACCGGCGTATAGCGCCGTATGCTGAGGACGTAGGACACTTTGTGTTTGATCGCCGTGGCAAACAATCGAACGCGTTCTGACAACCGTTCCCGCCAATTCTGCGCCGGCAACCCCACCCCCATCGCGAACAAGACATCCGGGTCGATTTCATTTACCGAAGCGGAAACGATCCCGGGGTCTAACTCAAAGACTCCATGCCACAGGCAATTATAGCAACTCTTTCTCTCGGCGCTGTTTAACGCTCCGCAAAAAGGGCACAGCTTCAATTTCTGCGCAACTTCACCGCGCGCTTCTGCTCTATGCATTCCTACACCTCTTGAGAACCGTTACGGCATCATCGCCTTAACGGTTCTCAACTACGCTATTATTGCTCGAATGGAGCAGTCATAGCATCCGCCATATGGCGGATTTATCTCCGGGACGACCTTTACGGATAAATGCCACGGGTCAGCGTCGCTTCGGCCACGCGAGCCACGCCGAGCACGTTAGCTCCCGTCCTTAGATCCACATTGTACTTCTCGGCGCACTGGCTTACTTCGCTGAAAGCCCGCGTCATAATACGCGCCAATCGCTGGTTGACCTCGTTCTCTTCCCAGAAGTACGACTGCAGGTCTTGCACCCACTCAAAGTAGGATACGGTCACACCGCCTGCATTGGCAAGGACATCCGGGATCAAGCGAACACCGGCATCGTTAAGCATAGCGTCTGCTTCCGGAGTGACGGGACCGTTTGCCGCTTCCACAACAAGTTTCGCCCGCACCTGCCCCGCATTTGCCGCCGTGATCTGGCTTTGCATGGCAGCAGGAACGAGGATATCGCAGCGGGTACTGAGAAGCTCCGCATTCGAAATGGGTTCCGAGGCCGGGAAACCGGCGATGCCGCCGTGTTCTTTCGCATAGTCAACCAGCTCGGGGATGTTCAGTCCCTTGGGATTGAACACGCCGCCACTGACATCAGAAACGGCTACGACACGAGCGCCGTGGCTGTGGAAGATCCTGGCGGCTGCATTGCCGACATTTCCAAACCCCTGAATGGCGATGGTCTTGCCTTCCAGGCTGTCGTCCGCGCGCCTGAGCGCCTCACCCGTAACGATTACAACACCCAGACCTGTGGCGTCGATACGGCCTTCTGAGCCGCCGATACTAACGGGCTTGCCGGTAACGACTGCCGGCACGGTATGCCCGGCGTGCATGGAATATGTGTCCATTAACCACGCCATAACCTGGCCGTTCGTGCCCATGTCAGGCGCCGGGATATCGCTGTCAGGTCCGATAAGGATGCTGATCTCGGTGGTATATCGCCGTGTCAGATCCTCAAGTTCAGAGAGCGAGAGAGCGCGCGGGTCGCAGACAACCCCGCCCTTTGCTCCACCGAACGGAATGTTGACGATCGCGCACTTCCATGTCATCCACATGGCGAGCGCGCGGACTTCATCAAGGTCCGTATCAGGGTGATACCGAAGGCCGCCTTTGGTTGGACCACGGCCGGTATTGTGCTGCACACGGTAACCCGTAAACATGCGCGTGCCGCCGCTGTCCATATTGACGGGAAAATGGACGGTAAGTTCTCGTTTAGGCTTCTGGAGGATTGCGTGAATGCCTGGATCGAGGTTCAAGATCCGAGCGACATTTTCGAGCTGCCCAAGCGCCGTCGCGTAGGCGCTTGTATTTTCGCCGCCCTCTTTCGAAGAGACGGCCATCGTATCAGCCACAGGCGTCATTGACTCTGGCATAGTGATGATTCCTTTCATTGGCCGGGACATTTAGAGAACATCGCCAGCCTGCTTACCTAATTATACGTCTACATTGTTGGACAAGTGACCCAAAACGAACATCATTTCCATACAAATTGCGATTTTGCCATTTGTGCCGGGCAAGCCGCAAAGATTGCCGGTGCAAACGGCTACGTTGTACCCAATTATTCGACGCTCTTGCATGAATTGATGTTCCCAGGGGCAGACTCCTCAGTCCACAATCCCAAAAGGATCTTCCTTATGGCTTCCCACGCCGAACCGGCGCAGCACGAGGTAGAGTGGATAGGAAAGGACGGTGTTAAAGATTATCTGGCCCCCCTGGGGAGCAAACCAGTCATGGGGATGATGCAGCCAGGTACGCGGAGCCATTGCCGCATAGACGCAGTCCGAAACGAGAGTGGTAAGGAATACGACGAGCGGCGGAACCCACACGCTGTCCCGAATCACGCTTCTCTGCAGCCCTGACGCGAACGCGCCGGCAATTGTCCTGCTGGCAAGCACTGTGCCGAACGGCAGGAAAGGGTCGCTGCTAAGAGCAATGGTGAGATAGCCCGCAACGAAACCCAGAATAATGCCCCAGTAGCCGCCGATGAGCATTGCGCCGCAAGCAAGGGTGACCAGCAGGAAGTCCGGCTCCGCAAGGCGCAGGGAAATGGCATGCGCGCCGCGCCCTTGAGCAATGGCTGCTACGATGATGAGCAGTAAAACGATGATACTTTGGCGCCAGGAACTCATTGTCGCCTCATCGTACGAGAAAGGCCTCGTCAAGGTGATCAAGATCGGCGGCCGGGCGTATGATGGCGGACTTCAGCGAGCGGGTTCTATCTATTGTCACAGAGGTAACGGTGCCTACCGGAAGCATTGCGGGAAAGCTGCCTCCAAGCCCCGAACTGACGATGCTAGCGCCGGTAGCAAGCGGCGTGTCAATCGGCAGGTAAGCAAGACGCAGACGACCGCTACCCTGGCCCTGGCACACACCGGCATTGGCTCCGGCCTTTGAGGTGGGAAGCGAAAGCTTCAATGAACTGGGAGGAGACGAATCTACGGCAGCAGATCCTTTCGCCGCAGGCTCAACCAACGCGCCCACGCTGCTGTTATTGTCCGTAATCATTAAGACAGTACATGAATGGGGAGATACGTCCAGCACCTGCCCAACCAGCGCTCCATTCGACGCCAGCGCAATGGAACGCAGCTTCACACCGTCGGCCGTCCCCCGATTCAAAACCATGGTATCTTGAAGGTTGATCGGTTTAAGAGCCGTTACTTCGCAGGCAAGGAGTGGCGTGGCTGCATGGCGCTGAAACTCCAGCAGCTCACGCAGGCGGTTGTTTTCCGCCTGCGCCGCGAGAAGCTGCCGATTTTCAGCCGTGAGCAGGGTGATTTGATTCTGAAGGTCGCGGTTCTGCTGTGCGAGCTTCGGCCCAATGAAAAGAGACGACACATGGATGCGCCACCATCGGGAAACACGCACGAGGGCCGTTTGGCCGGGCACAAGAGCGGCGTCGCGAACCGCGCCAACGGCCTTATCGTGCCCCTGCCGCCGCTCAATCTGTTTATGGAGCGCACTGACCGCGCCGCAGAGTAGCAGGGCGAGCAGTAGCGCAACGCCTTTATGGCTTCCGCGCTGCGAACGCACCATAGGACCAGACTACCTTCCGGCAACGACAACAGTTTTCGCCATCCGCGCATCCATCAACTGAACATTGCGAAGGGCAGAATTCTTGTTTACGCTGTCAAGGTATTTCCCTGTGCCAAGCACGACACACGACAGCGGATCCTGGGCAATAACAACCGGCATCCCTGTCTCCCGAGATATCAGTTTGTCCAGGCCGCGGATCAGAGCGCCGCCGCCTGCAAGCGTAATACCGCGATCCATAATGTCGGCGGCAAGCTCCGGAGGAGTATCTTCGAGCGTCTCTTTCACTGTCTCGACAATCGCATTGATGGGATCGGCGATGGCCTCCCGAACCTCTTCCGACGTGATCATCGTAGAACGGGGAAGACCTGTCACAAGGTCCCGGCCACGGATCTCCATCTTCAGCTCCTGTTCGATCTTATAGGCTGACCCAATGGTGATCTTGCATTCCTCGGCAGTCCGATCGCCGATATAGAGGTTGAAGACCTGACGAACGTAATTGACGATGGCTTCGTCGATTTCGTCGCCGGCAATGCGGATAGACCGCGCAGCCGCAAAAGCGCCGAATGTGATGACGGCCACCTCAGACGTTCCGCCGCCGATATCGACAATCATCGAACCGACAGGCTCGGAAACGGGAAGTCCGGCCCCGATGGCGGCAGCCATTGGCTCCTCGATCAAATAGACTTCCTTGGCGCCTGCCTTTTTGGTGGCTTCTTTAACGGCCCGGTGCTCGACCTCAGTAATGCCCGAGGGAATACCAACCACGACGATAGGATGGAAAAAACCTTTGCGGCGGTGGACCTTTTCGATAAAGTACCGCAGCATGCGCTCGGTCTGATCGAAATCGGCGATTACACCATCTTTAAGAGGACGTATAGCAACAACATTGCCGGGAGTACGGCCAATCATTCTCTTGGCTTCTTCACCGACATGGAGGACTTCATTCGTACGCGTATCAATTGCGACAACACTCGGCTCTCGCAGCAGAACGCCTCGGCCTCGGACGTACACGAGTGTGTTCGCGGTACCGAGGTCTATCCCCATATCCCGCGAAAACCTGCCAGCGAACTGCCGGAATATATTCATCATGGAAAAGCTGCATCTCCTGCTTCGTGGGCCCGGCAATGAAACGGCTTGACGACCCACCTATTATAGCACACCGGGTTCATCCACTCGCCGGCTGACGGCATCGTTTGCGCGGTCGCTCAAATGTTTGCCACATCACATAATAACCAATCGAACCCATTGTTAACCGCGCGACCTATAGTATCTCTATCGACTTTGGCTCGGCCTCGCGATCCATAGGAGACATTCCCCACCGCGCACAGCATTCCCGCTTCCGGAAAATTGCTTCGGAGAAGCTCGGCCGTCTCGCAGCTATTGGTCCACGCTTCGGGAAATGTGACGGATGGAAGAAACAAAGGATCGAGAATTAATTGAGATTGAGCCGTTCCGGAAAGTGATTCCATCAACGCGAATACTGTATTCAGGCGTGACTGCGGCGAGTGGCCGGGACCATCAGGATCAAACGTTGAAACAATCCATAACAGCGCGGCAAGCTGGGCAAGGCCCTGTGCAGATCCTTGCCGAACATGGTCGATCGATATTGCATTGATAATCGGCGGCTTGCCGCAGACAGCGGCGGCAGCAAGAAGCGTCTCGGAGGCAGCGCTATCCAGACAGAGCGTTACGTCGACGGCAGCCTGCACCGTCTCGGCCATCCATATGAGCGCGCCGGTCTCGTCATCGCATCCGGCGCAGCAGAGATCCAGCGCCCCGGCACCATTTAACACTTGCTGCCGCGCAAGGAAGACGATCCGATCGCCATCCCTGCACAGCACTGCTTCCCGCACATCACGATAGCATACATTGAGACGCTGGCCGATATATTTCGGCCCCTTACTGGTTGTGAACGTCAATTACCGGTCTCTGCCTCGGGTTCAGCAGCAGCCGGTTCGATTGATTCTTCATTCGCTGACGGCGCAATCTCGACAGCTTCCTCATCGGCAGTTACCGGCTCAGATGCTGCATCGGCAGTGGCTGCAGCTATTGGAGCGGTCTCTTCTGCGGCTGCGGTCACTCCATTCGCCAGCTCCGCAAATTCCAATTCGGTCAATATTGCCACGCCAAGTGTCCTTGCCTTTTCGAGCTTGCTTCCCGCGTTTTCACCGGCAACGACATAGCTTGTCTGGCGCGACACGGACGACGCCGCACGCCCGCCCAGACTGCGCACGGTCCCTTCGGCTTCGTCGCGTGTCATGGTTACGAGCGTTCCCGTAAAGACAAACGACTTGCCCGCGAACATGTCGGATGCCGGCGCATTCTTTGCCGGTGTGGGCTTAACGCCCGCTGCCTTCAGCTTATCCAGCAACTCTGTGGTCTCCGGCTGCCCGAAGAACGCCACAATGGATTCCGCCGTCGTCAGCCCAATCTCATGCACGGCATTCAGCTCTTCGACGGTAGCGACCTGGAGCTTATCGAGACTGCCGAAGTTCTGCGCCAGGACATCCGCAGTGTGGTCGCCAACATGTCTGATGCCGAGCGCGAAAATCAATCGGTCCAGCGAGGGGGTCATGCTGCTCGCGATCGCATTCACGATATTGTCGGCCAGCTTATTGCCCATCCTCTCCAGAGTAAGAAGCTGATCCTTCGTAATGCTGTAAAGATCGCCGGCGTCCTTGATAAATCCGGCCTCGATGAACTGGATCACCTGCTTATCGCCCACCCCATCGATATCCATGGCGCGCCGTGAAACAAAGTGGATCACACGCTGTGCAATTTGAGCCGCGCATCCCGCCTTGTTTGGACAGCGCGTGACGGCTTCACCTTCAGGGCGGACAAGGGCCGTCCCGCAAACAGGACACTCCGAAGGCAGCAAGTAAGGAACAGAATCTGCTGGCCGTTCGGCGAGGACAACCTCTACGATCTCCGGAATGACATCTCCGGCCTTCTGGATCACCACGGTGTCGCCGACGCGGACATCCTTGCGGTCAATCTCTTGTTGATTGTGGAGCGTCGCGCGCTGCACAGTGGAACTTGGCGGTAGAACGACGGCTTCAACGATCGCGACAGGTGTTACAGCGCCGGTGCGGCCGACCTGAGCGATGATGTCGATGATCCTGGTTCGCCCCTGTTGAGCGGGAAACTTGTAGGCGATTGCCCAGCGAGGCACCCGGTCGAGCGCGCCCAGATCTGACTGCTGACGGTAATCGTTGACTTTGATGACGATGCCGTCGATATCATACGGAAGCTGCGATTTCTGCTCAGTCCACGCCTCAATGTATTTGAGAACTTCATCGACACCCCTGCAGACATCCGCTTCTTTGTTGACACTGAAGCCCCAGGTCTTGAGTGTGGAGAGCAGATCGGCCTGGCTCGATGCGACCTGCTCGGAGCTAAATCCTACCGCATACAGAAACGCCTTCAGTTTTCGGCCGGCCGTAATTTTGCTGTCCAGCTGACGCAGGCTCCCTGCTGCGCAGTTTCGCGGATTGGCAAATGTCGGCTCCCCGGCCGTCTCCCGCTCCGAGTTGATCCGAGCAAACTCGGCATGGCTGAGATAGACTTCACCCCGCACTTCCACCAATCCGGGCACAGGTTTGCCATCTTTTCGAATTCGGAGGGGAATGGAGGATACCGTCTTGAGGTTCGGCGTGATTTCTTCGCCGACAATACCGTCGCCGCGTGTCGCGCCGTACTGAAATGCGCCGTTCTCATACGTCAACGAAACGGCAAGACCGTCGATCTTGAGCTCCACACCATAGTCGACAGGCGTTTCGGAATCGATGCCGAGATGCCGCTTGACCTTTTCGTCAAACGCGCGGATCTCCTCTTCATTGAACGCGTTGGCAAGCGAAAGCATCGGCACACGATGCGTAATCTTCCCAAATGCGCTGACCGGAGGAGCGCCCACACGCTGTGTTGGGGAGTCGTCGGAAACGATCTCGGGATGCGCCGCCTCAAGGTCCTGCAGTTCCCGCAGAAGCCTGTCGTACTCCGAGTCGGCAATGGTCGGTTGATCGAGGATGTAGTAGTCGTGGTTCGCCTGGTTCAGTCGATCACGAAGTTCAACGGCGTACGCCGAAGCCGCCTGCAAGTCGTCTGTCATGCCATATCTATACGACTAAAAGGGCCCGACGTCCTTCTCCCACCAGTGGGTTTACAATAGGAAGGAGCGTTCTCGTAGCCAAAAGGCTTGCCGCGTCAGGACCCACCCTTATTCCCGGGGGCGCCCTTTGGGCGAGGAGGGCGCGTTCGCCAATACTTCTGGCTGCATGCTCTTGGCAAAGCGCCAAGCGGAGTAAGCCATTGCGTAATGGCGAACGCCCCTTCCCTTCGGGGAGGACGCGAGGAGGGGGTCCTAACGTGAAAGCGCTTCCAGTTATCGATCGGGGCCTAACGAAACCTCTATCCCATCGTCAACAGGATCGTATCAATGTCGGGCATTACATCTTCTGCGGGCTGCTCGACGGGAACGGGCACTCGGACGATCTTGTCGCGAGCGGGGCGGCACTCGGATGCGATGACGTCATGCTTGAGCACTTTTCCGTTTTCGGTAAAGTAGCGATCCACTTTGACGACAAATCCCGTTTTCGGCTTCTGGTCGACTGCAGTCTGCCCCTGCTGCAAAGCGGGATCAATCTTCTCGATAGTCTTGGGCGTTAAGGTTTCGAGGATGCGCGACTCCACCTCGACTTTGTAGCCTTCCGGCGGCGTTGCGCCGAATAGAGCCACCACGACGCGATCGTCGTCGGCCAGTGTGCGCACCAGTATTGCGCTGTCGGTGGTGTTCCGGAACTTGAGATCTTCGACTCCGTATACCACGGCGGCGTCGCATCCGGGAGGCGCGTAGGATACGAGGCCTGAATGTGCATGGCGCTCCACCGGTTCGAGACCGGCGCGCAGAGCGGCGTTGTAGACACCAGTGGCGATAACGCAGATGCCGCCGCCTGTTCCACGAATCAGCTTTCCGTTGTCGAACATCCAGCCGTCCTGGAAGCCGCGTTCCGGAGTGCGCTCGCCGACAACGTCGTTAAATGAGAAGACTTCGCCGGGAGCAATCAGCACGTTGTCTATCGCCTGAGCCGACAGCAAGATGTTCGTGCGCTCCGCCGGATCCGACCGAAGCGGCACCTCGAATTCGCCGATCCGCGCAACGTCGAAAATGTCGCGCCAGTTGGCGTAAGAGATAGGATTTGTCTGAGAGATCAAGGCGTTGATATCGGATGCAAAGGCCATATCCGAAGCGCCGTCCAGGGCAAATGCAAATGACGGCATGTAAAGAGCCAGCGGGGACGAAGGAGCCAGCATGGCCTGCAATACTGCGCTTTTTGAATCGGCGGCAGGCGGCGTCCCGGCAGTAGCAGTCAAAGGAGTGTATTGCGTAAAGTTGATAGGCGCAGCAGGCGCAGTTATTTGAAAGTTTTGATTGTCTACAACTGATGTAAAGTCTCGCTGCGTCGCAGACGCAGCATATGGACACGACACAACGGCAGCAGCAACCCCGGCGATATTCAGCCAGGACTTGCAATGGGATCGCATAATCGGAATTTCTCCACGGTGAGGGGCGTGTTTAGATTTTACTCAATGCCCCATACGAAATCAACCGGCATTTCGGTTCCAGCGTTCCCTTACCCCAGGATCGTAAACGTTAAACAAAAAAAGCACCCGGCTCCAAAAATGGGGCCGGGGCCGAAACCTGCGACTATGATCGGTGGGACGAAAGGTATGGATACCCTACTTCGTCTTGCCGGTCGCCTTCAGGTAATCATCGTAGAACTTCTTGATGCCGATGTCCGTGAGAGGATGGTGGAACAGCTGTTCCAGGGTCTTGAAGGGCACGGTGGCGATATGCGCGCCGGCGTTAATCGACTCAATGATCTGGAGCGGACCACGAATCGATGCCACAAGAACCTCGGGGTTCTTCGGGAATTCGTATGTGTTCACCATGTTGACGGCGTCGACGATATTCTCTGCCGCTTCACGGCTGCCCATGTCGTCGATGCGTCCCACGAAGAAGCTGATGAATGACGCTCCTGCCTTTGCGGCGATGAGGGCCTGTGGCAGAGAGAAGATCAGTGTCACATTGAAGTTGACGCCTTTTGGGGACAACTCCTTGACCACTTCCATTGCGTTCTGCGTCATGGGAACTTTGACGTAGATATTTGGCGCCCATGTCGCGATGTCCTGGGCCTCTTTCATGAGCTTATCGACATCGGTTTCGACACACTCTGCCGATACGGGCAAATCGCCGACGATGTCGATGATCTCCATCACGCGAGTCTTATGATCGACGCCTTCCCTTGCGATCAATGAGGGGTTGGTCGTCACGCCGTCAATAATCCCCCAGGCAAAAGCCTGGCGTATTTCATCAGCATTGGCTGTGTCAATGAAGAACTTCATCGTATGTTGTCTCCTATGCGATGCGCTTGCATCGTGTTGGTCGTCTCGTCAGGTTGATGTATACCCGAGATTGTCTTAAGCTGCGTTTAAATCTTCAGCAGCTTGAATGGCGGCAAATTGAGATTTGAGCGCAGAATAGAGATTGCGGTAGATTGGGTAAGTGCGGCGATACTTTATGTGGTCCGCCGGATCCGGCGCTGTCGAGGATACCGCGCGAATGGCGGCCCGGCATGCATCCGGAACGCTTGCGAATGCGCCGGTCCCAACGGCCGCGAGAAGCGCGACACCCAATGCCGGACCTTCGTCAATACTGAGTGTCACATGCTCGCGTCCGGTGATATCGGCATGGATCTGCCGCCAAATCGGCGATTTCGCTCCGCCACCTGGAGCGCGCACCTGTGATATATCGATACCAATATCTTCAAAAATTGTGAACGTATCGTTGAGCGCAAACGCTACTCCTTCAAGAACGGCGCGCGCCATGTGAGCGCGCGTATGTCGCAGTGTCAGGCCAAAGAATACGCCACGCGCGTTGGGATCCGGATGCGGCGTCCGTTCGCCGGTTAAGTATGGCAGAAAGATCAAGCCTTCGCTGCCCGCCGGAACAGATGCGGCTTCGCGCGTGATAACGTTATATGCGTTGTCACCACCACTCTGCTCCGCGGCATACTCTGATTGATACAGCGTGTCACGCAGCCAGCGCAGACTTCCGCCTGCCGACAGCACAACGCCCATCGTATGCCATTTGCCGGGCACGGCATGGCAGAATGTATGAACGCGCGGCTGGGGATCGACAGCATGGGCATCGGCGTAAGCAAAGACCACCCCGCTCGTACCCACAACACTTGAAACGACTCCGCTCTCGACGATTCCGCTTCCGACTGCGCCTGCCGCCTGGTCGCCGCCGCCGCCCACAACGGGCGTTCCGACAGCAAGTCCGGTCGCTGCAGCCGCTTCGGCGTTGATCCAGCCCGTAACTTCGACACTCTCAGCCGAATCCGGCATCCAGGACCGCGGGATTTCCGCCGCCTCCAGCGCCCGGTCCGACCAGTTGCGATTTGCAACATCGAACAATGCGGTTCCGCTGGCATCGGAGACTTCCGTCGCATGAACGCCGGTGAGCTTCAGGCGAATATAGTCCTTGGGCAGCAAAACCTTGGCGACTTTAGCGTAGGTATCGGGCTCATGGTTCCGCAGCCAGACGATCTTGGGAGCGGTAAAGCCCGTCAATACGGGGTTGCTAATTGTGGATGCGAGATTGTCTTTGCCGATACGCTCGGTAATCCAATCGCATTCAGCCTGCGTTCGCTGATCGCACCACAAGATCGCCGGACGAAGAACACTGTCCTGTCCGTCGAGGAATACCGAGCCGTGCATCTGGCCGCTGAGACCAATACCTGCGACAGCATCTCCGGATATCCCTGCCTTGGCAAGAACGGACTTGGTGGTGGAAACTACGGCATCCCACCAGTGGGCGGGATCTTGTTCGGCCCACAGGGGGCGCGGTGTCGAAAGGGGATACTCGGCAGTAACTGAAGCAATAGGCCGGCAAGTCTCGTCGATGAGCAGGGCTTTGGTGCCGCTCGTGCCGATGTCTAGTCCGAGATAATAGCGCATACGAAAATATGAACTCCATTTGTAGGATTGTCGGCGGTGCTGCCGTGTAAGGAGCTCAATCGGACGATACGGCTACATCAATTGGCGAACCCAGTCGAGCACGGTTCGCGCCGCCTCAAGATGACGTTGTGCAGACTCGCGATCGTACATTTGGGCTGGAACCCCCTCGGCAGCTTCGACAGTACGAGCTGTGAGGAAGTCGGAGTTGAGTTCCGCAGCGGCGTTCATAACCTCAAGGGGCGCATGCAGAGCATTCGCGCTCTGTATGATGTTATGACCGCGCGGATTTTTGTGCAGCCGGATTATACATCCGGCGCGCAGAGACTTCTCAGCCGCCTGCTGCCCGAAGAAGACCGCGGCGTAATAGATACCCGCGTCGTACAGTGTTATCGCCGTTGCATGGTCGGACTTCGCCTGTGCCCAATTGTTTTGAGCGGTCTGGCGTTCCACAAGCCACGCGTCTTGATCTCTTTCCTCTGGCATAAAATTACTCACCACAAATACGCTTTACAGCGCCGACATTCTTCATTATGCCACACGGTCATGCACGCCGCCATCTCATTCTTCTACAAGTTCATATTTTCCTTCGCAAATCGAAGCAAACAGACTGTTCAGCAGGCTATTGCGCCAGCGAGCTGCGACGCGAGAGGCACAATAAAGAAGCTACAGCTCAGTTTCCCCTGTTCTCTCCGACTTTACGCGGAAACGGCTATACTGATCCTATGAGTATCACAGCGGGAGACCGGGCTCCCGACGCCACCCTGATAGACATCGAAGGAAACGCGACGAGTCTTTCTTCGATCTGGACGCAGAAGCCCATCGTGCTCGTATTCCTGCGCCATCTCGGCTGCATCTTCTGCCGCGAGCAGATCGCTCGCCTTAAGTCGGATTACGCTGCCTTTCAGAGCCGCGGCGCAGAGGTCGTATGCGTCGCCCAGGGCGACAATAAGGTCGGCAAGGCGTTTACGATTCTCTTCGACCTCCCCTTCCCTATTCTCATGTGCGGCAGTGATCTATCGGTTTTCAAAGCCTATGGCCTCAAGCGCGGAACGTTCGGGCAGTTATTCGGCATCGATGCCGTCTTACACGGCATACGCGCCGTCTTTTCCGGCCACAAGCAGGGAGCAATTGTAGGCGACGGCTTCCAGATGCCGGGGATCTTCGTCATCGATACAAACGGCGTCATTCTGCTCGCGCGCCGTCACCGCACGGCCGCCGACAATCCGGACAATGCGGAACTTTTAAAGGCCTTGCCTGCGCTGTCTAAATAGATCCTTATTTTTGGGATCAAAGTGGGTATGCTTGCCCGTACTGACCGATATCTTGTCTGCATCCAGGAGGACCTTATGCGCGTTTCTTACGGAATGGGAATCACAGCTGTCTTAGGAGTAGCGATCGCTCTGGCCGGAGCCGAAAGCACTTTTGCTGCCCACAAAGCAGCCCCTCATAAAATGGCGCCCAAGTCTGCGGCCGTTTCGCCGGCACTGATCGCCAAGGCAAAGCAGATCATCGAAGCAAAGAAGTGTAACGGCTGCCATGCGCCCGACCTCAAGGGCAAGCCCGGTTTCTCGCCCAGTCTCACATCGTCGGGAGTGCTGAAGGAATACAACCCCAAGACATTCGCCGTCGTAATGGACACCGGCAAGGATCCCGAAGGCAAGATGGTCAAGCCGCCGATGCCCGCCTACCACATGTCGGCTGCAGACAGCAACACCCTCTACACCTATTTCAAGTCACTCAAATAGACGACTGAGTGTCAGGGTTCACAGGGCTGGAATCATCTCAAAGTGGACGTGGCCACATCGTGGCTGCGCCCGCTTTTTTACCGCAGTGCCAGGCATGCGTCAAAATTTTCGCCAAAGGGGTTGCAATCTTCCGGGAGGACCGGTATAATACCCCTCGTCAGCCGCTTGGGGGATTAGCTCAGTTGGTAGAGCGCTTCAATGGCATTGAAGAGGTCAGGAGTTCGAGCCTCCTATCCTCCACCAAAATAGAACAGCCCGCCGTCAATTTGACGGCGGGCTGTTCTGCTTTTTGGGCATGCGAAGCGTTAGAATCCTATGGTGATGCTCCAGACAGAGGACGTTCGAGCGGTTCGCGGTTGGGCATGCGGCGGCGAACACAAACCCCGCTCGGACCTTCAAAAAGATAGGTACGGGCGTCGTGCAGAAGCTCCCACGGCAGAGAAAGCAACAGCGTTGACGCTTCATCGGCTAGCTTTTCGTCATCCGTCGAAGCGCCTTCCATCAGCTCCCTGTCCACTTCTATTGTGAATCGCCGTTCGCTGGATTTGTCAGCGTTCCAGCCGCCAAAGACTCCATCGGTTACGCGCGTTGACGAGCGACGGATCTCGTCGAAAAGGTCCTTGCCCCAATTAGGGAGCGCCTTCTCAACTTCCGTTGCTCTAACCTTGTAAACGCTTACCGGCCAGCGCCAGTAGCTCTCCAGATACCACTTCAGTTCACCAGTCTCGATCGGGCCAAGTGGAGCGGTGAACGCAAAATGGCGGCTCTCCACATCGCGCAACGCAGTATCCGCAGGACGGTAAGTGAGAGTTGCATGCGCCGTCGCTCGCCTTCACGTTCGGCGACGGTCGGCGTCACGGCTCCTCGGTGACGCCAATAGATGAGCATATTATGACATGATGATTCGATGCTTAGCCGCTATGAACAGCAAAACGAGTAGAGAAATCCACGGGAATATCTCGGCGACGATTCACAGGATCAGCCTCTGCAAAGACCACGCCGCCGCTCTGGCCTATTCGGTTGGATCGAAGAATGGATCCGCCACCACGTCTCGATCTAAAAACGTCTGACGCTGCATCCCGGCCGGCGGCGAGATGCACTCTTCTATACAAAGACGATGCAGGCCTTCAAGAGTCCCTAAAGCATGGTGAACGTACCCGTCTCCTACCCTGCCCAACCGAGTATAATAATTGTAGATAACCATGCGCAGTCGCAAGTTCAACCCGAAAATCGACCTGGTGTTCCGCAAGCTGTTCGGCAGCGAGGAGAACAAAGATCTCTTGATCTCCCTTATCAACGCCGTCGTCGAGCCAGACATCCATATCACGGATGTCGTTATTAAAAATCCCTTCAACATGGCAACCTACCAGGGAGCTAAGGAGAGCATCCTCGACATCAAGGCACAGGACGAGAACGGCAGGTGGTACGACGTCGAGATGCAGATCCTGGAGCATATCTTCTACGGCAAGCGGGCGACGTACTACGTGGCCAAAACATATGTCGATCAACTGCAGAAAGGGCAGAACTATGCGTCGTTGAACACGACCATCGGCATCCACTTCCTGGATTTCGATTATTTTCCCGATGAGCGCATCGTTCATCACTTCGCGTTTCAGGACATGGAGACGGGAGAGTATTCGGAGGAGCTTGGATATATGCACCTGTACTTCGTGGAAATGGGAAAGTTCCACAAGGATTGGTCGCAGATCACCACACTGCTGGACCGATGGATCGCCTTTTTAACGAAAGCACAGGACCTGGACCGCCGCCATCTTCCTGCGACCATGCAAGTAGAACCGGCGATCGCCAGGGCAGTGGTGGAACTGGACCGTATGGGCGCGGATCACCGAATACGCGAGGCTTACGAGGCAGAGGAGAAGGCGAAAATGATCGATGCGGCAACACTTGAGTTTATTGAACAACGCAGCGAACAACGCGGCGAACAGCGGGGAAGACAGGAAGGAAGGCAAGAGGGAAGACGGGCTCTTCTGCTTCGTCTGATGACCCGCCACATCGGCGAGGTGCCTCCCGGCCTTCAATCACGCCTCGGCACGCTTACTTCGGCCCAACTTGACGATCTCGGCGAAGCATTATTCGACCTCAACTCGTATGCCGATATCGAGGCATGGCTCTCCCGGCAATAGCAGCCTGCTCACACTGACGCGGTTCGAAGCCGCTATCCTCGACCAAAATGGAACAGCCCGCCGTCAAGTTGACGGCGGGCTGTTCTGCTTTTTGGGAATGCGAAGCGTTGGATAGCCAAAGGTGATGCTCCAGACAGGGGGCGTTCAATCTCCTCAAGATGCTACTTGCCTCTGACATCTTCAATGCGAATGAAGAGGTTAGCTGTTAGAGCCCCTATCCTTCACCGCAAAGCGATCCGGATTTGGCCAGTCAGTCCATACTGAGCCATTCGGAATCATCTATAGTTGAGAATAGAACTCGCTCCATGTTTCGGCACGGTTTAAGACGGCATAGCCAAGCTCTTCGAGCCTCGGCATGATTGTTCCCTCGGCCACGTTTTTGCCGACAATTAGCTCAGCAAGGGCTAAGACGGACCAACCTCGTTTATAGGTGTATGACTGCAGAGACGCGCGGTCCAAGTTGTTAAACGCAGACAGTTTCGCTTTATATGCTTCGTAGTCATCGGTCAATGCGCCAATAGTCGTGACAAACGCAGCAACGAGGAGTTTACACGTAAAATCGTAATCAATGTACTGCGTGGTCGAACCGTTTGCCACTAAGTCTGGCTTCTCAAGTGCCAAAAGATCCGGCGTATTCTTTACGAATGTAAGAAGCGTTGCGTCAGTGAGTACCGTATCACGCGGCTGAATGATAATCATTTAACGGTCTCCTTTATGCTAAGTCAAGATTATGGCAATAATACCATAGTATGGAGATATTCGATGAGTGATTGAGGAACGCTGTTTTGCTTTCGAGCAGGTCTATTCCAGCAGTAACTGCAGACCGCGACGTGTATAATATCTGCGAGCGACTACCCACGTTTTAGAGTACCTTCATTGAAAGAAACAACCCAATGAGCACCGAAACATCTGAAGTGAAAGAGTACACAGCGCCGCCCGGAAGCGCCAAAAAGATCGTCTGGCATACCGGCGACAATGAAGCCGTCGAAATCGACGTGTCGGCCGAATGGATCGTCCTGCGCAAAAAGGAAAAGCCTGCGGCTGAAATCTTCCACACCTATTACAAAGTGGCAGATGCCAAAAGCCGCCGGCCGGTCACATTCGTCTTCAATGGCGGTCCCGGGGCTGCGTCCGCCTACCTCCACATTGGCGGGATCGGACCTCAGCGCGTCGCGTTCGGACCGAACGGCTCCATGCTGCCGCCGCCGGCCCGGCTTGTCGAGAATGCCGAAAGCTGGATAGAATTCACTGATCTTGTCTTCGTCGATCCGGTTGGAACCGGCTTCAGCCGCACTATCGAGCCGGCGACGAAGCCTGATGATAAGGACAAGCCCGATCCGTCGAAAACGGTCGATGAAAAGGAATTCTACGCGCTGGAACGCGATCTGGAATCGCTGGGCGAGTTCATAGAACGGTTTCTCTCAAAGCACAAACTCTGGGATGTTCCGATCTACATTGCCGGTGAAAGCTATGGCGGATTTCGCAGCGCGAAACTGGCCAAGCGCCTGCAGGAAACACATGGAGTGGGTTTGACGGCGGCGATTGCCATCTCCCCCGCCCTGGAGTTTTCCCTGCTGCAGGCGCATGACTATGATGTGCAGCCCTTCGTGGATCAGTTCTGCGCTATGGCCCTTGCAGCGGCGTTTCACAAGCGTTCACGGGTTTTAACTGGCGACGAACCGATTGAGGATCAACGCGAAGCGATAGAAGCCTTTGCAACGAGAGAACTTGCTCAGGCCCTGCTGATCGGGACGGCAAACAATCCGGAAGTACGCCAACAAACCTTTACCAGAATCGCGGATTTCCTGGGACTCCCGGAAGACCTTGTAAGCCGTGGTCATGGAAGAGTGCCCTTCTGGCGCTTCTCCCGCGAGCTTCTTAAATCCGAACGGAAAACGCTGAGCTATTACGATGCATCGGTCACCGCGATCGATCCGTTTCCCGATCGTGAAGGGAACGAAGCGCCGGAGCCGGGACTGGCGGGTTCGCAGCGTCTCTTTGTGAGCGGCATCAACCACCTGCTGCGCAGCGAACTTAACGTCGAGACCGACCGCAAGTACGAGATACTGAGCCACGATGTCAACAGTGAATGGAAAACCGACGGTAAAAATCACGTATTTGAAGCCCCGGCGGGGTCTGTTGACGATTTGCGATATGCCATGAGCGTGAACCCGCACATGAAAGTTCTCATCGTACACGGCTACTTCGACATGGTAACGCCCTACTTCTCGTCCGAACGCCTTGTCGAACAGATGAAGCTGTTGCCCGAACAAAGAGAGAACCTCTTCATCCGGCATTTTTACGGCGGCCATATGTTCTACTCGTGGGACAAATCGCGCGCCGAGTTCCGCGACTGGATGCGGCAGCATTACGCCTGACGCGGCTGCAGACGATGCCGCGGATTAGTGAATAACCGGCTGAAAAGATCGTATCGTCCACTAAGAATGGAACCACCCGCTGTCAATATGACGGCGGGTTATTTTGCTTTGTTTATCTTGTCTGAAGGGATCTGCATGAATTTAGACCAATCAAAAACGCCCACTGACTGTGCTGTCAGTGGGCGTTTTTGCAAAAAACCACCATTCTCTCTTCGTTTGTCCTTCTCTTGAGAATTGAAGCACTTAATCAAATCAACAGTTAAGGGAATTAGAAATATATCGGCAAAGCTGTAACAACTTGGTGGTCAATCACCTTATCAATATTAACAGCTATGAAATTTACCGGCTGAAGATGCGGGTGAGGATTTTGTAACATTTTGGACGGCAGGCGCATTGTACAATTAAGCAATGCGGCCGAATGGCTGCAAACGCAACCTACTACATCAATTTTTATGCTATAGCCAGGAGACCAATCATGTTCAACCGTACAACCAAGATAACCCCAAAGGATGTTGCTACAGCCCTGGGAATCGCCGTAGTCGTCGATTTACTCCAAGTCCCCGGGAATATAGCTTTCGTCTCGGCTCTCTTTACAGGAGTGGGAGCAGTCCTTGACGTTCCCATTGAGCTATCCGACATCGGCCTAGACGCCCTTGCCGCCACGATGACGAGCCGCCTATTGGGCTTTCACTGGGCTCTCCTGCCGACCTGCGTTCTCGAAACGATCCCCGGTGTGGATGCTGCCCCAACCTGGACAGGCTGCGTCCTTTACGTGATCAATCAGCGCAAGAAGGATATTGAGATAGGGCCACCAAAGAAGCCATACCTTGACGAGTAAGATGAATATCGCATCCAACAATGGAACAGCCCGCCGTCAAATTGACGACGGGCTGTATTGCTTTTGATCTCACGCCTGGACACACCGTCCCACAATGTGTCCAGCCACCGCCGAGTTGCAACGGCATGCGTGTTCAATCGTCAAGCAGACTGCGGCATCGGGCGTCGCCGACGAGGAAGGCGGTATCTTTTGTCGGACGAGCGCAGGGTTTCGCGCGGTAGTGCGTTGCGAGGGATGCAGCGATGCGGTATGCGCCTGGTGTAAAATAGATCGTGGCCCCGAGGCGATCGCCTATAGACTGGCCGGAAAACAGCGCTGCATCGTGAGGTTTTCCGGAGGTCAAAAATGCCTGCATGAACTGCTCTTGAAGGCGTTGTCTCTGGTTTTCCCAAGCGCCTCCCTCAGATAACATATCCACTGCGTACCACTGGTCGTCACCGATTTGTTCTATCATCGTTCCCTCTTAATCCTATTCTTGTGGCCCGAAGTCCTTTAGCCTGAAAGATCGCTGCCGCCTCTTTCCCGGTTTCGGCATTACAATACTACGTGACAAGATCGAAATCCTTGCGCCGCAGTAGCAGCTCGAAATTGGGTTGTGCCATAAAGACAGAATTAGTGATCAGATTCAACATCCAGAGTGGGCATCACGCCGACAAGCTCGGCATACACAGAAGAGCCGAAACTACAGCTGTAAGTTGAACTTTCTGCGCGTTGTCCAGATTTACAACTCTTCGTGTGTTGACGATAACTGAACCGCCACAAGACAGAGGGATCTCTATGGAGGCGAGTGGTTCGATTTCTGAGATAGCATTCACCCGAAGAGCCAAAGCGGTCTTCGGGTTCTCCCCCAGTGCATGGGCAATAGCCACAATCCGAGCTGTGGAAACCTGTGGCTCAGCACCCGTTCCGGCGTTCCGCTCGATGGTGGAGATATAAACGGCGCTTGTGGGTACGTACTTGCTGGCCCTCTGGGCCAGTTCTTTCTGAGATAACGGAATGCTTCTTGACAGCCTCTTGCGCGCCATCCACATTCCAAATGTTTCTTTACTGGGCTTCATCGGTTGGGTGGTTTACCTCAGTTCAAGACGTGACAGCGCCCTGCTCTTCTTGCCAAGCGCTGCTATATTACATGGCCCGCTCCCTGGATGACTGCCGGCCTTTGCATATACCTCATCACTTTATGCCCATATGCTGAAGGACTCTAAACGAGGTAAACCAGCGACGTCTATTGCCAATTATCTCGTCCGATATCTGGCCGACTCGCTGCAGGTATGCTATCCTATAGTCATAGAAGCTTCTTGTGTCGATAGAGATTGCATGGCTGTTTGGGAAAGTCGGTTTAAGTGAGCGGAGTGGAACGGACATTGACAGATCCTCCATATGAGTTCCAGGACAGCGATGCGCCGCCGCTGGAAACTATCGAAGCGAGTCTGCACGTAGTAGAAGCGACATGTCCGGACGCAACCACTGATGTGTGGCTGCTCATGGCCGAAGCTGAACGCAAAGGTTATCCGCATGAGACACGGGAGCGCCGGGGTCGAAATGTGTAACGGCTTTATGGTCCTGTAATCAAATCTATTTACTTCGGGGGAGTGTCAGGAGAGGCGCTATGGTACGTTTTGTGGTCGCCGCGCTATTCATCGTTCAGGTTTATTTGCTGGTTATGGATTCTATAACCAGGCATTAACTCCATCACGTGCAGCCATTGAGGGTTTGAGTAGGCCATTTTGGTTCCGAATTTCCGCCGCAGTTCCAGCTAGATACACTCTCACCGAACGAACACCCCGATCATCCCCGCCAGTAGCAGAATCACGACAACAGGAATCCTCCCCCAGGCTCCCAATGCAAAGCTCGATATGACGATGACTGCGGTTCGCACTGTCAGCGGTGTGCCGTGCAGCAGGCGAATGAGCGTAACGACGAACACGCCAACGACGGCAAGTCCAAGACCGCGCACAAAACCCTCCACGGCGGCATGATGCTGCACTTTGCGGTAGAGACGATCAACAGCCAGGATTAGAAACGGAGGAATGGTTGTGGCGGCAAGGGCGAGGAGCGCGCCGCTAAAGCCGGCAGTGAGGTACCCAAAACTTACCACCCAGAGTCCGTTGGGTCCGGGAGACAGCTGCCCCACAGCCAGGGCTTCGCCAAAGTTCGCCTCAGTGGCCCAATTTCGTGGGAGAAGGTCGGAATGCAGGCTTGGAAGATTGCCCATGCCTCCGGTAGAGAACAACGACGCCTTGAAAAACAACCAGAAGTACATCAAGAGGTTCATTGGAGGCGCTCCTCTCTAGCCAGTCGCGCAGCTTCCCATACCCATTGCCCTGTAGCCCCTACCCCGCCGGCCAAACACAATACGGCAATTACCGGCAAGTTAAACGTGGCAGTCGCCAGACCGGCGCACACGATGATGAAGGCGGCCAGAATGAAGCTTCCTTTTCCATTGCGCCTGCTGGCTGCCAAAAGCGGCACAGCCATCTTATACGCCGTAAGCATGCCAAGTCCAACAGTGGCCGGAATGATCCCCTTTACTGCCGCCTGCACAGCCTTTACGCCCTGGAAGTGCGCGTAACACATGGTAAGCAGCAGCGTAATTGAGACACTGGGGGCAAGCAGCCCGAACAATGAGACAGCGACTCCAGCACTCCCGCCAAGGCGCCTCCCTATAAGAATGATCAAACCAATGATATTGATACCAGGCGCGATCTGACAAAGCGCCCAATCACGCACGAACTCGGCATCGGTCATCCAATGCTCCTGCTCCACAACCGCGCGACGTATCTGGATGATCGTCGAACCGCCGCCACCGAAGGTTTGGAAGCCAAGCAATAACCATACTTGCATTAGACGCTTGAGAGAAGGCCTGACGGAAGCCACATCCGCAGTCGGCCTTTCCGTATCATCCGGCGGATGGGGAGGCGCTGCAGACGGCTTCCTGAATAATTTGGGGTCGTTCACATGGCGAGTATACCTGTTGCGCATCTTGCGTAGGTCCGTCGCAGAGGTGTATAATCGCGCCATGACGCAACAAACCGGCTTCATTCACAATGTGTACTTCTGGCTCGCCGACAACGCCGGCGACGATGCTGCTCATGCTCTGGCAGTCGGATGCCGCAAGCACCTTACCGGCATTCCCGGTGTCCTGCGATTGACCGTGGGGACGCCCGCCGGAACTCCGAGGGAAGTCGTGGACAACTCCTATGGTGTCGCCCTCTTACTTGAGTTTGCAGACAGCGCGGCGCACGACATCTACCAGGACCATCCCGATCACCTGCGCTTCATTGCCGAATGCAGCCACCTGTGGCGGAGTGTCCGGATATTCGACACGATCCCAACATTTGAATCGCCATAGTTCCGTACGCAAGATTGATCACCGATGACAAACACAATTCCGAAGATTAAGGTCGTCCAATGTTGGGATGACGGCGTCGTTGACGATATCCGTCTCATCGAAATTCTGCGCAGCCATGGCGCGCGAGCATCTTTCAACCTCAACTCAGCAAAGCATGGAGCGCAGCGCTCAGGCTCATGGCGTTTCAATGATGTCAAGGATGTGCAGCAGCTTAGCAAGGCCGAATTGACGAGCGTTTACGACGGGTTTACGATCGCAAACCATACGGCAAATCACCCTTTCCTGACCAAGATCGCGCCGGAACAGGCGGCCGCAGAGATCAAGGATGGGAAAGATGCTCTGGAGCAGATTTTCGGCGTGCCGGTTACCGGATTTGCCTACCCATATGGGGACTATGACAACGCCGTTGCTGAAGCAGTCGGCGCTGCCGGGCATATTTATGCCCGGACTTGCGTCCACGTTGCCGATGCCTTCCCGCCCGAAGATCCGCTCAAGTTTCACTCGAACTGCCATTTTCTTGCCGAGGATTTCTGGCGACGCTTCGAGCATGTGAAAGATGCCGGGGGCGTATTTTACTTCTGGGGCCACAGTTATGAGCTGGTGACCGAAGAGGACTGGGCCGGTTTCAGCCGGAAGATCGCGCAGTTGTCCACAGATCCTGCCGTTGAATGGACAGACTTGCCTGCGTTGTTCGGCAGATAAGCGTAAATATGCAGCAGGCACAACGGAATCGAAATGGGAACCATTTTCGCCTATCAATCGCTCTTTTCAAAGTAGACAAACAGGCGCACAGCACTTTGCAGTGAGCATACGTCGCAATAATCGTTGCGGGAGTCCCATCTTTATGAAAGCAGGAATAATAGCCGGCGGTCTCTGTATCCTTTTCATCGGAGCATGTATCGGCAAATCCGAATTTGAAACAAATCGGCAAGCCAAAGCCGCTATCGCTGCAGAGGCCACGGATTCGATTGACGACGATAATCCGACAAAGGGGATGAAACTACTCTTGATCGCTGCGCAAGCTAAGACCGAGGACGCCTACGAAACGTTCTCAGGGAAAGTGCAAAACACAGGATCAGTGGCAATTCCAACAGGTGAAATAACACTGTACAGGTTTGATGCCCATGGAAATGACATCGGCGCAGTTGCCGGCGTGCTGGATGTAGACCCTTTGCCGCCGGGAGGCGTCTCGCCATTCAAGGTGATGTTTGCGGTCAACGATGCCGCCGTCAAGTTCGGTCTCGGCTTTACCACCAATGGCAGCCAACAAGATATACCTCTGAAGCAGGCTCCAAACGTAACCCTCCACCTGCAATAGAGTTTCCCGGCAACGTTGGAATGTCCATTTCAACTTCCGGAACTGCAAAAACAAAATCGCCTTCAGTCTTTGTAATTGCGAAGACTGAAGGCGTTTTAGGCGCTACAAGATATGACTTGGCCGGTCTACACCGGCAGCATCGCTATAACCCTCTTTGATCCGGAAATCGGGGCAAGCAGAACACCTCTATCGTCCTGGATCACTTCAGCTCCCTGGATGCTGGTCAGCGAATCAATTCCGACCATGCGGACCTGCCAGCTAGAACAATCGCCTGAAAGATCGATGGTGATTGCCTTATCCTGCCGTGATACGACAGTAGTCGCCACGGTTTCGCCGAAATGATTCGGGATGGCTGCTGAGACCTTTACGCCATCTTCCAGCGCATAGATCTCGAACGTTACGCCGTCCGAATAATCGTAGTCCGGTTTATCGTCACGAGCGCCAACGGCGAGAACCGTATTTTGCCGGACCAGCAGCGGCAAGCTCAGGAAATCGAAACTCCCACGCTTCCATCCCGGTCCCTGAATAACTTCTCCGCTGAAATAATTAGTCCACTTCCCTTCCGGAACATAGTAAGGGACCGAGCCACTTGCATCAAAGACCGGCGCAACCAGCAGCGATTCACCAAGAAGATACTGCCGGTCGAGATAATCGCACGCAGGATCTTCCGGGTATTCCAGCGCCATTGCGCGCATCACCGGAACACCGGTTTCGTGAGCCTCGACGGCTTTAGCGAAGAGGTACGGCATCAGTCGCGACTTGAGTTTGGTGAAGAAGCGCAGCACATCCACCGATTCCTCGTCAAACAGCCACGGGACCCTGTAGGATGAGCTGCCATGAAGCCGGCTGTGCGACGAGAGAAGCCCGAACGCAATCCATCTTTTGTAGACATCCGTGGGCGGTGTGCCCTCAAAACCGCCGATGTCATGGCTCCAGAACCCAAATCCGGAGAGACACAGAGATAGGCCGCCCCGCAGGCTCTCTGCCATGGATTCGTAGTTAGAGTTACAGTCGCCACCCCAATGGACAGGAAACTGCTGGCACCCCGCCGTCGCAGACCGCGCAAAAAGAACCGCTTCGGACTCACCGCGCTCTTCTCTAAGGACGTCAAAGACGGTTTTGTTATACAGATAGGCGTAGAAATTATGCATTCGCTGAGGATCGCTGCCGTCGCTGTACGCGGCATCAGTCGGAATGCGCTCGCCGAAGTCGGTCTTGAAGCAGTCCACACCCATATCCAGCAGCCGGCGCAGATGATCGCCGTACCACTTACAGGCTTCCGGATTGGTAAAGTCGACGATCGCCATTCCGGGCTGCCACTGATCGGTCTGCCATACACCGCCGTCCGGACGCTTGATGAAATACCCACCCGCAACGCCTTCGGCGAAGAGACGCGATCTCTGGGCAATATATGGATTGATCCAGACACAGATCTTGAGGCCCCGCTCCTTCAAGCGCGAAAGCATACCGGCGGGGTCCGGAAATACACGCGTGTCCCACTCAAAGTCACACCAGTGAAACTCACGCATCCAGAAACAGTCGAAGTGGAATACATGCAGGGGCAAGTCCCGCTCGGCCATTCCCTCGATAAAGCTGGTGACCGTGGCCTCATCGTAACTTGTCGTGAAGGATGTCGTAAGCCACAAGCCGAATGACCACGGCGGCGGCAGTGCCGGGCGTCCTGTCAACGCCGTAAACTTCGACAGGATCTCCTTGGGAGTTGGCCCATAGATTAAGAAGTATTCAAGCGATCTACCCGCGACGCTAAACTGAACGCGTGAAACCTTCTCTGATGCAACTTCATAGGACACGTTTTCAGGATGGTTTACAAACACCCCATATCCGCGGTTTGTGAGATAAAACGGCACGTTCTTATAGGCCTGATCGCTGCCCGTTCCACCGTCCTTGTTCCAAGTCTCAACAACCTGTCCGTTTTTGACGAAAGACGTAAACCGCTCTCCCAGGCCATAGACACATTCCCCCACTCCCAGGGAAAGCTGTTCGTGGATGTATGGTCCTTCGCCGGCGACTTCGGCAAGCCCGATCCCTCGAGATCCGCTTCGGGTAAGCACGGTGTTTCCCGTTACGAATTCCAGTTCCCAGGACTTCCTGTCCCGGATTCTCACGGAGAGTTCGCCGCTTGTCAGAGACAGGGAAGCGTCACAAGCGTGAACGCAGCCCACGCCTTTGTTACCGGCAAGCATGGGAAATCCACCCTGGCCGGTAGAGTTATCCGCAAAATGGGAAACATGAACGCGTATCACATCGGCCATGGGCGCGCTGAACTCAACCTTAAGGATCGGCCCTTCAAGGGTATTTCCGCGATGATGGATTGAGCGCACCGGAGCGTAAACACTCAGGACGTCCTGCTCTGCCTCAACTTCGTATGCTTCCGCAGGATACTGGACCTTCACACCGTCGCGCATCATCCAATTGCCGTCGGTAAACTTCATAATGGATTCTCTCCTTGATGCAATGATACACCCATTTGGTCGATACGGCAATGGTTTTCATCAATGAATTAGCGATAATTTATTTTTGATGGTCCTATTGACTTATCGCTAATTCAGCGCTATGATATTTACATAAATGAGACGCAGCAACGCCACAACATTACAGGATGTCGCCCGGGAGGCCGGAGTCGCCGCAATGACGGTCTCGGTCGTGCTAAACGGAGCGAAGTCAGGAACTCGCGTATCCGATGCCACCCGCAATCGCATTCTGGAGGCCGCAGCCCGGCTGCGATACCGGCCGAATGCCGTTGCGCGCGGTCTTTCTCGCCTCAAGATGGATACGATCGGCGTCGTTTCCATTATCCAGGGCGATGAAATCAACCTGTATTTCCTTGAGGTTCTTAACGGTATCCTGGCGGCCAGCGCGCGACTGGGCCAGAACACTACGGTATTTTCTATTGCAGACTGGGACAAGGACGAGCAAAAGATCCTGCAGTTCTGCGATGGCCGTGTCGATGGCTTTATATTTGTCGGACCACTCTTCTCCGCCGCTTTTGCAGAGACCATTCTAGAGTACGCTCCCATGGTCACCCTGCACAGCAGCGGTGTCATGTCCAAAACATACGACCTGAATGTCGACGACGAACTGGGAGCGTATGATATCGTTCGTTATCTCACAGGCCTGGGGCATAGAAGGATCGCGCACTTCTCCGGCGGCGATCGCCTTGGCGCCCTTCGCCGAGCCGCCGGCTACCGTCGCGCTCTGGAAGAGGCCGGGATCATCTACGATCCGTCACTGGTACTGAATGGCACTTACAACAGCGAATCCGGAAAAGACAGTATGGCGGCGATCTTGGACAGCAAGATCATAGATCCGATGCCCACTGCCGTATTCTGCGCTAACGACGCCATTGCTTATGGAGCAATGGAAGAGCTGGGACGCCGTGGTTTCACTGTGCCGGATGATATTTCCGTGGTTGGTTACGACGACATGATGACGGCGCGGATGACGAATCCGCCGCTGACTACCGTGCGCCAGCCATTCCATAGAATGGGTGAGCGAGCCGTGGAACTGCTTATGCTGCAAATTCAGCGTGACACGGAGAGGGTCGCAAGATCTAAGGCAGAACTCCGCCTTGCCAATGCGCCGGACGAAAGCCCATTGGACTTACAGGAACCGGAAGCCGATCAAGGCCCGCACGTAGAACTTTTCGACACAGAACTGGTCTTCAGACAGTCTGCCGGCCCGCCTCGAAGCTCAGATCGAAGCGGCCTTACTATCTAAACCTCTGAGTAGTATCTATCAGCAATACAGGAGAGTATTTTGAAATTCGTCAGTGGATCTAAGCCGGCTGCCGCCGGAAGCGTACGCTCGGCATTTACCCTTATTGAACTTCTCGTTGTTATAGCAATTATAGCAATTCTCGCGGCTATTCTATTCCCCGTTTTCGCCAAGGTTCGCGAGAAGGCGCGCCAGACCGCCTGTCTGAATAACCAGAAACAGATCGGCCTTGCGGTTATGCAGTATGTCCAGGACTATGATGAGGCCTACCCGCTCTCCGCGGATGACACGGCAAACAACATAGACTGGACCAGAATGGTGCAGCCCTATATCAAGAACGGCGCGAAGAACAGCAACACATACACCACCAATGGCGGCGTCTTCAGTTGCCCCTCATTCCCGTACAAAGATTCCAACGGACAGTTTGCCGTCAGAAGCGACGTGTTCGGATACCAGAATACGACAAGCGTGACACCTTCTGCTACCCTCGCCAAAGTCGATGCTCCCGGTCAGCACATTATGATGTGGGAAGTGGGCGCAAACGGCTCCGGCTACAGCAACACGCTGGGCGTCCCTGCGGCGGAGTGGTTCTGGACATCCAATGTCGGAGGAACCAAGTATGACCTGAGCACACCGGCGGCTCCTTCAGGCCCTGGCCCCGGCGATTGCGACAATGCGTCCGGTAATAACACCTACTGGGGAGGCTGCCCGTTCTATCCTCGCTACCGCCATAGCGGAACATCGAACTTCCTGTTCCTCGACGGCCACGTGAAATCGATCGTTCGGGGACGCCTGGATTACGCAACAGACATCTTTGATAAGGGCCTGGAAGGCGCGGACGCTCCCTACTAAAATAATACATGGCAAGCTCCTCTGACCGGAGAAACCTCCCGGCCCCCATACTAGCCCGCCAACGGGTTTTATAATGTGGAGCAGAACATAAAGTCATTGGCGGAAACTGAGTTAACCTATTTCCGTTAGCAATACTGTGTTCTGCTCCCCCACTTTGGGGGTCGGGGGGCTCCTTGGAGTTGGGGAGGAGCCTGCAATGTATTTTCCCGAAAGCTTCCTCAAATCATGTTCACTTTAAATCGTAACGCTTTGCGACTGCGCGCTCGCGCAATGGCAGCCAGTTTGCTGCTCTTAAGCACAGTGGCATTTGCCGCCGGATGTTCCGAAAAGAGTCCGTCCGACGCTGCGGGACCGTCGGCAGTTAAGACCGTCGATCCCACAAGTGTTCCGCTTCCCAGCAATATTCCACCGGAACAGCAGGCGCAGATCCGCCAGCAGCAAGCCGAAAGCTACCAGCGAGCAATGGCTCAGGCCGGTAAGGGACAACCGCCGCAGGGAAAGCCGTGAATCGCAAAAATCTGCTGATAATACCTGCGGCCGCTCTCGGGATTGCCGCGGGACTTACACAATGCACTTCAGCGCACTCTAAATTCGGTTTATCCACCCGCACTGATGGTGCAATGATCAAAGCCTTGTCGATGACACGAAAGCTCCCCTATAAGTGGGGAAACGTCGAAGTCGTGGCCGGTGGCTTTATCAGCGGCATCGTCTTCAGCCCGGCACAGCGCGACCTCATATACGTCCGAACGGACATTGGCGGCGCTTACCGATGGAATCCCACAACAAAAGCATGGATTCCATTGACGGACTGGGTTAGTGAGCAGGAATCCAATCTTCTCGGGGTGGAGAGCATCGGCATTGATCCCACCGATCCAAACCGCGTCTACCTCGCCGTGGGAACATACACGCAGTCGTGGGCCGGCAACGGAGCAATCCTCCGGTCGGACGACAAAGGCGCAACATGGGCGCGAACGGATCTGCCAATTAAACTCGGCGGCAATGAAGACGGCCGCTCCATGGGCGAGCGTCTTGCCGTAAGCCCCCTCGATCCTAAAGTACTCTACTTCGGTTCCCGCAAGGACGGTTTATGGCGCAGTGCAGATCGAGCCGTCACATGGCAGCGGGTCGATTCGTTTCCAATTGCCGGGGACGCCAAGGGTATCGGCGTCAATTGCGTGCTGTTTGGCCCAAAGACCAACCAAGCGCCGAACGGAATTGTTTACGCCTCCGCATCGAATTCCGATACCCCACTCTATCAAAGCCTGGATAACGGCAAGACATGGACTGCCGTGCTGGGACAACCGCACGGGCTGATGGCGCACCAGGTCCGAATCGATTCGCGGGGAATGCTCTATGCTACCTATGGGAACACTCCCGGACCAAACGGCATGAGCGACGGTGCTGTGTGGAAGTGCGACACGCGATCCAGCACGTGGATCGACATCACCCCCAGCAAGCCCAAGCAGGTTAATATCGGCTTCGGTTACGCAGGGCTATCTCTTGACCATACGCATCCCGGAACCCTGGTGGTCTCGACCATGGATCACTGGAACGGCGGAGACACCGTCTTCCGATCCACGGACGACGGCGCGACATGGATCTCCCTGGCTCCGAAGTCGGAGCGGGACAGCAGCGTGTCGCCTTATATGAACTGGGGCAACGAAAAAGCGACCTTCGGATGGTGGATCGGCGCACTCGCTATCGATCCCTTCAATCCAGCCCACATTATGTACGGCACCGGCGCGACGATCTGGGGAAGCCACGATCTTACCGCCTCAGACAAAGATCTCACGACGCACTGGAACGTCGAGGCCAAGGGGATCGAGGAAACGGCCGTCAACGCGTTAATCAGCCCGCCTGTGGGACCACATCTGATAAGCGCGATGAGTGATATCGGTGGATTTATCCATGACGACATCACGCAATCTCCGGCACATGGGATGATCGTCAATCCCATAATCAGCACGGCAACCAGCGTCGATTTCGCCGGTAAAGCCCCAAACATCATGGCCAGAATAGGCCGTGGGGACGCAAAGGCAAAACACGGCGGTTACTCCCGCGACGGCGGCAAAACGTGGACACCTTTCACCTCTGAATCCGGTGAAGGTCAATCCGGCGGCTCGATTGCCGTATCTGCCGACGGCAGCACGCTGATCTTGACACCCGACCGCGGCTACACCTGCATCTCAAAAGACTTCGGCGAAACATGGACAGCATGTGTAGGACTTACGAAAGGAGATGCGCCCATTGCAGATCGCGCAGATCCCAACCACTTCTACGCAGTTGACAGGGATTCAGGCCAACTGTTTGTAAGCTCCGACAGCGGCCGCTCCTTTACACCTGCGGCGGCAGGCCTTCCGAAAGGCGGCGGTAAACTCAGGGCGACTTTTGACATACCCGGCGACATCTGGCTTGCGGCAGGTGACAGCGGCCTGTTCCACTCAACGGATTACGGCAAGCAGTTCACCCATATTAACGGGCCGGAAACGGCGGAAACGGTCGGCTGCGGCAAGGCCGCGCCGGGAAGCGACTATCCTGCCCTCTACATGGTGGGAAAGGTCGCAGGCATACACGGAATCTACCGCTCCGACGACGCCGGAGCGACCTGGCTACGAATCAACGACGACCAGCACCGCTACGGCTGGATCGGCCAGGACATAGTGGGCGATCCCCGCGTCTACGGCAGGGTTTACGTCGCCACGAATGGACGGGGAATTGTGCTTGGGGAGTTGGCGAGGTAGGGATAAAGAGTCGATATGCATCGGCTTGCCCTGGCGGCTAAAGCCACGGGCTAGAGAGTACACATGTCCGCCTTCGCGGACTAGGATGTGAGCATATCTCACTCTTTGTGCCCGGAGGGGCACTGCTGTACTCTCTAGGCGCGGTTTTAACCGCCTGCTCCTATGGGTTTATGGGGCGTTTGATTGCCTGGTGTAGGTCTGCCCCTACCAGCGAGCGTTCGGTCCGAAGTCGGCGCGGTAGTAGTCTTCGGTATGTGTGCCGGGAGGCACGAGTTCGTCGACTTTCTTCTTGTCTTCGTCTGTGATTTCCACGTCGGAAGCCGCAAGGTTATCTTCGAGCTGCGCAACGGAATTGGGTCCGATGATCGGGCTGGTTACACCCTTCTGCGCGTTGAGCCAGGCCAGCGCGAAGGCGGTCATCGAGACTCCTTTATCCTTGCAGAGCGCGTCAAGCCCTTCCAGAGCTTTCCATGTCCCTTCGCTGAAGTTCTCGGGTTTCTCGCGGGAGTTATCGGGTGCAGGCTGCCCCTTCTGGTACTTGCCTGTCAGCTTGCCGCCGGCCAGCGGCGACCATGGCAGAATGCCGATACCGTACGAAAGCGACAATGGAACGAGTTCTCGCTCAACACGCCGGTCAAGGATGTGATATGGCGGCTGTTCCGTGACAAAACGGTTGAGGCCGTACTCCTTGGACACCCACAACGACTCCATGACCTGCCAGGCCGCATAGGTGCTTGTGCCGATGTAGCGCACCTTGCCGGAGCGAACGAGGTCGTCGAGCGCGCGCAGGGTCTCGTCGATCGGCACGGCCGATTGTGGACGATGGACCTGATAGAGGTCGATATGGTCGGTGCCGAGCCGCTTCAGGGAATCCTCGCAAGCCTTGATCAAGTTGAAACGGTGATTGCCCCACGCATTGGGATCCTCATCGTTCATCTTGCCATGCGCCTTGGTGGCGAGGAAAACTTTGTCCCGCTTGCCGTCACGGTTAAGCGCGCGGCCGGTGATCTCTTCGGATTTGCCGCGGCCGTATACATTCGCGGTGTCCAGAAAGTTGCCGCCGGCTTCAAGGAAGCGATCCACAACGCGGTATGCTTCCTCTTCATCCGTTTTCCAGCCGAACGTCATAGTTCCCAAGCACAGGTCGCTAACTTGCGCGCCTGTGCGGCCGAGTGGCCTGAATTTCATGCTTCTCTCCTGTTGTTTTGGTGAAGTCCTGTCGAAACTGAGACCGAATTGACTTTGCGCTTACTTGCCCGCCTTGGCTCCCGTATAGCGCACGTTCCATACTATGTTCGTGGCGTCGTCCGTGATAAATAGCGATCCGTCGTTCCCGACGGTTACGCCCACCGGCCTGCCCCAGACTTTGCCTTCCGGAGTAACGAATCCGGTGAGGAAGTCCTGGAACGTGCCGACTGCTTTGCCGTTCTTCATGGGAATCCGAATCACTTTGTAGCCATCGCGATGCGACCGGTTCCAGGAACCGTGTTCCGCCGCGAAGCCTTCCAGCTGATACTCCTTCGGGAACTGCTTGCCCTGATAGAAGGTCATGGCAAGGGATGCATAGTGGGACTGCAGCAGCACATCGGGCACCAGCACTGTGCTGCCAAGGTCGGGATGTTCCCCGTGAGCGCGCTCGTCGGAGTGATTGCCCATATAGTAATAGGGCCAACCATAGAAACCACCACGCTCTACATGGGTCACGTAGTCCGGCACGAGGTTGTCCCCAAGCCCATCGCGCTCGTTGACCGATGTCCATAGCTGGCCTGTCTGAGGATGAATCGCGAGTCCGACAGGATTGCGAATACCCGTGGCATAGACCTGTTCGCCGGTGCCGTCGGGATTGAACTCGAAGATGCGCGCCCTGCGCTGTTCGATTTCGATCAAACCATCGTTTTCCTGGACATTCGAACGCGATCCAACTGAGACATACATTTTCTTGCCGTCTTTGGAGAATACGATGTCCCGGGTCCAGTGGCCACCACCGCGCAGGCGCCCTCCCCCTGAGATGTTGTCTACGATAACTTGCTCCGGCCCCGTGGCCTGGAGATCGCCGTTCTTATACGGAAAGCGCACCACGGAGTCCGTGTTCGCCACATACAGCCACTGCGGGTTCTTGCCGGACGGATAAAATGCCATGCCAAACGGCTGCCTCAGGTTCTCCACGAAAACCTGGCTGAGTGCTGGCTTTCCGCCGTCGCCGGGGCGAATGATATGAATGCGGTTCGGGCCGCTCTCCGCCACAAAGAGGTCTCCATTTGGCGCGGTTATAATTTTGCGCGGGTTACGCAGGTCGTTGGCGTATTCCGTTACGGCAAATCCGGCAGGCGCTTTCGGCATTGCGCCGTCAGGCCGTGGCGACGGCGGCGGACCATTATCTACCGACGGCGTATCGTAGGCTTTCGGAAGATCCCCAACCGTAATATGGCGTGTCAAGCCCGGGCGGTCGTCACGCCAATCACTTTCAACGGATTCAGCCCCTGAAAGAATGTCCTTCCCTGTGGATATCGGAGAAGATGGCTGATCCATAGCGGCCGGTCTTATGATCTGTTCCGGGTTATCCGCTTTCACTCCGCATGCGGCAAGCGAAATGCTTGCGAACGCGCTCACTAAAATAGCGCCAACCTGGCGTTTTGGGAGGATAGGTGTACTTCGCATTTTCTGAACTCGTTTCTAACTATAGATGACTGCCTGTCGCATCAATTGTCTAAGGGCGGGCAGGCGACCGTTTTTCTCTCTATTAAGACGGGACGCAGCCGTACGGTGACCGTTTCGGCCTCGCATCCGGCAGCGATCCTCTCAAGGGTAACTCGCGCGACGGCTTCGCCCAGGGCTTCCGTCGGCCGCTCAATGGTTGTCAGGCCAGCCAGCAGAGCGGCTGGATCATTGTCGAAACCAATCAAGGAAAAATCATCGGGACACTTTAAGCCAAGATCGCGCGAAGCTTGCAGAACCCCAAGCGCTATCGTGTCACTGGCGGCAACGATACCAGTGGGGCGTATTGCCGGATCCAAAGCCATCCACCGTTTGAGCGCATCAGCGCCGTCGCCGGCATTCGCGAGACGCTCTCCATCCTCTGCGAGATGCACCCACTCTGGATAAGCAGTAACTTCGACGGCATCAAGGGCAGCTCCGTATCCCTTGAGACGGTCCTGCACCCACTCGTGTCCGCTCGCCGCTCCGGCAAAACCAATGCGAGTGTGGCCGCGCGAAAGAAGATGCTTTGTGCCGAAATAGCAGCCCCAGGACGAATCGAAATAAACCTGACTGCCAAGACCGCAGTAGGTGCGCGAGGAGACAACGATCGGGTGGATGCCGAGATCGGCTGCTATGGCAAGCGCATGGGCGATCTTGGCTCGGGTTCCTAGAGCATGCAGCAAAATGACTGCGCTTACGCAATTATCTTTAGTCTGGCGCACAAGATCGACGATGGCGCAGGGGTCATCAGCGTAGGGCGATTGATCGATGATCGTCAACTTTGCGCCTACCGGGGCGATGGTGCGTTCGATAGAGGAAATGACGCGATGGATCCAGGCCGGTTCCGACGATCGCGCAGGATGCCCAAGATCCTGCAAAGGCGCTATCACGCAAATGTGGGCGCAGCGGACAGCCGGAAGCGGAATAGCTGTAAGGAATGTACCCGATTGAGGACGGCGCAGCAGAACTCCTTCTGCCTCAAGATCGTCTAGAACGGTGCGGAGCGCGGCGCGGCCCAACCCCACCGCCTCCGCGATCGTCCGCTCGCCCGGAAGGCGATCCCCTATCCTTAATCCGCTCTCGCGTAGATATGTACGGACGAGGGCCTGATTGTCTGTCGCTTTATGCACGTCGAACACCAAATCTGGTTGACAACTGGTTGGAATTGAGCCATTATAGACCCTGAGAGATGTCTGCGTCAAGCCAGTTTATTGATACCCTCTCCTGCCTGAAAGCACTGTACGAGTAACACGACCTTTAAAAGTGACAGGCTCGTGTTCTGCGGATCGTATATAAACAGGCTATACTGTGATACACCGCATTTCAGGAGTATTCCGCTGGAACTACAAACGCCCGCCGACGCGCCGCCACTGCATCTCGATCATCATCCGCGCTTTCTCGCCGCAACGTGCTGCCTCGCGCTATTTCTATTTGCGGTTTCGTTTGGAGCTTTCAGCGTCCTGCTGCCTTATATCGGCAAGTCGTATGGGCTGGGATCGTCGGTTGAGGGACGGTTATTTCCGGCTAACTTCACAGGATTTGCGATCGCCGTTCTATTGTGCGGCGCGCTGTCCGACCGGTATGGCCGCAAAGCGGTGCTGCTGGTTGCCACGGCATTCTACGGCATAGGCCTTGCCCTGTTTGGTTATGCGCCAACCTTTGGAACTACTCTATTTGCCGCAGGGCTGGTAGGCGCAGGGTCAGGCGCGATGGAAACTGTGGCAAGCGCACTGGCTGCGGATCTCTATCCAAAGAACCGGGCCGCAATTATCAACGGCCTGCAAATCGCGTTCGGTGTCGGCGCAGGGATCAGCCCTGCTCTTGCTCACAACCTGCTGCACAGCGGCATCGATTGGCGAACGCTCTATCTTTCCTTTAGCGGCGCGACAGCAATCCTGTTTCTGGCCCTCGCATTCCAGAAATTTCCGCGCATTGCGCATGCTGCCGAAGGGCTCGATATAAAAGCCATTCGGGCTATGAGCCGCGAACCGATCTTCCTGATACTTTGCGTATCGGAAGCGCTTTATGTTGGGTCTGAGACCGGTTTGTTTTCCTGGATGCCAACTTATTTTGAACGGCAGGGAGTATCGGGGCGGGCATTATCCGGGATTGTCGTATCGGTCTTCTGGACGACCATGACCATTGGGCGGATTGTGACGGGAGCGCTTATTGGACGTGTAGCCCTTCTTAAACTGACGATCCTGCTGGGCGCGGGCGGCGCAATTGCGGCGGCACTGGCTCTTGTTTGGTCTGGTCCACTGGTCACGATGGTCTTCGTCGGGCTTGCTGGCTTCTTCTTTTCAGGCATATTCGGATTGGTGCTTGCCGAAGCCGGGAACCGTTACCCGCATGTTTCGGGAACTGTAATCGGTTGCGTGGTGGCATCCGGCGGAGTTGGAGGAGCGGTCTTCCCATGGCTAATCGGCGCCCTGGCAGATACAGGTACCGGATGGCGTCTAGCTCTTGGACTTGTTCCGGTCGCGATGGCCGGTGTGGCGCTCTTGACACAGCGGCTCAGGGTCCTCGAAGCGCGCGCATAATAGCAGACCCTCTAACGTGAGGCCTTGGAGCTTTGCTCCGAGGCCTTTGTTTGTGCTATAATTCGGTCGCCGGCTTGCCTATGCTTCCTCGTTGAAACAGGTCGCCCAGCTGCGATCCGAATGCGCGCAGGCTAAGGCGGAACAGGAATTAACGCGCATGCCAGATCCTCTCAACCCAAGTTTCCCCGTTGGTCTCCTCGTTGTCGTATCGGGACCGTCCGCAGTCGGCAAAGACACTGTGCTCGATGCGCTGCTTGAAACGGAATCGCCCAACTTTCCCGTTGTGAAATGCATCACTGCCACGACTCGCCCTCCTCGCCCCAAAGACGGGGGAGCGTCGATGGAACTCGACGGCATCGACTATCACTTTGTCAGCCCCGCGCGCTTCAATGAGATGGTGGGCGAAGGCGAGTTCCTGGAGTTCGCCGAAGTCCACGATTGCTGGTACGGAACTCCGCGCCGCTGGGTGGAAGAGAAGCGAGCCGAAGGCTCGGATGTCATCTTGAAGATCGATGTTCAGGGCGGTCTTGCCGTAAAGCAGCAGATGCCGGATGCCGTTCTGATCTTCCTGCAGCCGCCGAGCCTGGAAGAGCTGGAACGCAGACTGCGCGGACGGCGTTCTGAAAGTGAAGATGCAATCGCCAAACGGCTCTTGAATGCGCGAAGTGAGCTTGCCCAGCGCCGGTACTACGACTACGCTGTAACCAATAACGAGGTGCCGGACGCCGTTGCCGGAATCCATTCGATATTGATGGCGGAGCACTGCCGCATTCGCAATCGATAGCCGTAGGCCGCACTCGGCATTTATAGCTTCTTTCGGGGGCGTTTTTCTTTCTCAATGCGCCTCCATAAATGAAGCGGTTATATTTGAGTAAGGCCGTAGATAGGCGATGCCGGAAGGTTCAGAATATGTCTGCAGTATCTGAAGATCAGGCGAAGCCGGCGCTCCGAGTCGTGCTGGGCGTGTCGGCTTCCATCGCCGCTTACAAAGCCGCTGAGGTTGCAAGTGCGCTGGTAAAGGATGGAGTCGATGTCTATCCGATCTTGACTCGCGATGCGACACGGTTCATTGGTACGGCAACCTTTCAAGCGCTCACGGGAAATCCCTGCCCGGTCGACACGTTTGAAGAGCCCTATCCCAACCAGATCGCGCATATTCATCTGGCGCAAACCTGCGATTTGTTCGTCATTGCCCCGGCATCCATGGATGTCCTGGCCCGCCTGGCCCATGGTATCGGCAACGATATGCTGACGGCCTCGGCGCTGGCCACACGATCCCCTATTCTGCTAGCGCCAGCCATGAACACGGCCATGTGGGAAAACCCTGCGACACAGGCGAATGTGCGGACGCTGCGGGAGTACGGTTACCGGTTCGTGGAACCCGCCACAGGACGGCTCGCTTGCCGGACTGAGGGAGTGGGCAAGCTTGCGGATGTTGAAGACATCCTGTATGCAATCCGCGCTCTCCTGCGGAAATCGCAATCGCTGGCGGGAAAACGAGTCCTGGTGACGGCCGGGCCGACCCGCGAGCCAATCGATCCGGTCCGCTATATCAGCAATCGCTCTTCGGGCAAAATGGGCTACGCTCTAGCTCAGGCCGCTGCAGATCGCGGCGCTGCCGTGACGATCGTTTCGGGGCCGACAACTCTTACCGCCGGAGACGGCATCGATGTCATACCGGTCGAAACTGCGGCTCAGATGCAGGATGCGGTTCTCTCGCGGTCCGGCGATGCGGATATCATTATCCAGGCGGCTGCGATCGCAGACTATCGGCCAACAGAGGTTGCGACGCAAAAGGTAAAGAAATCCGATGCGCCGGCCGTGATCGAGCTGTCTCCCACATTCGACTTCTCGGTGCAGATCGGGCAGCAAAAACGGCCGGGACAGATTCTTGTGGGCTTCGCCGCCGAGACGGAGCGCGTCCTTGAAGGCGCGGCGAAGAAGCTTGCCAAGAAGAACCTGGACTGGATCGTCGCAAATGATGTCACAGCGGCAGGGGCCGGTTTCGATGTCGATACCAATATCGTCACTATCATCGGTCACGACCTGACAGTCTCTCTGCCGCTGTTGTCCAAACGAGAGGTTGCCGAGCGCATCCTGGATGTGATCGAGAAGAGTCCAGAAGCCGCTCGCTCTTAAAGCAAAGGCTTACCTTCTCTCCCAATATGAATATTGGGAGACGCCTACCTGGCTCGGAACTGCCTGTGCGTTCCTCGCATAAGCTTTGTATCATAGAAGAGCGTATAGCCTGCCCTTGCGCCGATCCTCCATTTGCCTTCTTCCAGCACGGCCTCAATTGGAACAGCATTGTCGAAATCGGGATCGTCGATCAGAACATGCGTGGCGCTGACGATCGTCAGTTTCACGTCATTCAGGTGGTTTGCCGCTTTGTCGATCCCGAATGGCCGCACGATTCCAACTTCAACGCCGCTCAGCATTGCACGGCGTTCATACTGTTGTATTCGCTTGATCAGGGCGCGGCCGTACGGGCGGCCATAGTCACTGGCCCTGTGACCTCCGCTCTCGGTCTCGTTGATAACGGGTGTCAGATTAGTCGAATCGATAAAGTTCTCGAACTCGTCAAACAGCTGCGGATCCGGCGAATAGTTCGTGCTCGCATCGACAGACATAATGCCAATTCTGAATGCGCGGGTCAGCCTTTTCGCAAATGGATCGGCCGTCTTATTGGCAAGGATTTCGCTGAGGCCGGCAATGTCGGTCGAGGCGGCCCAGACTTTGATCGCGTCGCGAACTCCATCGGATATAGCCACAGGGTCGATCTTAGCGGGCGGGCCGGATGCAACCGGGGCAGCCGGTTTGTCCTGTACCGGTGTGGTGTTTGCCGCATCGACAAATTTGAGGCCTATCTTAGCTTCGCGATTTCCGGGGTCAAGTCGCAGAGCCTCTCCCCATTGGTTTTTGGCTTCGTCGACTTCGCCCTGCTCATACAAATCCTGCGCCTGCTTCAGATGCCAGCTGATCTCCTGCGCTCGGGTAAACTTGGCAGGCTTCTTCTGTGCCGCCGGGTGCGTCTTCGCGCCAACAGGCACAGCAATTGCGGCCAACGCACATACGGCCAACATGCTCCGGCAAGCTGAATTCCGATAGTACATCCTTTAGTTTCCTCACTCCCGGACCAATAGTCCCATGATCGATTCCTTAGCATGGCCATCATCACACGATCATGATATTGTATTCGACCAGGCAATCAGGCATGCCTTCAATCTTTGAAAACATGTTTTTTGGCGATTTGCTATTGAGACCGCCGGCTTAGCTCCGGGCAGGATCAATTAACGGCCATAATGCATACTGTGAAACTCGAAATCCCTATCCTGTCCGACTTCTCATTTCATGAAACAGTGCATTCTCATGGCTGGCGCGACCTTCCGCCATTTACCTGGAACGCATCGGAGTCCATCCTCTCCTGGCCACAGCGCCTAAGCGACGGCACGATTGCGCAAATCACGATTGCCGACGACGGCAAAGGTCATCTTGTAGCCGACGTCGATCATGACGTGAACACCGATGAGGTTATGCGATATGTGAACCGTGTGCTGCAGATGGACAAATCCCTGACGGCGTTCCATACATACTGCACCGCCACGCCCGGGCTTGAGCATGTAGTGCGACGCAAGCAAGGGCGCCTGCTAAGGTCGCCAAGCCTTTTCGAAGATGTGGTTCGCGTCATCCTGACAACGAATACGACCTGGGCTCAGACAAAGGCCATGGTGGGGCGAATGTGTGCCCTGAGCACAGAGGAAGCCATTGAGGGCGCCATGCAGCCTTTCCCTACCCCGGAAATGATCGCGGCGTTGCCGTTTGAAGAGTTTGCGGAGCGTGCAAGGCTTGGATATCGCAACGCCGCGGTGCATGCGCTGGCATTAGACATTGCCGTCGGCAAACTCGACCTGGAAGCCTGGAACGATCCAGCCATAACACACGATGACTTATGGAAACGACTGCTCTCGTTGCGTGGCATCGGACCCTACGGCGCGGCGTGCCTGATGCTATACCTTGGACATGGAAGGAAGGTAAACGTCGACAGCTGGGCGCGAATGCTTGTGTCACGTGAGCTTGGGCGCAAAGTTACGGACAAAGAGGTTTACGAGTTCTTTGCTTCTTACGGCGAGTGGCAGGGACTTGTATATCACTTCTACGATTGGAAGCATGAGCAAGAGGGTGCGGCAACGGGAGTTGTAACGCCAGCCTAAACGCATCTCTTTTCGAGACCGTAAGGTACAATCCGTATGTACGATGTCGATATTTCAAGTACATGTATAAAAGTAAGTGTCGATTAGTGAAGGCAACTATGAAGAAGGATAGCTATTCTTGCGGTCTTGATGCATCTCTGTCGTTGATGGGAGGTAAATGGAAGTTCCTTATCATCTGGAACCTCGGCACGGGCAAGAAGCGCTTTGGAGAATTGCGCCGATTGGTGGGAGGTGTCAGTGAGAAGGTGCTCATCCAAGACCTCAAAGAGTTAGCCGATGACGGCATCGTGACGCGGATCGATCATAAAGAAGTTCCTCCGAAAGTTGAGTACGAACTTACGGAGCTTGGCGAAACGCTTGTTGAGGCTTGCCACCCTCTCTGCCACTGGGGAAATAAACACATGAGCCACATCCTTGGCCTCGAAGAGCCGAAGCGTTCCAATGATGGTCTCAAGCGAAAATCGGCCGCAGCGGCCATCGAAAGTTAGTTGGCCCCGGAGTATCAGGCCTGAAATTAAGATCCAACGGTAGGATCCAACGGTAGGATACCGCTGGATCTACTCAATATGGGGATGCAAGCCATTGTATCACTCGCAACCTCACCACCCGCTTCTAAAGCTCAACGATACCGCCGTCGACGACCAGATCGGTACCGGTGCTGAAACTGCTTTCGTTCGAGGCGAGAAATAGGGCCGCTGCAGCGGTCTCGTCGGGGCTGCAGATCCGGCCCATTGGCGTCATAGAAATATACATCTTCTGCAGAGCAGCGTTCTCCTCCTCATTGCCCTGACCGCTCAGCATCGGCGTATCGGTGACGCCAGGGCTCAGGGTATTCACGCGAATCCCGCGCTCTTTCAACTCTGCGGCCCAGGTTCGCGAGAAAGAACGGACAGCCGCCTTGGTTGCCGCATAGGCGCTGTGGGTCGGAATGCCCAGATAGTGCATCGCCGAAGAGACCAAAACTATCGAACCGCCTCTCGTCATCAGCGGCAAGAGCTTCTGAACGGTAAAGAATGTCCCCCTCGCGTTCACGTTGAATGTCTTATCGAAGTGCTCCGGTGTCGCCGTGTCTATAGGCGCCTGCTCGACAAGTCCGGCGCTGGTCACAATAACATCAACAATACCTTTCTCTGCAGTAACTGTTGCGGTCAGCCGATCCAAATCGTCAAAACTGGTGACATCGCCCTGCACTGTGGTTACGTTCTTGCCAATCAACGCCTTTGCCCTATCGAGCTCAGCTTGCCGCCGCCCCGTAATAAAAACGTAAGCGCCTTCGTTGACGAACCGCTTTGCGATAGAAAGGCCGATGCCCGTCCCACCGCCGGTAATTACGGCAATTTTTCCCTCTAGCTTATTCATTTGATAGTCTTCTCCACTCTTAGTTGATCTATGTTTGGCGGTCTTGTGCCCAACAGCCCTGCATAGGAGCTAAGTCTACCGGCTCTATTTCATTTTATCAAGTACTAACCTTTTTGTAAGTGTTATTGACAAGTGAAATACCTTCGACTTTCCTTCTCTTAAAGGAACATCTACGCCAAAAGCATTTACAAAACCGTCAGCCCCACTGGACCGAGGTATTAGCTTTTGCAAACGACCTCCACTGGGTACAATCAGGTGCGCATCGTAATATTGGGTATTGAAGATAGGGTTTGCAGCGATTGCTACAGTAAGGCGACGAAGCCGGCAACGGCACGGAGGCCTATGCCGAACGACTAATTGTCCGGGGCACAGACTTTTCCCTGGCCGTCGGCAAAAGGAGGAGATTTACTATGAACAAGAACACAATCTGCCTGTGGTACAACCATGACGCGGAAGAGGCCGCGCGCTTTTATGCCCAGACCTTTCCAGACAGCACAGTCAGCGCGGTGCACCGGGCGCCGTCCGACTTTCCAGGCGGCAAAGAGGGCGACGTCCTGACGGTCGAGTTCACGGTGTTCGGCGTGCCGTGTATTGGACTCAATGGCGGCGACGTGTTCAAGCAAAGCGAGGCGTTCTCCTTTCAGATCGCCACCGACGACCAGGCGGAAACCGACCGTTACTGGAACGCGATCGTCGGCAACGGCGGCGCGGAGAGCATGTGTGGCTGGTGCAAGGACAAATGGGGCCTATCGTGGCAGATCACCCCACGCGCCCTGACCGATGCCATGGCCAGAGGCGGTGACGTGGCAAAGCGCGCATTCGAGGCGATGATGGAGATGCAGAAGATCGACGTTGCCAAGATCGAAGCTGCAGTGCGCGGCGAGGCGTGAATCGATATCAGCGCATGGTCAGCTTAAGGAGAGCCACGCCATGCGCCGGTACGAGAACGCTGTAGCCCTGTGCAAAGCTTCCGATATTCTTGTGCAGCCATAAGTCGCGCACCTTTTGCGAATGTGTAAGCCCGATCTGCCGCCAGGTCACCGAGATCATCTCCGCCTTTGCCGTTGGGTTGACGAGCGCTACGGCGAAGGCGCCGTCCGTAAGCGGGCGCGCCCAGATTTCACCGCCGTTTGAGGTGACAGCGACCCGCGCGGCAGGCCGGCCTAGTGGGTCCTGGTCAATGTCGATGACCTCATCGTTGGTCAGGATGGCTTTCGTAAACCGATCGAGGCGCGTCATGTCGCAGCCGATCAGCAGCGGCGCGGCCAGCATGCTCCACAAGCTGACGTGCAGGATCTGCTCGTTCGGTGTCAGACGCGTCGGGCGGACATCGCCGATGCCGACGATCCCGACCTGGAGCATATCGGGATCGTTCCAGCGGCCGGGGCCGGCATAGGTTTCATGACCGTTTTGCGCTTCATAGATTTGAGACAGTTCGCTCCACTTGTCGTGCAGGTCGCCCGTCGTGCGCCAGGTCTGGCCGCCGGCCGATGCCCCCCACTTCCAAACATCGCCCATGCCGTACTGACAGAGACTGTAGACAATATCGCGGTTCGTCTGCGCCAAAGCGTCATGCATAATTTGATAAGGCTTCTGCAGGGCTGGCAGCGAGGAGTCGCTTCGGACGATATCGCCGTATGAACACCAGTCGTATTTGAGGAAATCGAAGCCCCAGCGCGCATAAGTGCGAGCATCCTGCTGCTCATGCCGATAACTGGCCGGGTATCCGCCACAGGTCGTGGGACCGGGCGATGAATAGATGCCGGCGCGCAGTCCCAGGCTGTGGATGTAGGTTGTGAGCCCCGGCATATCGGGAAATTTGGCATTCGAGAGAATATTGCCCTGCGCATCACGATTCGGGGCTTCCCAGCTGTCGTCGATATTGCAGTCGTTATAGCCGTGCGCTGCCAGCCCCGATTCGATCATCGTGCGCGCCGCCGCCCTCACGTCGTCTTCGTCGACATGCACGCCCCAGACATTCCAGGAATTCCACCCCATAGGCGGCGTCAGAGCAAGCTTGTTTTGACCTCCGACGATGGTGAATGGGCGGGCAGCTCGGTGGCCGGCCTGATCCCGGGCAATCAGCCTGGTGCGCGTGAGGCCCGCCTTTCGCAACGCTCCCGTGATGATGCCGGTTCGAGGATCAAGACTGAGGCCGGCAGGCAGCGCAATGGCCGAGAACGTCAAAGGGCCTCGTCCTGTAGCCGGAATACGGTAGACGAAGGGACGCCCGGGAGTCGCGCCGATGATCGTCGCCCCATGGATCGCCGGCAGCGGCGAAGCTACCGGAATGACCAGACGCGGCGGCGCATATTCAACGGCATCGGGGTCGACGATCGCAGGTTTCAGGGTCGCGCCCTGTCTCATTGTCAGGATGGCATTGCCGTAGTCGGCATGATCGTCGGTATTGCCGTCGCCCGCGTCTGTGACTTCGAGTTTGAGGCGTTTCGCTCCCGTCAGGTCAATGTCCATATGAACGGGCGCATCATGACCTCGCAGCACCGGCGACTTAAAGACCGTTCGACCGTCCATACTGGCGATAAACTGAACCGATGCTGTTCGGGATGCGGCGCGTTCGCCATCGATCCCTACATCACTGGTAAAGCGGGTGACCTCGCCTTTCAGATCGATCAGGATCGATCCGGCGGCATGCGTGCCGACGCCATGCTTGTAAGCGACGTCTCCCAGGATGAGGCGCTTGCCCTCCACCGAGCGTCCGGCTTTCGCCTCACCGTAGGCCTGCTGAACGAAGGCGGGGCTGAGGCTGTCCAGCCAGAGGCCGTTCTTCGGCAGTGTATGCCCCAATTGGCGGCGCGTGCCTTGCGGATCGGAATGCGCGCAATGGGACAACAAGAGCAGGACCGACAATGTGGCCGCCGTAAGTGTGGAGCGCTGTAGACCAGGCGCAGGGCGTCGAAACGGACTGCCGCCGGCATATGACATAGCAAGGGTGTCCCCGCGATTGATGGATAAGAGATTGCAATACGATACGGGCATTCTGTCTGTCCTGCCGAAAGTTGAAGGATAACGCTCCCTCTACATATGAGAGACGAGCCCCCTTCCCCCATTATAAGGCCCACCAGTGGGCCTTATAATGGGGGAAGGGGCCGATCCTCAGTTGATGCTGAAGGTCATAGCCGCGCGTGTCGTCCCATCATTGAGCAGCATGCTATTGGTTCCCGCCGCGGAGAATTCGTAGCTCTCGTCCTGACGATAGTCAGGGCTGCTGGCGTTTCGGCCCGTGGAGACCTGACTGGGCAGCAGAAACTTGACATGTCCGTCCAGGGCGAGGTAGTTCGCGCCGCCCGTGTGTTGTGGGACGGACTTAGTCAGTATCGGCAGCAGATAGGCGAGCGCACTCGCGGGGCGGTTGGCGCCACCCATGTATCCGGTCACATAGTATGGAACCGTGCTGCTCCCGCCCCATTTGCCGGCGATGCCACCGCCGTTGGTAGCCGGTGACAGGAAGCCGCCGGCGGGCGAGCTCGTGTAATTATTGGAGCCTTCATCCGACTGGGTGACATCCACGATTGCGCCGTCGCACTCTATCAGGAGTATGCTGCTGGCCGGCGCGTTCAACTGTGCCAGGCTCTGGCCGGGGCCATCGTTGAACGACAGGTTGAAGTTCATAGCATAGGATACCGGGACAGCTTTTCCCTGAGCCGCCGTCGGATCGTCCGGGCACTTGAAAACGCCAGCGCTCTTGACGTAAGGGTTAAGTTTCCCTGCCCATGCTTGTCCGCCCCCGAAAGCTGGCGGGCTGAAATGCTCATCGTAGTCCTGCACGTACTGTAGGAACGCGAGACCGAGTTGCTTCTCATTGCTGGCGCAGGAGATCTGGCGCGCCTTCTCGCGGACCTTGGCAAAGACCGGGAAAAGAATGGCAGCGAGAATCGCTATTATAGCTATAACTACTAGTAATTCAATAAGAGTAAAGCCCTGTTTGGTAGACATGATACCTCCGATTATGGTTTAGATGGTAAGAGTGAGTTCATTGACAAGAAAAGGCGAATTGTTTGCCGAAGTCAGAATCCAAAATCGAAATAAGTTGCTGTAGTAACGATCACCTCTTTCAGAAATACCGGCCGTTAGAAACCTCTCCCCAGCCGACCGCAATCAGCCGGCGGTTAAAACCGAGCCTTCGGGAAAGGATTGTGGCGTCCCCTCTTCATCCTTATCGCATGGATGACTGTCTTATCTCAAGCTTAGGTTGAACGGTCACCTGCTGCAGCGGGGTGTCCGGGATCCTGATGCGTTTCTCCAGAAACATCCATGTCAGCAAGCACATATGCTCGATGGGCTGCACGATCGTCGACAGAGGCGCGTCAAGGTAGAGCGTATCGTCGATGCCGTCACATCCGACAAGCGCGACATCCTCGGGAATTCGCCGACCGATGTCTCGGAGCGCCCGGTAAGCCGCGATCGCCATGTCGTCGTTGTAGCAAAAGATCCCGTCCGGACATCCGTGGCTTTCGATATAGGCTTTAAGAGCATCGCCTGTTGTCTCTCGCTTCTGATTCGGAGTGAGGATATATTCCGCCGGCAGACCGATCTCATTGACCGCCGTATCGTAGCCGCTGAGACGCGCGTCGTTGATCTGCCTGAACCACTCAAACCAGTCCGGCGCCAGATAAGCGATCCGTCGTGCCCCGCCGGAGTGGAGATGCCGCACAGCCGTGATCACCTCGTTTTTAAATTCGACGTGAACATAGTCGCAACGGTCGACGACATAGCCTCCGAGCGTTGCGAACGGCTTGTCGCCTAGCCGGCTGCCTTTCAGGCTGGGCACCACTCCTCGCGGAACATCCAGGGCTATAATGCCGTCCACCTGCCACGACATCAGATGCGATGAGTTGAGGGGCGCGTCCTGATCATACTGAGCCGCCATGATCATCATATCGTACTTGTGGCGCGCCAGTTCTTGACTCATGTAGTGGACGACGAGGCCTGTGAATCGTGAACGCAAGTGCGCGGCCCAGATCGCGATCGTTTGGGATGAGCCCTTTGCCAGAGCTCGCGCAGCGCGGTTGGGGACATATCCCATGCTTTCCGCGATCTGCTGCACCCGGTGCCTTGTCTCCGGCGCGATGCTGACCCGAGAGCCGCTCAACACACGAGATACCGTTGAAGCAGACACCCCGGCTTCCTTAGCGACCTCCTCGATCGAAATCTTCAATAGCTCATACACCTTCTGCTGAATGCTCATCACTCTGCAAGCGCTTGCATAATTATATCAGCAAGAATCCGCTCTGTCAACATTGGCTTTGAACTGTTTTTCGATGGCGTAAGGAAATTTATGATATCGAGATTAACGCAGTGAGATATTGCGGCGTCCTAATTTATGCATGCGCTTGCATTAATTCCCTCGAATCGGACGCAAGATGAGCGAACTGGAGCAGCGCTCCGGGACAGAGGAATATGTCGTTAAGCGGCAATGAAGAGATCAGTTCACGCGCTTCGCGAGGATCACGGCATCAACGCCCGTGCCCGCAGCCGCGCGCTGCCAGCCAAAGCGTCTCAACCCCATGGCCGCAGCCCGCGTCGAGCGCACGTCCCGGACGGAGATCGGCGACCTCGCCGATCAGGTACGCATTCGAACGGCCTTGATAAGAATTAACTACTTCGGTATGACTTCAAACTCAGCAAGAGAACAGAAGTCTGCACCTGTGCCGCTGGAAAGAGCAACGAATCGGACAAACTTCCCGGAAACAGCCTTCGGAAAATTGATCTGCTGAATATTGCTGGACTGTTCCAGATCTCCGTTCACCATGGCATTCCCCCAATGCTCGCCATCTTCACTGATAAAGATCGCGTAAGATTTGATGTAGCCATTCGCCTGGTGTTGGCGTTGCTGAACTTTGCAGCCAGTGATTTCAACTATTTCCGGGAACTTCACAATAAACTCATGTGGAAATGGCGCAGTGCCGTTTTGCCATTCTGAGTGCCAGAATGTTTCTATATCGCCATCGAGTAGATTCACTGCGGGGTATTCGGCTGCTTCGCTGTCTACCTTATCAATCCTCGCCTTTAAAATCTCCATCTTAGAGGGAGGTACAGTTAAGAGTTTCGAAAGTGTATCAAAGGACACATTTTGTAGGGGATTGAATTGAGGCGAATCCATATAAGCGCAAATACTGTGGAGTAGCTGTGCTGGAGCAGATCCTTTCGGCCCTTTATTCCTGAGATTGAGGCTGGAAACGATGAGCCTACCTTGCCCGGCCCGGACCTCAAATAATGCTCCAAGATGGTGATTACGAGCAAAATTGTCTATCACCTGAACAATAGGATGCAGTGTTTCCGGTAGATCATCTAAGATAATTGCCCGACTGCCCTGCATTAAGTCATACCATTGCCAGTTGCTATAATAGCCTGTTGGAAATTGGTCAAATGCCGGATGATTTGGGTCGCATAAGATACTCATTGTCGCCGAACCATCAGGAAACCATACCGGGCTCCAGAACACTGGCGTATAGCTGGTTGGCACGCTGTTGGGAATGTGGATACCATCAGTTCTGAAAAGCACTTTACCGCCCTTTTTGAGGGACGCAGCCGCTACAGACCAATCTGATGTGATAACAATATCGGAAGGGATCCTATAGGAGCTTTGATTCGGATAAATCCATATACTCCAGGAATTATGAAAGTTAGTGCCATTGATCTCCACGGTAATAACCAATTCCGATGGCGCAGAGATATCAGCAAGCGGCATATTGAGAGAGCCGACCGCAGTCAAAGCGCCGGTCGGCAGTGTTGATTTCGGGAAAGATCCCGATGCAACCGCCGTACCGTCCCTTCGGCGGACACTCCATTTTACTTCCGCTCGCCACAGGTCGGCCGGGCCATAATTGGCAATCTCGACAGTCCCTGCCAGTGTTTCACTCGTAGTGTACGTCCGCTTCGGTATACACAAAAGAGGAACTGTCGCGCCGGCAAAGCTGGCAAAATCGGCAGCGCTGATCAACCCTTTACTATCCCAAAACGGATCAAGAATGCCAACTGTAGCGGTCCCCTGGCCAGGATAGTCATGCAGGTCAAGCAAATGAAAGCCGCCGGCCTTTGGAGTGCGTAAGATTTGCTCAATCTCTGCCTTATACAGGTCGACAGCTTGATGGCCGGTGGCTTCAAAGAATTTCGGCGCTTGTCCCAGGAGATGTTTTGCCTTCAAATCCGCGCGTATCTGATCGAAATTCGTCGGTGCGAGCACGCCGTCGTATTTGCGTGCTTCCGCAAGGTTTGGATAGACAGCCCATTGTCCCATCTCATGAGTAACAAGTGGCGCAGCTAAGCCCTGGACGGCATCGCGAAAATCGGCCGCCGTTCCGTCACTGAATATTCCACGCGCTCGCATGTCGACGGTGAAGTCTCGATTATCAGTCTCGACCCCACAGGTAGACGAGGAATAGAGATGCCTTGTATCTGCCGTTTTGCACAATTCGACCCAATCGGCGAAGATTATGTTCTTTCCCCCGAGTTCATTTCCCATCGTGAAAAATGCGAAGGATGGGTGGTTGCCATATGTGGTCAATATTCGCAGGGTCTCCTGCTCAATGAACTGACCGCGCTTGGGGTCAGCGCCTACATCTACATTTGCCTGAGGAGCCTCCACCTGCACATATACGCCTTCCTGATCGGCGGCAGTAAATGCTGCATCGGGCGGGCACCAGGAATGAAAGCGCAGGCAGTTTAGGCCGTATGACTTGATAACACGACAGATACGCCTCCAGGATGCCACATCCGTGGGCGGATATCCTGTCTTTGGGAAGACCGCGCATTCAAGGGTTCCGCGAAGAAAGATTGGGCGGCCGTTCAATATAAATTGTGTGCCGTTTGTCCCCAGCGCTCGCATCCCGAACGAGACCTCCCGTCTGTCCATAGTATCAGCAGACTTCAAGGTCGCTCGAAGCGTATAAAGTGCCGGCGCGAACTCATCCCACGACTTGAAATGATGGCCCACCGGCAGAACAATAGACACCGCCAACGCGCCCGGCCTGATTTTTATGGGAATGCTTTTCGACACTTCGCCGGAAGCAATTTTCGGGATCGAAATCGAAAGAACTGCCTGGACAGGATGGTTTGTAAGATTGATCATACCGACCTTAACAGCCACCTGCTTGTCCTTCAAATTCGGATATGCTTGTACGTTCTGTATCTGTACAGGATCGCGCGCTTCCAGTAGGAGTTTTCCCAGTAAGCCATTCCAGTTTGTCTGCGTATACTCATACACTCCGGAGGCAAACCCGCCCAGATCATATTCAAGTGTGTTGTCCACGCAAATCGTCAAGCGGTGCACTCCAGGCTTAACTTGCGATCCCATGTCATATATGTGCGGTGATGAAAGACTGTCTTGACTCCCAACCTCTTGATCATCTATCCACAGTGTTGTTTTCCAGTGAGCACGCTCCAAGAATATCGTAATATTCTTGCGCGACCAGGAGTTGGGAATAGTAATGTTTCTCTGATACCACGCCGGACCAACATAAGCGTGACGCCGTGTCAGGCCTAGTAGACCAGCTGATGGAGCAGGAGCGCCATAGCCTGCCATATCGGTCGATCCAGGCAGAACAATGCAGTCTGGAAGCAAGCTTGAATACCACTTGTCAGCCTCGCCAATATGGTTTGGATCCATACGAAAAGCCCATGTTCCAGCCAGCGAAATTGACATCCTTGGCCGAGTATTTGCGCTATGAAGCTCATCATCTTGCGCCAATGTTGCGTGCGTCTGAAGCAAAGTTGCCAAACAAGCAAATGTCAATATGATCAGACATCTCGTGACTAAACGCCTTCGGAACATTTGTGTGACTATAATGAAAAGGGAAACTAGAAATAACAAAAGCAAAGATAGTGTTGAGGTGCTTATTACAATCATTTTTATTCCGGAGATCATTTTAACTAACATGCCCCATCGACCTGTTCAATCTGCTGCAGCGCACGCAGTATCGCGTTATCCGGCATGAAGTCCCTCCGGCGCCCGTTGCGCCGAATGCTTTGCCAGCCTAGCGCAATAGGTTGCCGGGCCTGCTGCACAGAATATATCGGTCTCTGAGGATCTATAATATACGATAATCGCGAGGGGGCAGTCCATTGATTATCCACTCAAAAACCTATAATATTACAGCATGTTCAGAAAGCCAAGCAGCAGCGTGATATCTTCGGCAATGCCCAACATGCGCGATATGGAAAGAGGAAATAATGCCTGATAGCCGGATCGCGCTCGTCGATGCGCTCGGCCAGCCGCCGGCGACGGCAATGGATGCGGGTGATTTCTACGCGCAGAGCGCGGAGGCGGCAAAGCGGCTGGGCAAACGGGCTTTGCTGCTGATCGGCTGCGACGCCCTCGAAGCTCTGGCCGCCCACCGGCTCCCCTGAGTGAGCGGCAATTTAAAAATACAATAATATTCTTGCTTGCAATCGAAACCTGCTGAACGAAACAGCGTTTATACTGGCATAGGGGGATTTATGATGAACCATAGCCGTCGCAAGATCGCAATATTGATTTCTATTTCCGTTTCAGGCATCATCGCGTTTGCATTCACATACCATATTCTCTCTGCCCGAGCGAGTGGCAGTAGCACTTTCGGTTCCCATGCAATAGTGAGTTACTGAACCTATTCACGTCAATGGCCACGCTTATTCACCAATCAATAGATTTATGCGTGGGCGGCCTGTGCTTCGTGGTTGTGTGCGCTTTGATCTTCTGGCCGCTTGAGGAACTATTCGAGGGCGATAGAGCGACTCGGCCCAAGCTTAAGGACCTCGCTCATCTGTGGTTCTATCAATCATTCGGCCTGTGGATTGCCGCCGGGATCATTTACGAGGTTGCCTTTTTCATGAGGCAGTTCTTGCCTCAGACATGGCTCCTGTTCGTGAAACAACAGCCTTTTTGGCTGCAGGCGACGGCAGCGCTTCTTATGGCCGAGGTATGGGTTTACGCATCTCACCGCTTGGCGCACACACTGCCATGTCTTTGGAAGTTTCACCGCGTTCATCATACTGTCGTCGATATGACCTGGAGCGCGACTTCACGACAGCACCCCGTGGATTTCCTGTTTATCGTTGTCGGCGCCAATTTACCGGCGATGATGCTGGGGATCGATCTCAAGCCGATCGCCTTACTGGTGATACTGGAGCGGATTTATACGGTGCTGCTTCACTCCGGCCTGGATATCCAGTATGGCCGGCTCTCCAGGATCATCGCCAGCCCAAGACTGCACCGGTTGCACCACTCACCAGATTGCCGAAACAAGAACTACGCCGGGATACTGAGTTTTCTCGATGTCCTGGGAAATACGTTCCAGGCCCCTGTTACAAAAAGAGGCAAATAAGCCTTTATTCTCCCTTTGGCCTGCGGACAGCTCTCACCTTCCCAGTACCGGCGCCTCCGCAGAAGAAGTGGTCGCCGCCGTCGGATTCGAGCCCCGACACATTGATTCCGGACGGCATCTCAAGCAATTCCAGGACTTCTCCCGTGCGGGGATCAACTCGCCTTAAGTCGCTGTCGTCGTCTTCCCAGGTGCCATGCCACAGTTCTCCTTCGACCCAGGTGACGCCTGTTACAAAGCGACTGGACTCGATAGTTCGGAGGATCGCCCCGGTTTCGGGATCGACTTGATGGATCTTGCGTCCCCGATAGTGGCCCACCCAGAGCGAACCTTCCGCCCAGGCGAGTCCCGAGTTTCCGCCGTCGCTATCGGGCGCGGGTATCGTGGCAAGAACGGCGCCGGTATCGGGATCGATCTTCCGGATCTGGTTGTCGGAGATCTGGTACAAGTGCCTGCCGTCGAAGGCGCTGCCGGCATGTGAGGCCACATCGATCGAACGCAGCGTCTTTCCACTTTCCGGATCGAAGGCGTTCAGCTTGTCCCCGGAAGCGAACCAGACATTTTGGCCGTCATAAGTGACCCCATTCACTTCCTCGACGCCCGGAAACGGTCCGTACTCGCGAACGATTTCGGCTGTTGATGTTTTCATAAGTGCATTTTACTCGCTGGGCAATGAACCTGGGAGTAACAACGTTGTCGTGAAGCCAATCATTGGCGACGCAATCCATCGGCAGGCCCGGCCCCGGCCAACCGGCTGAACCTTGCCTGACTTCTCAAGCGCCTCAAGCATCCGCTGCACGGACCGCTGACTGGCTCCCAGCGCGAGCGCCAGGGCCGAACTCGACCATGCTTCACCGTCTGCGATTTGGGCAAGCACAGCCGCATGTTCTTCTCGGGCAGGCGGCTCCAGCACGGCGAGATCATGCGTGGCGTGTGGAACCAGGGCAAACCCTCGCTTCGTAGAGATCACCGCCGCAAGCGGCTCCAGGGCAGCGCGAAGACGTCCGACTTCTACCCGTAATCTCAAGCGATCCTCGTCATCGTCGATCCTCATCTCGAATATCCGCTCGATTAATGTGTTGCGGGGGGCGTCGTCCGGCCACGCTTCTCCCAGGGCGCGGATGATCTCGAACAGCAACGGACGGCTTGCCAGTGAAACTGCAATATCAGCGCGGCGAACGACATGACGGCATGCGTCCACGACAAGTGCCCCCGACGCGAGGATCGCTTCGACCTCGTCGAGAAGAATGAGGCGCCCCCCACTCTCTCCTGTTTCTGGTTGACGGAGATGTGTTCCCCTTCCGCCGGCAACAAGATACGCCGCCGGTGTGTTCAGGGCATGATTTGCGGCTTCGACCTCCGCAGCCAGTGACGCAATGCCGGAATGTCGCGCGGCTCGACGGGCGATCTCAAGGGCGGCGCGGGCCTTTTTCGCCCGAAGCCGCCGCACCGCGATTCCGGCAACAACCAGTTCATAGCAAGCCCTCAATGCAGCCGGGAACGGACCTGGATCGATCTCTGCGATGATACGTTCCGCTTCAGAGAGACGCCCGATCAGGAGAAGACGGCGGACGTCGATAAATCGCGCATGCGCGGCGTTCAGGCGATCGCCATGCCCTTCCAATGCCGTTTGTGCCGCAACGAGCGGAGCTGCGGGCCAACTCAAGTCGCGCGTAGCGAGCGCGATTTCTGCCTCGGCAACGACACACCGCGCACGCGCAACTGCGTCTTTTGGACCGAAGGCGCGCGCTGCGCTTTTCAGAAGAGTCCTCGCTCGCACAAGATCGCCAAGCTGCGCCATGGCGATACCGCGAAGCGCAAGTCCAGGTCCATCTTCGCGCAACGCAACCATGTTCAACGCGCTCAGGGGATCTCCAGCCGCAAGAGCGCGCGCCGCATACTCGACCACCGCATCATTTGTAATCACGCCAGATTTGTTACTCACACACATTGCCGCCCAAATGTCATTATGATCTCAGCCGACCGGAACGACGCTAATGAAGCAAACAAAAGAGGAAACCAATGAAAACACAAATCCAAGAATCCGAGTTGCAGAAGCATCCTACCGTTGATATTCAGGACTGGTACGCTGCCGGCGCTGAACTGCTTGTAAAAGAGAAGGAATTGACCAAAATGCGCGACCAGGTTGCGCGTTTACGGCGAGAACTACCCTGGACCAGCGTCAAGGAGGACTACGTATTTCACGGAGATCATGGCGATATCAAGCTTTCCGAGCTCTTCGACGGTAAGAGCCAACTAATCATCTACCACGCCATGTGGGGACCGAACGACGATTCTCCCTGTCCGGGCTGCTCGTTCGTCATGGACCATATTGATGCCGCGCGACTGCACTTTGAGCATCACGACATAGCGGTTGCCGCAGTATCAAGAGGGCCACTCGGTCTGTTCTCTGACTTTAAGAGGCGCATGGGCTGGAACTTTCGGTGGCTTTCATCGGATGGGACATCGTTCAACTACGACTACGGGGTGTCCTTCCGGCGTGAAGATCTAGACAAGGGCGACGTCCTCTATAACTTCAAGATGCAGAAGCTGAGGGGCGAGGACCAGCCGGGCCTGAGCGCATTCTACAAGAATGAGAACGGTGAGATCTTCCGAACCTACTCGACCTACGAACGCGGACTGGACCTTCTCATTGGAGCGTACAACTTCATCGACCTGACTGCCAAGGGCCGCAACGAAGAACACACAATGGGCTGGGTCAAGATCCACGACGAGTACGGCGAGAAGTGAGACGGTCAGTGGGCCGATGCAGGCATCGGCCCACTGACCTATCAGCCTTCTCAACCTGAGGACGGAGACTGACATGACAACTATGCGCACTTCACAGCCGGCATTCTATACTGTTCTGGCGCTGCTCTTCGCCGCCAGCACCGTGATAACGATCGTCTGGTGCGGGTCGATGTCCGCAATGGGCTATGATATGCGCATGCCGGGCGGCTGGACGATGTCGATGATGTGGATGCTGATGCCCGGGCAGACACTCACCGGCGCTACTGCATCGTTCCTCGGCATGTGGTTGGTGATGATGACGGCAATGATGCTGCCGTCCCTGGTTCCCATGCTGATCCGCTATCGCGAAACAGTTGACGGTAACGGCGAAGTGCCCCTGGGCTGGCTGACTATGGTCGTGGGCACGGGATACTTCTTCGTGTGGTCAATGATAGGATTGGCCGTCTTTTTGTTGGGCTTCAAGCTGTCGGAGGCCGAGATGCAGCACTCCGGCCTGTCGCGCGCCGTGCCTATCACAACCGCGCTGATCGTCCTGACAGCCGGCGCTCTCCAGTTCACCACGTGGAAAGCGCATCGGCTGGCATGCTGTCGAAAGCTGCCCGGGGCGAGCAGCGTGCTGCCGGCCAACACACGCTCAGCCTGGCGGCATGGACTGCGCATCGGCCGGGATTGCGCCTACTGCTGCTCCGGTCTGATGCTAATCCAGGTCGTCATCGGCGTCATGGACCTGCGCCTGATGGCCGTGGTGACGGCAGCCATCACCGCGGAGCGCCTCGCGCCGGCAAGCAGTAACATTGCGCGAGCAATCGGCGTCGTTACCGTCTTAGCGGGATTGTTTCTGATTGTGCGAGCGGCAGGTCTCGGCTAAGAAAGAACGAATCGCGCTTCTTGCAAACTCCCTCCCTTATCCTCACCCGAGCCGCTGTGGCAATAGCCATCCCACTAAATGCCTGCATCTAAAATGTTACAATTTGTTCACATACGGCAAATCATCATTGGAACCATAAATTTGATACTTGAACATAAATGGCTCCAAAATATATGTTGACGATTCTCCATCCCTATGATAATATTTCGTGAACTAAATTGAATGTCACCAGACAAAGTTTGCTCTATGTATATTGCTTGGTGCATTTAGTTACGGTTAACGGGTTATCACGCCCGAGTATACAGGCAGTGAACCATTGGTACCAAACAATGATTTAGACTTCGCAAAGAATGCGACCAAAACGATTTAGGTTTTGGATTCTTACACATACTCGTTGCAAGCCGGACGAGTGCATGTATCTTGCGCGTGTCTAAGAGACATTTCTGATCCAAGGAGGAATCAATCATGAGAAACTACTTTACTCTCAATGTTGTTGCGTTAATCGCAATATTGCCATGTGCAATATCGGTTTCACCGGCACTTGCCGCCGACGCCATACATCCTAACGGCGGCGTCATTTGTGAAGGTGGAGGCATCTATCCGCTGTACTATGCACCCGGTGGAATGCTATACGGCACAGCGCACGATGGTGGAGCTAACAATATGGGAGCCGTCTACAAAGCCGGCTACGACTCAATGGCCCACATTATCTATTCAGTCTTGCATTCCTTTACAGGTACAGACGGTTCGCACCCGACTTCAGGGCTATGGGGTCCACCGAACTCGACGTCGACGGGCAATGCCACCATGTACGGAGTGACATTCGATGGCGGATCGCACAGCAGCGGAACGATTTTCCAGATCGGCGCGGGCAGCGGAGTCGCCTTCAGCTCGCTTTATTCATTTACAGGAGGAACCGATGGAAGCCACCCAACATCCGTGACCTCCGACGGAGCCGGCGCCCTCTACATTACATGCGCGAATGGAGGAGCTAGTTCGGGAGGCACAATCTGTAAATACACAGTTTCGACCGGCGTTTTGACAGTTCTGCACGCAATGAACAGCGCCACGGACGGTGCTAACCCGGCGGGCTTGCTCCTCGCCGACAACCTCCTGTTTGGGACCGCGCCGAATGGAGGGCCTGGTGGAGCGGGGACGGTTTTCAAGCTGACGCCCTCAGGCGGCTCATTCACCACGATGCGTTCGTTCTCCGGAACCTCCGGGGACGGGGGAAACCCCGCCTGCCAATTGGTTAAGGAGCCTGGCACGACGACCTTACTCGGCACCACCGCGAACGGCGGCTCCCAAAATTACGGTACGATCTTCACGATCACCGAGGCAGGCGCATACACGCAGCAGTGTTCGATCACCGTCGGCACGGCGCCAGGAGTTTATGGCATCCACCCGTCGGGGGGATTTACGAACCTCACAGCAACGATGAGCAGCGGCTCATATTACTATTTCTCCTGCAACGCATCGGTCGATGTCTCCAGTGGCACCTGGAACGGGGGGCAGGTCGACTACTATACAGGGTCAGGCAGCACCTACTCGGCAGCCTATTCGTACTGGTCGACAACATCCACCTATGTCGGCAACTCTCTACAGGGGCCACCGACTGCATTGCCGAGCATGCAGACAGCAACAAGTTCTGGGCCAACATTCTACTTCCAGCCGTCGTATTACGGCGGCGGAACAGGATTCAACGACGGCGTGCTTTTCCTGGGCGTAAGTATTCCCGCGCCAGGACCGGCCGCATTCCATACGTTCGGGCCGTAGCAGGCGCTTTCCCCAAATATGTGATAAGCCGCCGCAGATCTATGGTGATTTGCGGCGGCTTCTTTTATCAGGGGGTATCAGGCGCTCTGCTCATGAGCCACGTTTACATACGCCGCTTACTGCAGCTGTTGCGCGTAAGTGACCGCCTGCTCCCAGCTTAACGATCGACCGTCCTCCCAGGCAGCGGCAAAGGCATCCGAGTTACATAATAGACGGGCCTGCTCGACTTGACGTTCATTCTTGCCAAACTCATCCGCGGAGAGTGGAGCGCCGATACTCTCGCGCAGCGCCTCAGCGGCGCCCCACAACCGAGCCGCCTTTAGCGCCAGTTCTTGCCCCAGCAAAGCGGCCGCCATTCCCTCAAGGCCTCCCGCCACTCCCGGCCTATCCCGCAGCTCTTTGCAAATGGTGAGATTCTCCAGCTGCAGTAACTGGACTGATTCATAGTCGCCACAGTCCATGTCCGCATGGGCGAGTTCGTCAAGCGTAATTGAAATGCTTGTCTTGTCGCCCAACATCCGGAATACGTCCAGGCTTTCTGCAAGAAGCGCCCTTGCTGTAGAATAGTCGCCTCTCATGCGAGCCAAAGATCCCAAGTTGAAAAGCACTCTTGCAGCGCCCGGCCCATCACCCAGATCCCGATAAGCTGTCAGGCTTCGCTCAAGCAGTCTACACGCCGAATCGATGTCCCCTCGATAATAGACGACAGAACTCAGATTAATTAACGCTCCCGCGATATGAGTTTTATCATCCAGCTCTTGAAAAATGACAAGGCTCTCCTCGAACCGAGCTTGAGATACAGCAAAATCACCATGGTTGTTTGCCAAAAGCCCTAAGAGATTAAGCGATATTGCGCTGCCGCGCTTGTCCCCAGAACTCAACTGCAATTTCAATGTCTCTTCATATAAGGCACAGGCCTCATCGTAAAACATCTGGGTAGAATCCTGATCGCCTTGTTTACGAGCCACGTCACATAGATTGCCGAGCGCGCTAACCCGCCCCTGATCATCGCCCAGCAACCGAAATACAGCCAGGCTTTGCTCGAATAACACCCTCGCCGAAGCGTAGTCACCTTGACGGTTGGCGAGAATGCCTGCTCCGTATAATGCCTTACCCCGGTTCCCAGTCATCTCCTGCGTATCGATATGAGCAAGGAACTGCTTAAGATAGGTTATCCCTTCGGTGTAGTCACTGGTTGAAGACCAGAATGCGAACAGAGAACCTGCCAATCTCAGTCCGGCCTGCGCCCCTTTCCGGTTCGTTTCACACCACTGCAACGCCGCCCGCATATTGTCGCGTTCGGCTTCCAATCGCAATGGCCACACACCCGGCTTGAGGCTTCTCATCGGCGACTCTGCCTCTTCGGCCAGGTACAGGAAGAAATCTCGGTGCCTGTTTCGGATCACATCCAACTCGCCGCTCGCCTCAAGTTGCTCGCGCGCGTACTGCCGCACCATCTCCAGCGAGCGATACCGCCCTTCTCTCGCATGCTCTTCGAATATAGCGAGGGATTTGTCTACCAGAGATGCCAGCAGATCTCCAATCTGTGAGACATTCACCCCGGCCTCGCCATCAGCCATCTCCCCCGAACATACTCGCTCTGCGGCTTGCAAGTCCCAGCCGCCCGCAAATACAGAGAGCCGCCTCAGCAAGATACGCTCCGGCTCACTCAGAAGATCATATGACCAGTCAAGCGTTGAGCGCAGTGTCATCTGGCGAGACTGCGCCGTGCGGTTTCCGCCCGTCAAGAACCCCAGGTGATCGTGAAGGCGCGCTACGATCTGATCGATCGTCATCAACTTGGCCCGCGCGGCGGCAAGCTCAATCGCCAGGGGAATACCTTCCAGTTGGGCACACACGCGCGCCACGCCCAACGCATTCCCGCCCGTCAGAGCAAAGGTTCTCTGAGCGGCTTGTGCCCGCTCAATGAAAAGCTGCACACTTTCATAACCCGGAAGCACACGCATCAGTGTGGCCTGCCCCGCCGGCAGGTGATCCGGATCGGGCGTCGAAAGAGGAGGCGCCGCCCACACCGCCTCGCCTGCAATCCCCAACGCCTCGCGGCTTGTCGCTAGCACGCGCACACCGGGGCATTCCATCAGCAGATGCGACGTCACCCGCGCGCATTCTTCCACGATATGCTCACAGTTATCCAGCACCAGCAGCAGACGTTTCGCGCGCAGGTAATCAGTCACGACATTCAGATAGTTGCGGGTCGATTCTTCTTTCAGCCCAAACAGCACAGCAATCTGCCGGGACAGCATCACTCCGTCCGAAAAGGCTTCCAAAGCCACAAACCAGACGCCGCCGGAGAATTCGTCTGTGACTTCTGAGGAGATCTCGATCGCCATCCGTGTCTTGCCGATGCCCCCCGGCCCCGTTATCGTCACAAGGCGGGACCGTCGCAGATGAGCCGCAACGTCCGCGCATTCTTGCTCTCTGCCCACCAAATTGGTCATGGGGTGAGGTAAGTATCCGGCTACGGCAGGGACAATGGCGTCCTCGCCTGCGGCCACAGCTTGAGGTGAGATCCGCCGCCGCACTTCGGCCCGCAGTTCGGCATAAAGCGCGGTCGTCGTGTCGTCCGGCGTTGCCCTCGGATCTTCATCCCGCAGCAGCCGGACAAAAGCCCGATAGACGTTCAGGGCCGCAGTGCCGTCCCCACCCAGCGAAAGCGCCTGCATAAGCCCTCTCTGCGCGGCTTCCCACTGAGGGGCAATCCCTACAGCCCGCCGGAAATACTCGGCTGCCTTGCCATACTCTCCGGCCGCCAATGCGATCTCCGCCAACGTTCCAAGCGCCCGCAGACAGTCCTGTTCCCGCGCGTCCCGCTCTTGCGGCGCCCATTCCTCTGCACAATCCTCCAGCAGCGGCGCCCGGTACAGCGCCACTGCGCGTTCCAATTCCTCGGGTCTCTGACTGACGATCGCGTCATCGAACTCGGCCACATCAACATCTGCATCCACTAGATCCAGACGGAGGGTGTGACGGTTCGGAGCCTGCAGTCGAAAAGCTTGCTTCCCGAGAACACGGCGAAGATCGCTCAAGACCGGATTAAGGTTCGCTCTGACCCGATCCTGGTGGGCATCCGGCCAGAGCGCAGCAGCCAACCAGGCGCGTTCTATAGGCTTGCCTCGCCGCAGTGTCAATAATGCCAGAAGCCACAGGGTCTTCCGGGATCTTAGCGAAGGCAACGGCAATCCTTCTACGAGCACTTGTATTGGGCCGAACAGCGAAAGGCTGAATGATGTGGAGACACGTTTCGATTGAGGGTCGTTCCCTGATGCGGGCATGAGCATGGCGACTACCTTAATTCGAAGATACGTGCGGAAAAGGAAGCGGCTTCCACTCAAGCGCACGGCAAGGGAGTGTATTGAGAGAATTTTACCTCAGGAATAGATTTCAACCGGCCGGAACGGTTTTTAACCCAATCGGGAAGGGTGCGGGAAGGCCTGGCTGAGACAATGATCTCGACAAGTCCAAGACAACTTTGTTAACGGCTTACCAATGAGCGATCAATGTTTTCAGGAGTAACCATGACTACGAAAAACACCATCGATCCAGGCATAGAAGACGATGCTCTGATCTCCCGCCGCAGCGCCCTCCTCATGGGGGCCGGCGCAGTAATCGCCGCTGCAGGCATACCCGCAATTGCCCTGGCCGCTCCCAAAGCGGCGGCCGGTAATTCACCCCTTCACGCCACATCCAAAGGAGTAGACGATATGAATACGATCACGACAAGCGACGGCACAAAGATCTACTATAAAGACTGGGGCACAGGCCACCCTGTCGTCTTTTCGCATGGCTGGCCACTGACCGCCGACGCCTGGGACGCCCAGATGCTGTTCCTGTCCGGCCAGGGCTACCGTGTCATTGCCCACGACCGGCGCGGGCACGGCCGGTCCGGCCAGCCCGGCGACGGAAACGACATGGACACATATGCCGATGATCTGGCCCGACTCATCGAGACGCTCGATCTAAAGGGAGCAACGCTGGTCGGCCATTCTACAGGCGGCGGCGAGGTGGCCCGCTACATCGGCCGTCACGGCTCGAAACGGATCGCAAAGGCCGTCCTCATCTCGGCAGTTCCGCCTATGATGCTCAAAACGGACGACAATCCTGAAGGCGCTCCCATCTCAATTTTCGATGGCATACGATCTGCTGTAATGGCCGACCGATCCCAGTTTTTCAAGGATTTCAGTATGCCCTTCTACGGCTACAACAAGCCGGACGCAAAAATCTCCCAGGGCGTTCGCGATTCGTTCTGGCTGCAGGGAATGATGGGATCGATCAAGGGACTATACGAATGTATCAAGGCGTTCTCGGAAACTGACTTCCGAGGAGATCTGAAGAAGTTCGACGTCCCGACATTGATCATGCAGGGCGATGCGGATCAGATCGTTCCGATCGAGGTAGGATCTCTGCGCTCCGTCAAGCTGATCAAAAACGCAAAGTTGAAGATCTATCCCGGAGCGCCACATGGCCTCTGCACGACGCTGGCCGACCAGGTAAATGCCGATCTGCTTGCCTTCCTCAAGTCATGAGGGAACACATCGAAGATTGTGCTGCTCGCCTGCGGATGAGCTGCGCATCGTTGGAAAAGCAGAGGATTGAAACTTGACAATAGATTCGGCCGTTCCAAGCCTGGATAACTACATTGATGTCAAACCGCACTTCACCGAACACCATATTCCCGTGGAGCAAGGCAGGATTTACGCACGCGACTATGAAGGCGCTGGTCCTGCCTTTGTGCTCATGCATGGCTTCCCGGATAACCTGCAAATCTACGACGACCTGATCCCATACCTGGTCGCCTCAGGCAGACGCGTCGTTGCGTTCGACTTTCTGGGCTTCGGCGCTTCCGACAAACCCGCCGGAGCAGCATATAGTTTCCTGCAGCAGCTCGGCGATTTGGAGGCAGTTGTTGACGCCCTTGGCATCGACACGATCGTGCCGGTGGCGCACGACTCTTCGGGACCTGCAGCGATCAATTTCACACTCGCGCATCAAGATCGCGTCGATTCCCTGTGCATTCTCAATTCCGGCTACGACGATGCCATTTGCATTCTCTGGCCCGAGATGGTTGAACTGTTTGCCACCAAAAGCCTCAACGCCCTGAGCGGCGCTATTGCACAAAGCCCGCAGCAGTTCGGATGGCTGCTCGGATGGCAGAAAGAGAAGTTCCGTGATGCTCTACCGGAGAGCCAACAGGCGCGTTTCGATACGGTGATGGGACCGCTCATAGCCGACAACTTCATTCAACAGCCGAGTTCAGGGCCGGCATTCATGCAGTTGGCATCGACCTTCTTCGAGGAGCTCGCGCGAAATACCACGCGTCTGCCCGAGGTGGAGGAACTCGACATTCCGGTCAAGGTGATCTGGGGCGAGTTTGATCCCTACATCACCGTGGACGTAGCCCGGAACCGCGCATCTCACTTTAAGAATGTTTCCCTCCGCATTTTGCCGGCAGGTCATTGGCTGCAATCGGACTTGCCTGAGCAGGTTGCCAGGGAAATGCTTTCGTGACGCGCCCTAAATCGAATAATACCTGACTGTTCGAGTTCCGAATCACCTCGCTCAGTCAACATTGCCTGCCATTCAAGCCGGCAAAGTAATCCGCAGATTCCCATACAGTCAGTCAAAGGAAAATATGATGTCTGAACAAATACACTCACATGTTGTCGTGGAGAAGCACCCCGCGGTCGCTGCCATCGCCACTCCGACGACGAAAATCCTGGCCATCGGCAACGTGACAGCCAAAGGAACGCCCGACGCGATCGGCGCAGTCCTGCCTTTCGAGGTGCGGGCCACAGTCCGCCTCTATCTCGACGGCAAAATTGATCAGTGGTTTTTCCAGAATGACGGGTATGGAGTTGTCTTCATCATGAACGTCACAGATTGTTCCGAAGCCCATGAACTGCTGGAAAAGCTTCCACTTGGTGTGGCCAGCATGATGGAATTCGAACTCATTCCTCTCGGTCCCCTCAAACCGCTGGCGATGCTTCTAGCCGAACCTGCATTGCCCTAACTCCGGCTAATGCAAAACAGCGTCCGGAATACCATGGTGTTCCGGACGCTGCTATGATATGTCGGAAATTCATCCAGAAAGCGGGCAGGCGCTCATCTTCACAGGTGATCGATTTGGACTTCGCGCTGCGGCATTCTGCAGTTTTACTTGACAGCTACCAGCTCGATATCGAATACAAGCGTTGCATTTGCCGGGATTGCCGGGGTCGGCGAGTGTTCGCCATAAGCCAGGTTTCCAGGGATAACGAGACGCCGTTTGCCGCCGATCTTCATGGTAGGAACACCTTCGTCCCAACCCTTGATAACGCTCCCCACCCCGATTGGAAAATCGATCGGCTGGCCGCCGTGATCGTATGAGGAATCGAACTTGGTGCCGTCGAGCAACGTTCCCGTATACTGCACCGAAACGGTCTGCCCAACCTTCGGACTGGCGCCAGTTCCGACCTTGATATCGTAGTATCGAAGACCGTCAGGCAGTTTCTTCAACTTGACTTTCTTGCCTTTAATGGTTGTCGTATTCGGCACATCGGTGACAGAGCTGGCCATGATCGTTGCATGTGAGACGGCATTCAGAGCCGTACCGGCGGCTTTCGCCCCGGTGAAGCTCTGGAACCCCATAGAAAGGGTCATCAATACAGCCGAGGCGGCGATGATCGGTAAACACTTCATTGTTAGGTCTTCTCCAGATTGCACTGTGACGCGTCAATAACGTCGATACACGCTGCCGCAATTGTACCTGACGCGGCGGAGAACAGCGCGTTTACACAGTCGTTCCCTATATCCTTGAACGCAGCGCTATACCGGAGGGCGCGATCGAGTCAGCGAGTCGCGGCCTATCCTCCAGCAGGTACAATTTCTATCAGGAACTTAAAGCGATAAACCGAATGCAAAAGCTCACGCTTTTCAGGGCGGCGATCATTGCAGCATAGTTTGGAACTATAGATAGCAAAGGGGTCTTGAATTGTCGTCTGTTCCTCATCCCGCGCACAATCCTCTCTCCACAAGCGACGCTCCGGCGAAGGCGCCCAACATCATCGTCATCATCTGCGATGATCTGGGTTACGGCGACCTTGGATGCTACGGCTCGCAGATGCAAACGCCCAATCTGGACAAAATGGCTGCGGAGGGAATGCGATTCACCCATTTCAACGCAGGACATCCCCTTTGTTCCGCATCACGAGCCGCTCTGCTAACTGGGCGATATGCAGGACGCAGCGGGACGAAGAACGCCATCATGCCCTACGATACGGACGGGCTGTCGCTCGACGAGACGACGCTGGCCGACCTGTTCCGGGGCAAGGGCTATCGATCCATGTGTGTCGGCAAGTGGCATCTGGGCAATTCGCAGGAATACCTGCCGACCAACCGCGGCTTCGACCGGTTCTATGGCGTTCCCTACAGCAACGATATGCGGCCGCTGCCGCTGATACGGGATACGGAAGTCCTCGAAGAGGATACCGACCGCGATCTGCTGACCCAGCGCTATACTGCGGAAGCGACGCAGTTTCTACGCGAACCTGCGGAGACACCGTTCTTCCTCTACCTCGCATACTCCTATCCGCATGATCCCGCGCGCTCGTCGCCGGACTTCTCCGGCAAATCGCCGCACGGCGACTTCGGTGACGCCGTCGAGGAGATCGACTGGAGCGTCGGCGAAGTGATGACCGCACTGCATGAAGCCGGAAAGCAATCCGATACGATCCTCCTATTCACGTCCGATCATGGTCCCTGGTTCCAGGGCAGTCCCGGCCTGCTGCGCGGACGCAAAGGATCCACATTCGAAGGTGGCTTCCGCGTTCCTCTGATCGCGTGGGGACCGGAGTATGTGCCGGCCGGAACGGTGCAGGAAGGCTGGGCAAGCAATCTCGACCTTCTGCCGACCCTGGCTGCATTATGCGGCCTTCAGCAGCCGCCACAGCCGCTCGACGGCGTGAATGTCGGTGACCTGCTCAACGGCAAGGCGACCACTATAGATCGCCCTACGCTACTCTATTTCTCTCCGCTCCTCAACGATCAAGCGCTGCACTGCGCGCGAATAGGGCCATTCAAGCTGCGTATCGCACAGACGGACGGTCAATCGTCCATAAACGATCAATCCGGCAGCCGGAACTATCTGCTGCCCAGGCCTGAACTCTACAACCTGGAGACAGACCCGGCGGAAAGCTACGACATTGCGCGGCAGTACCCGGAGGTGGTAGAGAACATCATGAACGACATCGAACACCTGATAGCAACCTTCCCGCCTGCAATCGTCGAAGCATACGAAAAGCTGAAGCAGAACCACGCCAACGCCGTTACTCCGCCTGCCGCCGCCCCACGCCCCGGAACAGGCGCGCCGGATTGGCTCTGGGTCCCACCTGATCGCAGGTAAACGAGCTGCAACATAATTGATAAATTGCAGAATTATTGCAGAAACCAACATTGACAAGCCGCAGTGCCTGCGCTATAATTGGCTGCCGGCACAATGAGGCAACGCTATGAGGGCTACGCGCCACATTTGCGTTAATTGCTACCCTGCCCTGCTGCTAGTCATAATCTGTAAAACCGAGGACCATTCTTATGGCGCTCATGCAAGTAGAGTTCTTCTCCGAAGTCCTGGCTTTGACGAGCTCGATGAATGTTATCGTGCCTCAGTCCCCCTCAGGAAAGGACGGAGTTGCGAATAAACGCCGGCAGCCTCCCTACCCTGTTCTTTATTTGCTCCATGGCGGTTCCGACGACCACACCGGCTGGCTGCGGAATACATCTATAGAACGGTATGTATCCGAATTGGGCCTGATCGTCGTAATGCCGGCCGTTAACTACAGCTTCTACTCGGATCAGAAATACGGTCTCCCCTACTTCACGTTCATTTCTCAAGAGTTGCCTGAGCTCATCAAAGGATTCTTCCATGTTTCCGATAGGCGCGAGGATACGTTCGCGGCAGGGCTTTCCATGGGCGGATACGGCGCTTTTAAGCTGGGGATAACATACCCGGATCGCTTCGCCGCCATCGCCAGCCTGTCGGGCAGCATCGATCAGCGCAGCCGATTGACGAATGAGGCTGTTCTTAACAACTCCACGATGCTGCAGATGGCCAAGGTTACCTTCGGCTCCTATGAGGAATACGACCACAGCCCGAACGATCTGGCATGGGTGCTGGAAAAACATATTGCATCCGGCGCAACGCTTCCTCGGTTCTATCAGGCTTGCGGCACTTACGACCATAATTATCGAATCAATGTGAATTTCCACAAGCAGTTCAAAGACCGGATCGACTTAACTTACGAGGAAGTGCCGGGCCGTGGGCATGAATGGGCGTTCTGGGACGAATATATTCAAAAGATTCTTGCCTGGTTGCCGCTACAGAAGACCTCATAACGGTTGAAACAGGAGACAATGGCATGCATGTTGGAGTAATTTGCGATGACCGATATCATCCCGCCGATGTGATAATACAAGGATTGGCCCCGTTCGATGCGGCCGATCAAAAGAGCTCGATCAGTGATGAGTCTGGAAAGTATTACATGGACTACATTCTGGACACCATTAATTGGTCGAATGAGCAGCTGGAGAAATATGGTGTCGTCATCTTAGCAAAGGGCAATGCCCGCTCCGCAACAGACTGGTCGCCATGGCTTACAGAGGACGTCCAAAAGGCATTCGTGGATTTTGTAGAGCGCGGTGGAGGTCTGCTTGTAATTCATTCCGGAACGGTAGGTTACAGGGACGATCCTCTGCTCCGGAATTTGATCGGTGGCGTGTTCGCGCATCATCCTGCCCCCTGTGCCGTTACTGTCGAGACCAGCGAGAATGACGTCATTTCGGCAATCGGCGTTCGGACGTTCGAGGTTCACGACGAGCACTACTTGATGGAGATGTTCGGCGACGATCACAATGTCTTCATGACATCCACCTCGGCACATGGAACGCAGCCTGCCGGGTGGACACGGCAGCAGGGCAAGGGACGCGTCTGCGTTCTTACTCCAGGGCACTATGGCCCTGTCTGGCAGAATCCCGACTATCAATGTATTATTGCCGCTGCATTGAACTGGTGCGCCGGAGAAAATTGAGATGAGCTTTACAGCCGTCATATTTGGCATTGACGATCCATTCGGATACTCTCTTTGCCGGACCATGCTGGAGAATGGCGGAATTGTATTCGGCGGAACAGCAGCGACTGCCGCTCCCGCTATTGCAGGGCTGGCCATAGAGTTTCCGGAAAGCTTCCGCGCCATCGCAATGGATCCACGGTCTGCGAATTCTCTTAAACCCGCTGTCGAGGAAATCGGCTCGATCAATGTAGATCTGATCGTCAGCAATGTGGACAGTGCAGCATACGAGAAGGATGACGTCACTTCCGGCTTCGACACGATGAAACAGGTATACGACATCGACGCGCTTGGCCCTATTCGATTTGTCGAGGCATTTCTTCCACTTATGAGTGCGGGGATGAAGCGCCTGTGCTTCGTCACCAATGAGAAGGGAAGCCTGGGCATGAGGCCAGCCGGAAACGCCGCAAAATCAGGCTTCCCTGCCCTGCCGCTCATGGACTTCGCCTACTCAATGTCAAAGACGGCCTTGAATAGGTCTGTGATGATCATGTTTAATAACCTTCGCCGCGATGGATTTTCGTTTCGCCTGCTCATTCCAAAAGCGGGTAATGCATCGGCTGCATGCGACTATTTCCTCAAGGATCGTGACGACGAGTTCCGGTTGACGATCGTCGATGACGAAGGCAATGAGTGGCCGTATTGATTGTTCCGGAATGGGAGATTTCGAACATGCAGTTCAACGGGAAAGGAATCCGGCATTGCCGACTGCACTTATAACAGGCGCGGACCGCGGACTCGGGCTGTCGCTGACACGGCGTCTGGCGAATATGCAATGGCGCGTTTTCGCGGGAAGCTATCTGGCGGATTGGCCGGAGCTTGGCGAACTGGCGGCAAGCATGCCGGACAGGATCACCCTGGTAGACCTCAATATCGGCTCGGATCAATCCGTGGAATCCGCGGCCGAATCATTGCGCAATCAAGCCGAAATTCTCGACTTGATTGTCAACAACGCAGCGGTTTCCAGCCCATACAACGACCGAACAATTCACGACCAGCTGGACTATGCCGATATAATGCGGGTATTCGATATCAATTCGCTCGGCGCGCTACGCGTAACGAATGCGTTTCTGCCGCTCATGAACGAAAGCCAGATAAAGCGTCTTTGCTTTGTCTCCTCTGAGGCAGGCAGCATCAGCCGCTGCACACGCGAATCGTGGTATGGATACTGCATGTCCAAGGCCGCTTTGAACATGGGTGTCATGCAGCTATTTCACCACCTGCGGCCATACGGATACACATTCCGCTTGTTTCATCCCGGATGGATGAAGACTTATATGTCCGGAAAGAAGAACGATCGCGCCGAATTAGAACCGGATGACGTCGCAGCCGCCGCATTGGCCCATTTCATCAACGGCCGCGGCCGGATCGCCGGCGGAGAAGACGATGAAGACAGGCTCGTAGTGCGCGATTGGAGCGGGCGCGAATGGCCGTGGTAGATAGATGCTTACCACTCTACGGCCCCATCGGTCCTGGAGATCCGTCCGGCCCATTGGGTCCCATATTCCCCATAGAACCTGATAAGCCTGTGCTCCCCTTATCTCCCTGAGGTCCGCGAGGTCCCCGATCTCCTTGGGGGCCGCTAGGACCGTCATGACCTACCGGGCCTGTCCAGCCTTGCGGCCCTACAGCGCCTGTCGCTCCGGGAGTTCCCTGCGGCCCGGCCTTGCCCACCGGTCCAGTCAATCCCACCGGCCCCGGAACCGGCATTCCATGCAGCTTGGTGAGCTGACCCTCGAGCACTGCCAATTGAGATTTCAGAGCAGCCGCTTCAGCCATCAGTTTTTTGACTTCGATGTCCTGCGGCGAGGCTGCAGGTTTCGTCGGCAATATGCGCGCCAGACAAGGCTTTGTCGTAAGAATAAGCATCGAGAAGGCGGCAACGCCGGCCATTGTGAAAAACAATGGCCTGTGATAGATCATCTTAATTCTCCGAATCCTTTAAGGCTGTCCCAGTAATCGGCATGGATTAGCCGCATCAAACATTCGCTTACAACCCATTTAAACGCCCCGTATCTCTATCGTCCCATCGCCCCGGGCAATCCTGCTGGGCCGGCCGGCCCGTCAGGACCGGTAGGTCCCTGCGGCCCCGACAGCCCGGTATCGCCTTGAGGTCCCATCGGACCGGTATCTCCCTTTGTGCCGGGCGGTCCATCCGGCCCGATGGCCCCGGTAAATCCGCGATCTCCATCCTGTCCCGCAAGCCCGGGAGGCCCAGGAGGTCCGTCAGGCCCTGCCGGACCGGCCAACCCTCTCGGACCTGGAATCGGATTAGAATGCAGCCTTGCAATGCGAGCCTGGGCCTTTACAATCCGAGATTTCAACGCCGATATATCGAAATTCAGCGCCTTGATCTCGGCATCCACAGACGATGCAGGCTGCGTTTTGACGTGAGAATGAGCCTGTGCCGCAGTCGGCGCATCAACAAATCCTATAGCGGCCATCACGCCGGCTGTAATCAGGAGAGATGTCTTCGAACGCATCATAGTATTGGATTTCGCTATCAAAAGTTACAACATCAGCGGAACATCAATCAGTCGATCTAATTCGGATTCGGGCCATCGGGGCCGGTTGGCCCGCTCTGCCCAGGAAATCCAGTGGGACCTGGCGACCCTTGCGCTCCGGGATCTCCATCTTCTCCTCGCCACCCTTGATACCCTTGCGGTCCCTCCGGTCCTTTCGGCCCCGGAATGCCGGCCGGACCGGAGAATCCCAGCGGCCCCTTTGGCCCGGGTGAGCCGGTTATCCCTTGTGGGCCAATCGGTCCAGCAGGGCCGGCAGGCCCCTGCGGCCCAGGAATGGGCGCGGATTGCAGCTTTGCAATCTCAGCCTGCAGTGCCGCAACCTGTGTCTGCAGCATTGAGATCTCTGCGGTTAGTCTTTTAATCTGATCGGTTCGAGCAGCCGCAGAATTGTGTTGCCGCGTCTTATTAATCGGAGACGCATAAGCAGCTGAAAAGGTGAACAACAGGACAGCCCCACCGGGCAAAGCGCGAAACAAAGTCTTCAATGGCTGCGCCTCATTAACGTAATTTGCATTAGAAATTTTAAATAATTCGATACGCTTTTATTTTCAAAAAGAACGCGGTTCTAATAGATGTTTAGGCGATCAAATTTTTAAAATAATTCCTACTTACAAGTAATTAGACTGCAGTTTAAAGTAATTGTTCAAAGATAGAATAAACAAAAATAAGTGGATATATTGCCCATCATCTGATGCATAATGCAATACGCTAATTAACAGCAAATTGGCGTCAGACAATGTTAAACAACTTCCGAGATCGGCGATCTCGGAAGTTGTTCGAGTATAGAGAGCGCATCATAGGTTAAGTGGGGTTTTCAGTATACGAGCCGTGGATGCGCGAGGTATCAACATTGTGGGAAGGACTTCGCCACGCTGTGGCTCACGGTGGGTCTGGACCCATTCCATGAGGATCGTCATTGCCCGGCGCCCCATCTCATCGAGCGGCTGGCGCACCGTGGTAAGGGGAGGACTCAGGTGAGCTGCGGAAACGGGATCATCGAAGCCGATTACTGAAACGTCATCCGGCACGCGCAGGCGTTCCGAGCGGATCGCTTCGATTGTCTCCAATGCCAGGAAATAGCCGCCGCAGAAGAATGCAGTCGGACGATTTTCACGCCGAAGCAGACGGTGGACTTGCTGGCGAGCTGAGTTCGAGAGCAGATGGCCGGACGTAGGGTAGTTCTCTTCGTCGATAACAGCATATTCCGGGGGCGCATCGAGTCCATGTTCCTTCTGAAAGGCGTTGAATGTCGCGATGCGCTCAATCGTATTGCTCGTGTTGGCCAGCGCAAATACGCCGGCGATCCTGGTATGCCCCAGGCTTAAGAGGTGGTCTAGGGCTGCTTTGGTGCCATGAACATTGTCGCTGTCGACAAACGGCGTCCCCATCTGATCCCAGTGCGAGCCGAGCACAACGGCGCGCTTGCCGGCGGCGTGCAATTGCTTAACGGCAGGCAGGTCGCGCTCAAGCATGCCGATGATCAGGAACGCATCCATGGGTGCGCTCAGCAGACGCTCTCCGACATTGCCGATGGCCTCCATAATCGAGAGGCTGACGGGCGCATTTGCCACAGCGCGCTGGATTCCCCGGAAGAGCGACCCCATGTAGAAGTCGTCAAGGACGTGATCCACGCTGATCGGCACCACCACGCCAACTTTGGCGACGGTAGGACCGGCAGGCCGGAAGTCGCTGCGGACAAATGTGCCGCGTCCCTGCTCGCGATAGAGGCAACCGGAGTCCACAAGCGCCAGGATCGCCTTGTTTACCGTCATCTGGCTGACCTGGAACTCCAGGGCAAGCTCGCGCTCTCCCGGTATGCGCGCCCCGAGAGCATATTCGCCGTAGCGGATCCGGTCTTCGAGCAATTGCATCACTTGAAGGTAACGGGGTATCGGATTGTTCTTATTTACTAGCTGCTTTGCCATATTAAGTCTATAATACTATATGACTCCATAATACAAGTTAATAATGCAGCGTGTCAACCGCCCCGCGTCTACCCTATACCCCACCTATTCTCCCATTTTCTGTCGAAGAACAATTTGATACAGGTTCAAAGTTGTGCCGGAGTGTTATATTTTTCTATAACACACAACCGTCAATATTTGCCTGGCGCAGAAACGCGCCGGTCAGTGTTTTGACCGGCGCGTCCTTTGAGCAAACAAGCTCTACTGGTGTGTGATGCTGATCTGGGATAGCTGTGGATCCCAGACAGCATTCGAAGTTCCAGCAGCGAATATGACCTTCAGGTTTGTGACGCCCGCAGGCAGTGAAGATGCCGGGGTAACCATGTAGTATCCCCAGCCGCTGGCGCTCATCGTCTCCGTTCCCGTCGTGACAGGAACAGTAGTGTATGTTGAGCCATTATTGGTGGAGACCTGGAAGGTCGCCGTGCCGATCGGACCGATGTAAATGTACACCTTGGCGCTGAATGTGCTGATGCCGGGATAGGCGTACATCAGATATTCGGTGTCATTCATCGAACGGCTTGCGCGGCTGCCGTCGCCATTGAAGTATGCCGGACTTGTCGTATCGAGGATCCAGTTTGAGCTCCTGGCGGTGACCAGGCTCCAGTTGGTAAGGTAGTCAGTCGTCATCGTGGTCACTCCCGCAGGAGTGGCGCTCGCTTCCGAGGATTTGGCTGATGTGCCGATGTTATTTACGGCGGCGATCTTATAGTAGTAAGTCGTGCCGTTCGACAGTCCTGTATTCATATAGGTTGTACCGGTAATGCCCGTCGCAATCGGGGTTGCGCTCTCGCCGCCGGGCGTTGTGCCACGGTAGACATTGTAAGTGATCGTGCCTGCGCTTGCGGTCCAGGAGAGTGAGACCTGGGCATTTCCCGCTGTGGCGATAAGACCTGTTGGCGCAGCCAGCGCTGTGGACGGCGCGAAGAGGCCGTCCTCGCCGTTCGTTTCCAGCACGATCAGGTTTCCGGCGGACGCTACCGTAAACCACCAGGCCCGGTTGGCGGCGATGGCGGCAGCGCGAATATGGGTAGCCGCATTCTGCGCCGTCGTGGTATCGCCGGAGAAGTAGTAGGCCCAACCGATGGGCGAGACATCATACTGCGCGGAGTGCAGTTCTGGATGATCCCATGTCGGCTGATACAAAGTCATATTGGAGAGGATAGTGCTGGATTGCGCCGGCGTCGCAATCTTAAATGCGCTTGCCCATCCTTGCGCCATTGCATCAGGAGTAAGGTTCGACCACGACGTGGCTTGCAGCGCGCCTCCATGGAATTCGGCCCAGTAGAAATAGCCTCCCGCAGTGCTCCAGAGAGTCCCAATGCCCGTTTTCATTGCTGAGGCGTAGGATGCTGCCTGGCTTGCGAGAGTAGTATTGCCGAGCGCCGTGGCGAGGTATGCTCCTGCCAGCAGCCCCTGATAGCTTTCGGCATTGTCTTCCACAAGCTTTGTGGCCGCGGCAGCCGGCGTAGAATACGTCAGGCCGTCGGTATCCTGAGTGTTGTGGATGGCGGTTATGGCCGTCGAAATCGCGCCGCTCATTGACGTCAGTTTGGCGCTGTCCGGGCTGACACTGTTTGCCGCATAGACCGCAAGCAGGAATGTCGCGGCATATGCATCGGTCGAATCGTAGCCTGGCCCCGTAGCAGCGGTCCATGTGCCGGTCGATTTGTCCCAATCGTGGACATAGCCGCTGGCATCGGCATGGGTGGCGTACCAGGCGCAATGCGCCCATGCGGCATTTACAAACGCATTGTTTCTTGGGCTGGAAACGGCCGTGGCGCGCGCCAGGCCGATCGCGGCGTAGTTGCCGAAGTATGGGTTTACATGGTTCGGCGATGCGTCAGGATATTGTGAGATTGCGCCGTCCATGGCATCTCCAGGCGCATGGACGACAGCTCCCAATATCCAGTTTGCATCGTCGATGGCGTTTGCGACATTCGGAATGGTCTGGGCGTGGGCGGGCATTCCGCCGGACGCGAGAAGCGTGAGAGCTCCAAGAAAGGCCGGAGCTCGTTTGATGACATGAACCTGTGTAGTGCGGCAGCGTTTTCGCATAGTGCCTCCTGTTAGAATCGATCTCTGAAATCGTGCACATTTGTATTGCAATTAAACCAATAGAATTATTTATATCCTCCTTTGATGCTGAAATCGCAGTCTCCCCTCCCCACCCCCTCCCCGGAGGAGAGGGACTTTAAGAGGGAGTCATCGAATGCGTGTCCTAAATCTGAAAGCCCCTCTCCTGTGGGAGTAGTCCTCCGTGCCTGCTCGCAGGGAGGGATTTAGGGAGGGGAGACTGCGAAAATCCTTCAGCCCCCGCCAAGCCCGGTAAGCACCAGGAGCAGCCAGCCGGCGTCGCTGACGATAAACGATTTCGAGAAGCCTGGCGAGGTACCTCTTCCAGGCATCTCTCGAGCGAGGACCATATCAGTATGGGTTCTGGCGCTTTCCCTGTCACCCAGCAGTAAAGCGGCGTATGCCATCGCGCTGCAGGGATAACCTCCTGGGTCCACGAACGATGTCGTCCAACGGACACCTCCCTTGCGATTCCATCTAGCATTCACCAGCCGCACCGAGGTTTTCGCCTGAGCAGACCGCTCACCTACGACGCCGAATAGCTGCGGCCATACCTGAGCGATCGTATCTGCATACCAGACGCCGAGATTTGGCGCAGGCGCCTTTCCGTCCTCAAACTTCGCCACACGATACAAGCCGGTCGATTTATCGAGCAGCGATGTAAGGATGCCGGATCGCACTCTTACCGCAGCGACTTCGTAACGGCGTGCGGCCATTGTATCGTGATAGACATCGGATTCAATGCGCGCCATGGCATGGAGACCCCAGTAGACCTCGCTGTTGTCCATCGTGTACTTCACGCGGTAGGTATCCTTTGCCCAGGTAAGGCCGTCGCTCTGTTGAAGGGCCGTCATGACATTTGCCACGGTTTCGAGCTGTTTCTTTCTTCCGGGCGCTGCCATAAAAGACTTGCTTTTACCCAGCTGAACGTACTCCCATACGTCGGCAATCAACGTTGCCGCTCCGCTGTCGGATGCGTCGACATAGTTACACTGAGATGCGGGCAGTCCTGGGGGACATGTCGTCTCACCGGAGCCGTCAGTTAGATACCATGTGTCGTAGACGATGCCGGCGGATTTGCTGCTGCGGTCCATGTGCCGCAGGTACCAGTCGATCCAAAGCTCCGCCACACGCGATTTACCGGGCACATCGGCCTTCAGCAATCCCATGAGGGCTACACTCGCAAAATATGGGCTGATATGGAAGTATTGCTTGCCGTCCGGCGCAACCAGGGCCGCAGTATTATGCATCTTGATTGCGCCGTAGCTCTTCTCGCGAGGATCTGCGTATTGAAGTCCCGAAATCCATTGCCCAACGATGGCAATATCACGCGAGGCGGACCTGGAATCGCTTCCGGTAGCTGCCTGCGCTGACTGAGCAAATGCTGTCAGGGAGACGGCTGCAAGCATCGGGAAAAGGCGGTCAAAGGGAGCTTTGGATTTTCGCATTGTCATAGTTGTCTTTTGAGGCATGAAGCCGTTCCGGGATAAGCCCCCAGTGACTGCAAACACACCAACTGTTATATATCTTTATATATGTTATAACCTGCTCAATGATTTGTCAAGACAATTCTTTTGCAAAGGAGGAACGCAATTCCACAGTAATCGCGGCAGAACAGGCAGAAATGCTCGAAAAGAAATAAATGTTATAATGTTATATAACACATTGACAAAACGAGGAATATGTTGTATCCTGATATTGCAATCGTCGATGCGGTTCGACCAGTGCGAAGAAACCCGAGAGAGTTCGCGTCCTAGAGGTGGATCGGAACTTTTTATTCGTTAACTCGGGTTCATTCGTTCTACCAAGGATCACTGTTACGATGTCTATAAAAGATATGCAGCACTCAATTATTTCCGGAGGCCCACTATGCTAACTGTCCGACGCCGAGAGGCGTTCACATTGATTGAGCTACTAGTAGTTATCGCTATAATAGCGATTCTCGCCGCAATCCTGTTCCCGGTCTTCGCTCAGGTTCGTGAGAAGGCGCGACAGATCTCGTGTCTATCCAACCTGAAGCAGATCGGAATGGCGACCATGCAGTATGTGCAGGACAACGAGGAGACATATTTCAGCGTCCCCTACCCCGGCGATTTTAATGGCGATCCGAACAAGCCATGCCTGTATCCGGCCGAGTATATCTATCCGTACATCAAGAGCACGCAGGTATTTAAGTGTCCTGATTTCGACGGCGACCAGTTTGCCACCGGCTATCAGTTCTACGGATCGCCAGGCGCGCCGGCGGGAATGCAGACACCTCTCTATGTAAAGTCTCTCGCGGACTACAAGCTGGGCTATGGTCTTAATGAGCTGCTGCTCTCGGACGATTCCGGACTGCGCCCTGGTCCGGTTACGATCGCGTCGATCAAGTCGCCCTCGTCGATCGGCATGTTTGTCGACAGCTCGTTCGTGTGGGATACATACATTGGTTATCAGCGTGACCTCGGGCAGGGAAACCGCACATACTGGCTCAGCAGCGATCAGAAGACATGGTTCTACGGCGTTCCACGCCACAACGGCGGATCGAACTTCTGTTATGCGGATGGGCACGCCAAGTGGCAGCGCGTAAATCTGACCAAGGAAAGCTCGTTGTTCTACGGCTACTACAACGTTCAGATCGATCCACTTGAGGACTAGACCGGCAGGCGCTCAATGAAAACGAATATCCCTCCCTATGTCGGCGGCATCGTGATTGCGGTTGCGGTTCTGTTAGTAGGCATCGTCATGTACAGCGGTTCCAAACCGCAGTCACAGCCAATGCCGCAAAAGATGCCCTCGGGTCCAATGGTGCTGCCACCCAGCCAGCAAGGCCGGGTCTTGCCGCCGATCCCACCGGCGACGCACTAACCAAAATAAAGATGGCCGGACACGACCGATGGCCGACAAAGATCCGGCGGCGACGTTCCAACGTAAACTGCCCTGCCGCAAATGCGGCAGGGCTTTTTTGGAAAAGGCCCCGGAAGCTCTGCAAAGCTACCGCGGGCCGCTCCCGGCGGTTGAAACCGCGGCTAGAGTGGGATCACCTACGGTGACAAACCCACCTTCGTGGGTTCCTGCAGGTATCGCTGCGCGATGATCTTGCTATTGTAACCCTTGATTCGAATGCGATTTTTGGACATCCCTTTCCCTGTTGCGTCAGGCTGGCGCACCCAGTGGCAACAATAGGAGAGGGAAAAAGCGAGTTGCACGAGCTTGAGGGAGAGGATCCTTAAGTCCAACGAAAAAATCCGCAGCATCTAGCGACACTGCGGGTTTTAATCTATTTAGCGATACTGTCGAAAACATCTAGCGGAGTGCAGGCTGCGGTATCCCGAAACGTTTGCGGTATTCCTTGAACAGCGTCTTGGCGGCGTCGCCGCCGAGGTTGAATGGGGAATCGGGAGCATTCATGATCCCCGTGAATTGATAGCCGAAGATCTGCTCGACATCATCGTAGATGCGTATCTCGGCCATCAGTTCATCATAACTCTTAGGTAACAGACCGTTGTCGAGTGGCCACCCGAACATCTCCATATCGACCCAGAAGCGCGTTCCAGCCCTGTCGCATATCGCCTGGATCTCCGCGATATTGAGATTTTCAAGGTCACGCGCGAAGGCGAACGGGATCAGGATATCGAGATGTGGGAGCACCTCGCCCCACTCTTTTGCAAACTCCTGGAAACGGATATTGTTCGGAGCGAGCGCCACCGGCTTGGTGGGCGTAAACTGTTGCACAAAGGCTTTGTACTCTTTGAAGAAGGTAACGATCTCCCGATACCGCTCACTGGGAATATGATCGCATTCATCGTAGAGACTGCCGTAGATCTCCTCGGAGATGTACCAGGAGTACAGCGACGGGTGGTGACCATACATCTCGAAGAGTTCCGCGGTAACTCGCTTATGCCACTCCAAGGACTGGTCACAGAAGTCGAACCAGGCAAACATTCCCACCCCGATGAAGACGCTCATCTCGCATTCGTCCGCCGCCTGAAAGATCGCCTCAAGCGGGTCTTCGCTTGCGATCGGATAGCGAGTGGGATAGAGCTTGGAGGGATAGAGGGCCAGGCCGGGATAGTTTTCAACCGTCAGGGAGTGCTTGCCCACATACTCGTTGCAGTCGAACACGTTCTGGATCAGGACGCTCTTGATGCCCACTTCGTTCATGGCATAGATCTGTTCCTTCCAGTCTCGATCGGTTAGCTTCTTCAAGTCCGTATTGAAATGCCGTGCCTCGTCCTCGCTCCAGTGAACAAGGCTCACCCAACAGCCGTCGATTTGACGTGTGGAGTGGCACGATGTATCGACAACCTCATAAGGTTGCCGGTACGTCGCGCAGACGAGACCGTTTGGATCGAAGAATTCGACGACGATCTCCAGTTGACCGGGCTCCGAAATGATTTGACGGTCGGCAGTAAAAGGAAAGTCGCAGCGCAGCGGCACATACTTCGTCGAGATGACCTCATTATCATGCAACACGGACCAACGGCAATGTGTGGCGTCGGGTGACGACAGACGCACTTCGACTGCCACCCGGCTTGACACCCGATGAGGCGGAATGACGGTCACATGGCTCTCTAGACTGGTTGGGGTTTTCATAAGCACCTTTGCCGTCCCTCGACGGTCCTGGGTAAAGATCTCAATGTAAATCAGCAGAACTTTTATAGTGTACCATAATTCTATATAACATGTATCACTGAGATGAGGATATCAGCATGAATCTGCAAACAAACAAGGACAAATCATTGACATCCGTGGCTGCGCGCCCTATAATTGTTATATATATGTGTAACACTTATAGATATAGGATAAACCTCAGACCTGCAGCGATCGCCCTGATTGCAGCGGCCTCACTGGGGTTATCTGCTACCGGATGGAGCGCGCCGAAGCCGAAAACCAAGGATCAATTCCCTCTTATCGGTCGAAGCGCTCAAATCGATACGGCTTTTCCTTACTATAAAGACCGATCGCCGGAAAGCATTGCCTCCGAGCTGCGTGTAAACCGATATCGCGTAGTCCATGATGTCGTGACAAACGAGAACGCAATAGATCCGGCCCTCATCGCCGCGCTGCACCATGAGAAAATCGGCGTCTGGTATGTGACTTTCGGCAACGGCGCTTACAACACAGATCCTCTCCCGCCCGGATGGGAGAAGTGGAGCATGGCATTACGCGGCGACTTCGCCGGCACTCCTGTCCACGATGGGTTCAACCGCCTCTGTCTGAACAATCCCGAATACCGGAAATGGAAGAAGAAACAGATATCTGAAACACTTCGCCGTATTCCGTTCGACGGCGTCGAAATCGTTGAGTCGCACTGGCCGGAATATCCGGGACGATTCACTGCCAGCTATGGCTGTTTCTGCGAGAGTTGCCACACGGCATTCCAGGCAATGTATCCTGACGAAACACGATTTCCCGACATCATTCATTCGGCTTCCGCGCAGTCGCCGGAGCGTAATCCCGTTCTATGGAGAAAGTGGCTGAAGTTTCGCGAGGCATCGGTAGCCGGCTACTTGAACGATCTGGTGAACGGCCCGGATGGCGTGCGCAAAACTGTACCCTCAGCGAAAGTAAGTGTCTGGGCTCTCACACTCACTGGACCGGATGCTCTCAAACGTATGCGCGAGGACTGCGGCGAGGATGCCGCGGATATTGCGAAGACCGTTCATCCTGATCTTCTGGGGCTGCAGACGAACTGGCCGGATTGGAGCCGCGCCGAGCTGAAACCGTCTTATGCCGATCAGCTGATGCCCTTCGTATCCGCTGTCCGGTCTGTCGCACCGACAATGCCCCTTCTGATCCAGGCGGATACCGGGTCAACACGCGCAAACCTCCGATCGCGCAGCTGGATCAAGGCATTCGAGAAAGAGTGCAGCAAAATCGGTGTCGGCAGCACGACCTATTATTCCTACGAAGCCAGCGGCTTGATGTACGAAGCGCCGCGCATCGCCGAAGCCACAAGAACCGGCAGGAATATCGAGGTTGTGTTCAATAAGCGCGTCGATCCTGCAACCTCCGATCCAAAGCACTACACGCTCGATCGCGGTAAGGTCACCGCAACTGCTATCGACGGCAACATCGTTAAGCTGACAACAGATGCAGAGGGCGAGAAGGCTGCATCGGTCACGGCACGGTCCGTAGCGAATATGCCCAAGCTCCTGCTGTTTCCTGAACACCCTGCCGCAATCCTCAATCGCCAGACCATTCATATCGACAGGCAGGCAGCGCCATGATAAATCGCAAAGTTTTCAGTATTCGCGTTCTGCGCATCGCTGCTCTAGGCGTCGGCTTTCTCTCTTCAGGCTGCACGCCCTCTCTGTTTCAGTCAGCCGGAACAAATAGCTCCGGCCCGACGGAGATCGTCTACTGGACCGGCTGGTCCGGCCATGAGCTTGAGACGCAGCAGGGGCTCATCGAAGAGTTCAACAAGACACACCCGGCCATTCATGTTCGTATACTCTCTCAATTTGGAAGCACCGGCTACCAGAAGGTGCGTATCGCCTTTGCAGGCGGCGCTACTCCCGATGTCATGTCTACGGTTTGGGCTGATGAACTTGCGGCATATGCGGAGCGAGGCGTGCTTACGCCGCTTGACAGTTACCTTGCCCGCTCCGGGCGCAATGTGAATCGCGAGTATCCTCCCGGCATTGCGCACATGGTGACAGTCAAGGGCCATGTATATGGCACGGTCGTCAGCAACGGCACATCGTTCATTGCGTACAACAAATCCGTGTTTCGTTCGGCCGGCCTTGATCCCAGCAAACCTCCGCGCACGATCGCCGACCTGGACGCTGACGCAGCAGCCTGTACTGTCTACGACAAGCATGGAGATTTCGCGCGATATGGCTTCCGGCCGGGCGGAATGATTCTCTGGGCATATGCATTCGGTGGAGGTTGGTACGATGCCGCTGCGGATCGTGTAACGGCGAATTCCCCCGCCAATGTGCGCGCGCTCGAATGGATGGCGTCTTATGCGAGACGCTACGACCTGAAGCGAATGCAGGCGTTCCAGCTCAGCTTCGGCAGCAGCTCAACACCAAATGGCCCGTTTTATGTCGGCAAGGTGGCGATGGAGGTTACCGGAGAGTGGGAACGGGAGTTTGCCGCGCGATATGCTCCCAACCTGAATTGGGGCTGGTGCGCCCTGCCCTCTCCGCCCGGTGGCCGGGTCAACGCCACGACAACTGGCGGAAGCGTCTTCGTTATCCCATCAGCCTGCAAGCACAAGGATGCAGCATGGACATTTCTCAACTGGATGAGCAGCCCTCATGCCGTTAAGACGTTCTGCGCCGCGATACACAACCTGCCTCCTCTGCTATCCGTTTGCGCAGACCCGGTTTTCAAGAGCGACCCACTTTACGCCTATACGATGCCCATTGCAAATGGGCCAAATGCGTTCGGTCCGCCGCCGACTGCGATCTGGCCCATCTACAGCCGGGAGATTTCTCGTGTTGAGGAACGGGCTATTCTGGGCGGCGAAGATCCGAAGGCGCTTCTTGATGAGCTGCAGACCAAGATGGAAGAGGAAAAGCAGCGGACGGACAAGGAGCTTGCGCGATGAGACAACGTATAGACCAGCGTAACGGTATTCTGTTCGCCCTGCCCTGGCTGATCGGCCTTTCCATATTTGTCGTATATCCCGTGCTGGCATCGCTCTACGACAGTTTTTGCAGCTACGACGCCATACGTCCACCTTCCTGGGTGGGCCTTGAAAACTACAGGCGACTCTTCACCGAAGACGATCTCTTCTGGAAGTCGCTGGGCAATACGCTATACATGGCCGTATTCGGCCTCCCCATAGGTCTTGCCGCATCACTCGGGGTCGCTCTGATGCTCAATCAGAAGGTCCGGGGCATGTCGTTCTACCGCGTGCTCTACTTTCTGCCCTCTATTACACCGGTGGTGGCGACATCGATCCTGTGGCTCTGGCTGCTCAACCCGCAAATCGGCCTGGTCAATGTGGGTCTGCGCGCGCTTGGCGTTGAGACGCCCCCGGCATGGTTGACCGATCCAGTGTGGGCAAAACCGTCCTTGATTTTGATGGGACTCTGGGGCGCAGGCGGTGGGATGGTGATCTATCTGGCCGCGCTGCAGGATGTGCCCGTCGAACTTCTGGAAGCGGCAGAACTTGACGGCGCCAATGCCTTACAGCGGTTCCGGCATGTCACGCTGCCTGCGCTCTCTCCCGTGATCCTGTTCAACCTCATTATGGGCTTGATCGCGTCCTTCCAGTACTTCACCCAGGCTTATGTCATGACGAACGGCGGACCACAGGATTCGACCACGTTCTATGCCCTTCACCTCTTTAATGAGGCATTTCTCGACTTCCACATGGGCTATGCATCGGCCATGGCCTGGGTGCTTTTTGTCGTGACGCTCGTCTGCGCATTATTGATATTCCGAAGCTCGGCCCGATGGGTCTACTATTCCGGGGAGGCCCGTTAACATGTCGATCGCCAGTGAACTCCGTACCGCGTCCGAATCGAAAGGGCGCAGGCGACGGGCATCTTCCGTAACCGTCCGTCCACTCATCGCACATATCGGGCTCGTTGCAGTCGGTTTGCTCTTCGCTCTGCCTTTCGTGTGGCTTGTCGCAACGGCGCTCAAGCCTGACGCGCAGATCTTTCAGATTCCGCCGGTATGGATACCGCATCCGGCTCACTGGGAGAACTTTATCAAGGCGGTCAATTACATTCCATTCGGGTTGTACACCTGGAACACGCTGCGAATATGTCTGTTGACGTCGATTGGAACGGTTGTCTCCTGCACCCTTGTGGCATACAGCCTGGCGAAGATTTCCTGGCGCGGACGCAACCTCGTATTCTATTCGCTGTTCGTGACAATGCTGCTGCCGAGCCAGGTAACGATGATTCAGACATTCGCCATTTTCAAGTGGATGGGCTGGATCGGCACGATCCTTCCGCTCACGGTGCCGGCATTCTTTGGAAACGCGTTCTACATCTTCTTGCTCAGGCAGTTCTTTCTCACGATCCCGAATGAGCTATCCGACGCAGCGCGTATCGACGGCTGTTCCGAGTTCCAGATCTTCTGGAAGATCATGCTGCCTCTCGTGAAACCGGCTATAACGACGGTGGCCCTCTTCACATTCATCGGCGCATGGAATGACTTCCTCGGTCCCCTGCTCTACCTGAACGACGAGCGCACATATACGCTGTCACTCGGCCTTGAGCGCTTTATCAGCCAGCATGGCGCAGAATGGTCGATGCTCATGGCGGCATCGACAATCATGACGCTACCGATCATCGTACTGTTCTTCTTCGCACAGAAGACATTCATCCAGGGCGTAACACTCACGGGCATTAAGGGGTAAGGAATCCTTCAGTCGCCGCAGGCTCCCCTCCCCAACCCCTCCCCGGAGGAGAGGGGCTTTCGGATTTAAGAAACATTTTCGCTTACTTCTCTTAAAGTCCCTCTCCTCCGGGGAGGGATTTAGGGAGGGGAGCCTACGAGAGCAGTTATTCGTCTCCGAGGACTGGAGGGGAGCCAGCAATATCATCGCGTGGTCAATAATAACTATGTCACACAACGAACTCGATCACTATGGATCGCTTTATTTTGACGAGCTTACAAACAACATTGTGCCTTTCTGGGAGCGGCACTGTCCGGACCGGGAATATGGCGGTTATTTTAACTGTTTAGATCGCGACGGCTCCGTTTACGACACAGAGAAGTTTATGTGGATGCAGTGGCGTATCGTCTGGATGTTCTGTGAGCTCTACACAAAGGTTGAACCAAGGACGGACTGGCTGCGGCTTGCGGAGCAAGGATATAACTTCCTCACAACACATGGACGAGATGCGCAGGGCCGGTACTATTTCTCCCTGGCTCGCGACGGCAGCCCTACAATGGCTCCCTACTCCGTGTTCTCCGAGTGCTTTGCCGTGATGGGAGCGGCAGCTTACTATCGGGTGACCGGAGATGAGGGCGCAAAGCGTGAGGCGATCAGGGCATTTGATTCCTATCTTGCCCGCGAAGCGCGCCCCAAAGGCGAGTGGACGAAGGACCTGGCCGGGCGAACACCCTCGAAAAGCCTGGGCTTCTATATGATGAAGGCCAACATGTTTGCCGTTCTTGAGGAATGCCTGGGTGATACTTCGTTTCGCGGCGAAATGAAAAGAACCTATACGACGGTTCTCGACCAGTTCTGGAACCCTGAACTTGGCATCATGTTCGAGAACGTGGGAATAGACGGAGCTTTCGATTTGGATACGATGTCAGGACGTCACCTTAATCCCGGCCATGCCGTCGAGGCGATGTGGTTTATCATGAACTCGGCGTCGAAGCTGGGCGACGATGATGCGGTTCGACGGGCGGCAAATGTCGTCCTTGCGGAGCTAAAGTTTGGCTGGGACGAGGAGTTCGGCGGGATCTACTATTTCATGGACGCCCTTGGAAAGCCGCACTTGGAGCTGCAGTGGAATATGAAGCTCTGGTGGGTGCATAACGAGGCGCTTATTGCCTGCGCCATGGCGTACAAGCTTACCGGAAATCAGGAGTTCGCGCGATGGTTCGAGCGCATCCATGACTGGACCTGGGCGCGCTATCCAGACAGAGAGATGGGCGAGTGGTACGGCTATCTGGACCGCCGCGGCGAAGTTTCCCATAGTCTCAAGGGAGGCAAATGGAAATGCTTCTTTCACCTGCCGCGAATGCTGCTTGTGTGCAGTGAACTACTATCGAAGTAGCCAGGTTTACCAGCCGATGTGGCAATCCCACTAGAAACCAAAGGGTTGAGCGCCGGCTTGTGTCAAGGACATTCCACGGTGAATATTCCACGCAAACCTGGCTATATTCCAGTCCAGGAACAGAGTGGTAAAACAAAATAATGCAGAAAGTGAAAGCAGCTTCCACGCTGCCGTTTGGCTTACGTCCTTATCTACAATCTGGGATGCCTGGCCCTTTATTCTCAAGAATGTGGCACGAGCAATATTCCACGTTACGAAGTGAATGCTAAATAATGCAAGAAGAGAAGTCGCAATAAGAAGAACTCTGCCAAGCCAGATGAACATTATTTACCTATCAGGAGCGCCGATTAACGAATATTGGGTAGCAGCTACTTTTCGGAGAAGAATTGCAAGTTGCCGCACCTATCGCATTTGCGGACGCGCACCGGTTCCTTTTTGGAAGTAAATGTAAAGAATGGACCTTCGGCCAGGAAGTGGACCTTCCATCCATCGGCGCCATATGTGTGTCCCCAGATAAATTCGGCGCTGCCGCAGAAAACGCAAGTCGTCAGGCCATGAGATTCTTGTGACATATTTCTAAACTGTCCGATCTCCGCATCCCTACACATCGTCGCGCGGAACATATTCCCGGGTTGTAAACACAATGCATGCGGCGATGACTGTGACAACGATCACGCCAATAACAACGGCCCAGGCGAGGCCATGTGAAATGGGATCGAATGGACTGTCCGATTGGATAGGCACGGCAGGAGCCTGAGCTGCTAGAGAGCGCAGGTATGCCATGAGAGAGAGGGCTTTGAAGTTCCCGGGCAGGGACGGCAGCCAGGATTCAATGCCGAATGTATAGAGCAGTCCCACTATCAGGGGACGCTGAAACGCGGTCGCAAACAGCAGGAACAAGCCGCCGTAGGCAAATGCTCCAACGGTAAGAATGGCGATATCGCGTCCAAACGAGAAGTGCGACTCATCTGCCCCGTTGGCGTGCGGCACTCCGGTCACAAGCAGAAGTAGGCCGGCAGCCACCCATACGGCGACAATGGTGGCAAAGACAGCCGCCAGGTACTTCATAAGGATGATGCGCCACCTGGGCACGGGGCGGGTAAGCAGATAGACGATCGTCTTTTGCTCAACCTCCGCGGCGACAAGGTTTGTCCCGAAAACGCAGGACATCATCACGAGTACAAATCCGAAGATCAGGGTTTCGGAGAGACGATCGTAAACATCGGCCTTTACGAACTCATCGGCGGCTCCGGCGAAGCGCCAGAGAACGGCCACCAGCACCGGCAGCGCTGCAACCAGAAGCACAACGAGGAGCTTCTTGATGCGGAGCAAGTCCTTGAAGGTATTGCGCAAAATATGGAGGTCGTTCATGATCACCCGTTTACGAGATACTTGAAAACCGCCTCTAGATTGTTATCCGGGGAGTCCAGGCTGTCGATCACAAAGCCGTTTTCAAGGACGATATTTGGAAACTGCGCATAGAACGCCCCCGGCTCGCGGGTTTCGATCTCGACGCTGCTTGCATCGGGGGCATTGAAGCGCGCGCTCAGTACATAGGGAAGATCCATCAGGTTTTTCGCCAGCGCTCGAGCCTGCGGCGTCGCAATCGCAATGCGGTGCGGATGCGCATCGATCAGGCCGCGGATCTGATAGATGTCGCCCTGCGCGAGGAGGCGTCCCCGATGAATGAGCATGATATTGTGCGTCAGCTGCTCGATCTCATGGAGTATGTGGCTCGATACCACGATGCACTTGCCGGCCTGGGCAAGTTCGGTAAGGATCTGTGTCGTCTCGCGCCGCCCAACCGGATCAAGACCGTTCAGCGGTTCATCCAGAATAAGGACATCGGGATCGTGGACAATACACTGGGCAAGCTTGATCCTCTGCCGCATGCCCTTTGAGTAGCCGCCGATCTTTCTGCCGGCATTGGGCGTCATCCCTACCCGCTCGATGCTCGCGGCCACCCGCTCCTTGAGCGCGCTGCCGTGAATGCCCGACATACCCGCGAGGAATGTCACAAACTCGACACCGGTCATCTCGTCGTAGCAGTTCTCGATCTCAGGACAGTAACCGAGCCTTTTGAACACCCGAGGGTTGCCAAATGGCTGCTCCCCGAAGACCGTTACCCGGCCTCGTGTCGGCCTCATCTGGCCGGTCACGAGTTTTAAGAGAGTCGATTTGCCCGCGCCGTTCGTGCCGAGCATCGCCGTAATTCCAGGCCCGATTGAACAGGATACGTCATTCAGGCCGATGACCTGACCATACCAGCGAGAAGCGCGTTCTAACAGGATCATCCTCGCACCACCTCCACTGCGTTGACGCGAGATCGAGCCATTATGATCCCCACTGCACACAATACGATGGCAATCGCAAACATTTGTAAACCGAACGAATGCGGAAGGGCAACAGCCTCAATGCCCCACTGAGGCATTCCGGGCGTTTTGACATTGTAGATGGTCTGGCCGATTCCCGTAACGGCGCCGGAAACCGAGAGATGCTGAACGAGAAGTCCTGATATTTTCGCAGAACGCATCGTCAGACCACCGATAATGCCGGAGATCAAAGCGCTGATGAGGTAGAAGCCGGCGTAAGCCGCGCCGGCAATTCGCCCCGACTTCGACCAGGCAGAAAATCCAACCAGTATGCTTGTGTGCACGATCGCCGGAACAGCTGTCGCCGCCACCATACGAAAGAACAACGTCGGTTCGGTCTTGAAGAAGTCCGGGCCAAACATCCCGAGCGCTGAACACAGAAACAGGATAAGGGCCGGCGCAACAGACAGGAAATAGAGCGGCAGGAACACACCCATCCATTTGCCGAGCAGGTAGTCGCCTTTGGTAATGGGCTTGGAAAGGTAGATCAGGAGAGCGTTGGCACGCAGATCGCCGGCAATACAGTCAGCGCCTACCACGAGGGCAGTCAGAAAGAGCCAGAACTCCTGCTTATCCATCGCGTTGAAAAAGCGTTCGGCATATGGGTGCTCTGACTGTGGCACTCCCATACCCGCCGCCGCAACCTGATTGGTCAGGTAGAACATAACGCCGTTAATGAGATACGGCAGAAGACCGATCACGCAAAGGACCCAGAATGCCGGCTTGCGACGAATGCCTCGCAGTACAGACAAAGCGACGGTCCACCACCGCAAAGCGCGGGACCGGACAGCGCCGTCGTAATTGCGGTAGCTGAGATCTGCGATGGGCGAAGCGCCCTGATTGGAAACATTGGGTGGATTCAACGTGACGCCTCAATAAAGACATCATCGAGGGAACGCATCGCGGGCCGGAAAGCGCGTACCTGCGCTCCCGCTTCCCGGGCGGCCTCGAAGAGCATGCGGCCGATATCGGCCTTAACTGCGGACGCCGCGGCGGGCACGACGATCTGATAGGCATTTCCGGTCTGGCTGAGAGTTTCGGCTCCCCGCTTTCGCAGGGACTCCACAAATGGCCCCGATGCCACGTGAAGCTCGACATCCACGAGAACGCGATCGGTTGCCCGAAGGACATCCATGGCGCCCTGTGTCGCCACCTGTCCCGAGCGCATGACGATAACATAATCGCAGGCAAATTCGATATCCGGCATCAGGTGGGAGGAGACAATGACATTGACGCCCTTGCCGTGGGAGATATCTTTGATGAGGCCGAGCATGTCATGGCGGCCGGCCGGGTCAAGCCCGTTTGTCGGCTCATCAAGGAACACCAGCTTCGGACCGTGAACGAGAGCCTGCGCTAGCTTGATGCGCTGCTTCATGCCGGTGGAATAGGTTTCGACGTTTCGATAACGCGCCTCGCCCAGGCCGACATACTCCAGAACTTCGTGTGCGCGCCCAAGCGCCGCATTTGCCGGCATCCCGGCCAGCTCTCCGGCGTATGCCACAAAGGTGACAGCGTTCATACCAGGGATGTGGCAGTCTACTTCGGGCATCAGGCCAATCAGCCTGCGCACTTCCATGCTCTGAGTGGCTGCATTGAGGCCAAGGACGTTAATGCTGCCGGAAGAAGGCTTAACAAAGCCGAGAAGGCTCTTGATCAGAGTGGTCTTGCCTGCGCCGTTCGGGCCGAGAAGGCCGATGCATCCCTCCGGGATTTCCATCTCCAGAGAATCGATCGCCGTCTTGGCTCCGTAGCGCACTGTCAAACCGGACACGGCCGCAACAGCCATATATCATCCTTTGCGCCTTATCCAAATCGCAAAACTTGTGTGTTGCCAAAGATAAGAGCTTGCTAAAGCCTTACTCAAATATAACCCGCTTCATTTATGAAGGCGCATTGAGAGAGAAAAGCGCCGGCGAAAGAAGCGATAAATGCCGCGGGCGGCCTAACGCAGTATACCAGCAGCCAGACGGTATTGCGGCGCATACTGCCGCGTTCGCCAAATCGGCAAGCCGGAGCTGACATTAGGCGCTTTGATATGACGAAACGCAGCCGCTCAGGTCGTGAGCGACTGCGTTTCACAACACCCATTATGTGTATAACGGGGCTCCGATGGAACCGTTTCGCGGTTTGTCTTACTTCCCGGCCGGTATCCGCTCGAACAGGCCGGCATCGACGAACTGGCCGCCGGTGGTCTGGTGGCAGTGTACGGCAATCTCATTCACGCCGTTCGGCTTGATGGCCGCCCTCGCCTCCTTGGTGATGGGCTTGTACTCGAAGCTGGAGACAAATCCCGTGGCAGAATAAGCCAGGACGCCGTTGATGTAGATTTCGACATCTTCATCATGATAGTCTCGGACAACAAGGTTACTGACCTGCTCGGCCGTCAAACTCGGCAGCGTAACGGAACGGCGCAGCCAGATATCTGGGGTGCTCCAGGTTGTGCCGATTTTCGTGTTTGGCGTCCCCTCGGTGCCGAAGCCCCCTACTCCCGACTGCCATGCAGAGTCGTCGAAGGCAGTCTTGCTCCAATCGGCGGCCGGCGAGGTGGTTGTGAATTTCCAGGTCAGACCAACCTTCTCCGAGGTCGGAAGCACTTCAATATATTTCGGAACGGGATACTGGAAGTGATTGGCTTTGGCGATCTCAGCCGGATTGACCTTATACACACGGTCGTAAGTCAGCAGGCCATTGAGCTCCGTTTCCACATCGGTGATCTGCGTGTAAACCGCAGCGCTCATGCCATTTACATCTCGGAAGGTCTTGAGCTTGTCAGCGAACTCGCCGTAGAGCTCTTCAAGATCCTTTCCATCCTTTACTTCCGTGTAGCCGCCGCCGTTGGGCCTCCAGGTATGTCCCTTAACAAGCAGGCCGATGCCGCCATACTCGCCGCAGGCAAGCGCCTGAGTCGTGCTGGGAGCCGGGCAGCCGGGAGGCGGATAGCTGTGGACATCGGCAACATCGCCTGCGCCGGTATAACCGCCGCCGCTGGCCTCATTCACGAGCCGTGAAGGATCCAATTCCTTTACCACACCGACGAGACGAGCAGTATCGAACTGCCCCTGCCCCTCATTGAAGACGTCCCACATGATAATCGACGGGACATTCCAGTGCGTTTTCACCAGATCCCTTAGCTCCGTCTCATACTCTTCCTTGTCGACCGGCGGAGTGTGATCGGTGTAGGAGTTGGCGGACGGCATATCCTGCCACACGAGAAGCCCCATTCGGTCCGTCCAGTAGTACCAGCGGGCGGGTTCGACCTTGATATGCTTGCGGACCATGTTAAAGCCGAGCTTCTTCATGGACTCGATGTCCCCCTTCAGCGCATCTTCCGAAGGCGGCGTGTAGATGCCGTCGGGCCAGAAGCCCTGATCGAGCGGGCCGATCTCGAAGAGGAACTTATTGTTGAGGAACATCTTCTTAATGCCGTGTTCCGCGCCGATCGAAATCTTACGCATGCCGAAATAGCTGTTTACGCTGTCTGAGACCGCTTTCCCATTTGCCAGTGTGACTTCGATGTCATAGAGGAATGGGGTATCCGGCGACCAGAGCTTGGGATCTTCAATGGGAATGGACAGCTCCGTGTTCGGAGTGGCCTCCACGGTCTTGATAACCGAGCGCCCCGACTTGATCTTGATCGTTGCCTTTGAGCCGTCCGCGGCGTCGGGCGCGTTAACCGTGATCTTCACGGCTTTGGCATCGATATCCGGCACGATTTTCAAGTCGTGGATATAGGATTGCGCAACGGGCTCAAGCCATACGGTTTGCCAGATACCCGTCGTGGGGGTATACATGATGCCGCCGGGATTGGTCGTCTGCTTGCCGCGAGGCTGGCCGCCTTCGATCGTGGGGTCGAAGACTCGAACGATCAACTCCTGCGGTCCGCCGCCCTTGAGGTACTGGGTGACATCGTAGCTGAAAGGCAGGTATCCACCCTTGTGCACGCCCACGCTCGTTCCGTTGATGAAGACTTCGGACTCGAAGTCGACAGCGCCAAAGTTCAATATAACGCGCTTGCCGGACCACTTCGCCGGCACCGTAAAGCTGCGCCGGTACCAAAGACGATCGTGATGCTCCATGACGCCTGACAAGGCGGATTCCACCGCAAACGGCACAAGGATCTCACCGGAGAGCTTTTTGCCGACAGGAGTGGCATCCGAGGCTGTACCGCTCTGATACTCCCATACGCCGTTCAGGTTCAGCCAGTCCTTGCGGACAAACTGCGGACGGGGATAGTCGGGCCAGGGATGTTCGCGATCCACTTTGGCGGCCCACTTGGTCATGATGGGCGCCTGCTTGGATTCCAATGCCTGCGAAACCGCAGGCGCCAGCGTCGCCAGCGCGCCGGTCACGGCAATCGCAGGCAGTAAGCTTTTTCGAATCATCTTATAGTTTTACCTCTTCGTAGAATATTGTGAGCTTTTTAATATATGCGACAGTATTATCTCAAAATCAGAGTGTCAAGTACATGGTTCAAATCAACATCAATCATTGTGAAAAACACATTTACCAGCGCGTCTTCTCTACCAGACGCCATAACAGCATCTTCGAAAATAGCAATCCGGAGCCGATAGCGGCTTTTGAATTCATGGTATAACCGTAGCGCACGCTTGATGTGCCAGGCGTTCGGGGTACATTTCGTGCAGTCACTCAACCATGGAGGGTTAGAAATGGGCAGCCGTATGAACGTGGGCACCGGCGCACGGATCCTGATCGGATTTGTAATCGCCGCCTTCGCGTTAATCAAGTACTTTGCGACATCGCAGGTAAACCCCGTTACGGGACAAAAGCAACACATCGGAATCAGCACACAGCAAGAGATCGCACTCGGTCTGCAGGCAGCCCCGGAGATGGAGCAACAATACGGCGGCTTAGCCCAGAACCCGAGAGAGACGCAGCTTGTCGAGGCGGTAGGCCAGGAAGTCGTTGCCGGCTCGGATGCGCATACCAGTCCGTATCAATTCCAATTTCACTTGCTTGGAGATACACAGACGATTAATGCCTTTGCGCTTCCCGGCGGGCAGGTTTTTATTACGCAGGCTCTTCTCCATAAGCTTACGACCAGAGGGCAGCTTGCCGGCGTTCTTGGCCATGAATGCGGCCATGTGATTGCCCGGCACAGCGCTCAGCAGCTGGCAAAACAGCAGCTTACACAAGGATTGACCGGCGCTGCGGCTCTTGCAACATATGATCCAAACAATCCGTCTACTCGCAATACTGCAGCCGTCGCTGCGGCGATCGGTTCCCTTGTAAACCTCAAGTTCAGCCGCACCGACGAATCCGAAGCGGACAAATGGGGCGTCAAGCTGATATCCGAGGCAGGCTACGACCCGCGCGCGATGCTGGGCGTTATGGAAATATTGAAACGTGAAGCCGGCCGTGGGCACCAGCCGGAATTCCTGAGCACTCACCCCGACCCGGGAAACCGCCTGGAGAAGATCAAGAAGAACATCGCGGAACTGTACCCGAACGGGGTGCCGCAGGGCCTGAAGCCGTAAACACTCCCGGCGGTTGAAACCACGGCTAGGCTGGGATCACCTTCGGTGACAAACCCGCCTTCGCGGGTTCCTTGGAGTATCGCTTCGCGATGAGTTTAATATCGTCGCGAAGCAACACTTGCAGGAGTCCACGCAGGTGGACTTTTCACTGTAGGTGATCCCAACCTAGCCGCGGTTTCAACCGCCGGGAGGTCTTGCGGGGCGTGTAATCGCCAACCGGCAGAGGTCGCTGGAATGTACCTGGCGGCCCAATGGCTTTAATTCCCAATTACATGTGGTGATTCATGTGACCATGCATCTTGTCGTGATGCATCATGCCGTGGTCGCCCATCTGTCCACGGTGTCCCATCATCCAATTCATATTGTTGTGACGCTGCTGCTTCTTCATCCATTTGTGATGCATCATCATTTTGTGGTGCATTCCATGGTGCATCATGTGGTCGTGTCGCATCATCTTATCGGCGGCTTGGACAGATGAGACCGACGCGCAGGCGAGAACAATCGCCGCGACAGGAAGACTGATCCAGGTTAGCTTCATTGGAATATTCCCTTTAGGCTTCGGTTATCCGATTGCCAAGCAAGCGTACCCACCCTCACATACGCTCAACCAGATCAGGTCACAACTGTTGTCTGCTGTTAACCAGTTCCTCTAGTTGGCAGGTTGAATAAGCCAGGATTGCTGACATCCGCCTCCGTTCCAACTCCACAGGATAACGTTCGTTCCCGATGCGCCGGAGCAGCCAGCGCCATCCAAAACGTCACGTGTGCCGTCCGGTTTAACTCCCGCCGTGGCGATTCGGTATGCCCCGCCGCCCACAGGGGTAACGATCCACTGCTGGCATGAGCCGCCGCCGAAGTCCCAGAGTTCTACCTGCGTGCCGTTATTGGGTGAACAACCGGTGCAGTCGAGTGAGCGGCCGTTGGCGTTGCGAATAGAGAACGTGCCGTTGCCGTTGTTATGGAAGTTCCACTTCTGGGTCGCTCCGCTGGCATAGGGATGCAGTTGAGCGATCGATCCGTTACCCAGACCTGCAACATCGAGAGCATTGCCCGTCGTGGCGGCGATGATCTTATAGGCGCCATCCTGGATATTCGGCTGTATGTACCAGTTATGATCGGTGGTGTCGTTGTCATCCCACTGAGTCACCTTTGCTCCCCAGCTTGTGCTCGCTCCGCTGATTGCCAGGCAGCGCCCACTGTTGCGGTTGACGATCTTCCATGAACCATTGCCTGCAGGCCGCAAACTCCATTGCTGCACGGCAGACACGTTCGGCGGCACGCTGGCATCCCATTGAGCGACTATAGCTCCGTTGGAGGTGTCCCAGTTATAGTCGTCGAGCGCCAGACCGTTGGCAGCGCTGGTGATCTCCCAGTAGCCGTTGTGCAGGTCGTGAAAGACCCACCCTTGCGCCGTCGCGCCATTCGTGGGCCACTGCTGCAGCTGCGTTCCATGGACGTTCGTCCCTCCCGGCACATCCAGCGCAAGCACGCTGTTCTGGTTCAGGAGTTGATATGTGCCCCCGTCGATGACCGGAAAATTACCTTTGAGCTTTGCGACCTGCTGAGCGGCAAGGTCATAGTACTGATAGCCATGCCCGCCGGACATCGGCTCGATATCCGAGCTCCATTCCGTAAGCCATTGATCCACGAAGAATGGATTGGTCTGCGTCCCGATATTTCCGGCATTCCACTCGTTCCAGGAGTGAAGGAATGTAAATGTGGGCTTTACCTGCTGCGCCGCGGTCATGTAAGTATTGAAGAATGCGCCGTCCTGACGCCCCTGCGATCCCGGCAGCAGAGCAGTGCCGTCGCTGGTGCCTCCACAGGAAACCGGGACGCTCATCTGCTCGGGCGTTCCATTGAACATAAACGCAGGAGGAGGCGTTGTCGCATTCTCCTTGAATTGCCAGCAGTTGCCGTCCGTGGCGAGCGCCCAGGCGTGACGGCATGTGTAGTTGGCAAACGCTCCTGTGTTTGGAATAGCGGGCTGACCGGCATCGCCCTGCCCCAGGCTCATATTTGGCCTCGCCACGAGAACGAGCTTCTTGCCCAGGTAGTTGAAGAACAGGTTCGGGCTGTAGTTGTTGAAGTACAGATTTTGAATATCGCTGACAGTTTGCTCATTATAAGCAAAGAAGACGATCTTGGGTGTGGGTAAGCCGGCTGCCATGCGCGCCTGCCAGCGGTTGCAAAGGGCCTTTGTGGCGCTCACGTAGGTTGGGCCATTATTGAAATCACCCGCTCCGTTGGTAAAGTCGAGCACAACGAAATCAACTCCCATGCGGGTCAGCAGGTCTGCATGCCAGTCGAGCAGCGCGTTGTTCGTCTGCGCGGGATCGCCGTTAAAGTAGAAACGATAGTTGTTCTTGATCGTGCCGTCGCCATGCGTCGCCGCCCACAGCGGCTTGCCCCACCAGTTTGTCAGGAGCCCGCCGGGGCTGTACCAGGGGCTCTGCCCTCGCATAATCCAGGAATCGCCGGTGGGTGAAAGATTTCCAGGCTGGTAAAACGTGTCTCCATAGTTGGAAAAATAGAACATGCAGGCATAATTGTCGGCTTTTGCAGCCGGAGCCATGGCCACAAAGGCTGCTCCTGCCGCAACAGACGCGACTATGCGTCGAACTATTCGAGAGATGTCATTCATGAGATAAACCCTTTCGTCTTTCGGCCTCAGCCCTCAATTCACTCGAACGAACTGCCACTGCTGCTGGCAACCTCCGCCGCCCCAGATCCAGAGGATCACATGCGATCCGGGAGCTCCTGAGCAGCCGTTGCCGTCCAAGACATCACGCGTGCCGTCCGCCTTCGCCTGGGCCGCGCCGATCTGATAGTTGTTGCCGCCGGTGGATGTGATGGACCATTGCTGACACACGCCGCCCCAGTAATCCCAGAGCTGCAGCTGTGTTCCGTTATCGGGGGAGCAGTTCGTGCAGTCAAGAGAGCGGCCGATCGTGCCGTCAGGGTTGATATTGCGGATGGAATAGTAGCCGTTGCCCAGGTTGTGGACATTCCAGCGCTGGCATGTGCCGCCCCACCCTCCCCAGAGCTCGACGGGTGTGCCGTTGGCGTTGCTGCAGCCGGTACAGTCCAGGACATTGCCGGTTGTCGAAGCGACGATCGTGTAGTTGCCGTCGGCGATCCCCGCCGCTGCGCCGGAGCCGATCAGCGGCGCAAGCAATGGCTGAATGACATTCTGTTTGTCCTGGTTGATGGTGGTCCAGTCATCTTTGAGGATGCCGCCGGTATCACCGGAGTTCGGGTTCCAGCACCAGTAGGTGAAGTTCAGATTGTTGGCGCCGATATAACTGGCCAGCGTGTTGAACCATTGCTGGTCCGATGTTGTCTGGTTCTTGGTTCCGAACTCGCCGATCCACACCGGCGCTTTGTTCTGCTTGGCGATGTATCCCCAGTATTTGTCCCAGACGCCCGGCAGATTGTTGGGATAGTTACCGGCGCTGAACCAGGGCTGGCTCGCGACACTCGCGGGGTAGTCATGAACAGAATAGACGAGTTGATTGGCAACATTGAGCTGCACCGGCGCGGTTGCCACGCCTTCCAGATTTCCGCCCCACCAGTAGCCATCGCCGTTGAACTGATCGACGCCTTCCACAAATATGAGGAGGTGTGGATTGGTGGCAAGGATCGCATTGCCGCAGCGCTGAGCTGCAAGCCGCCAGTCTGTCCCCTGGTCATTGTTTCCCCAGGCTGCCGGGCTGTGCGGTTCGTTATGCAGGTCACAACCAATGACGGTATCGTTTCCATTGTATCGCGATGCTAGCATCTACCAATCAGAAATCCATCGTTGCTCTGGATACTGACTCGTATACCAGAGAGCGGACTGGCTGTTGGAATCGGGCCGGTGCCGGTCAAGGATGACTTTTAGACCGCGCGCCTGGCAGCCGGCTATGAGCTTATCCAGGATTTGAATTGGCGTCAGGCCCTGCAGATCCGGATTCTGACTGAAGTCGATGCCGTTGGGCGCACTGCCGGCATCGAACATCTGGCTGCAGTAAGGCACTCTCAGGGTGTTGTATCCCAGCGACTTGATCTGGTCGAGCATCGATCCCATTGACCTTGCCCAGAGTCCATGTGGGCAATAGTTAGTGGTTTCGAAGCCAAACCAGTTGATGCCGGTAATACGCACGGCTGCGCTGTGCGAGTCTACGATCGATCCTCCGCTTGTATGCAGATAGTTCTGCGCCAGAGCGCCGGGCATGCCGAAGTATGCAAGCGCCACCGTTGTCAGGGCCGCAGCGACGTGGCCAAGAGTGCGCATAGATGCGCCTTTTCGATAGGTTTTCGTTTTTGATGTCATGGATTGTCCTCTCATTGATAGAGTTAGCATCAGCAGATGGTGCGCAACTGTATGTCAAATATAGCTATAAAACCTATAGCAAAGCCCAGATGGGCGCATTGTCTCTGCCCGTCCATACCGATTTACAACACTGTAACCAAACGTTTGGCTAATTCCATATAACGTTTTACACATAACACTTTGGAATTACCATCTACATCCATCGATGGCCACTAGTCCACAATGGTTATATCGATCCCATTATAGTTTACCGATCAACATGAGTCAAGAGCCTATTTTGCAAGCGATAGTTCTAGGGATGTCCAAAATACATTTAGCGCCGCGCAGGTCATAGTCGATACAGGAGATGAAAGCCGCAGTAGCCCTTTGAGGCAGGCGGATGAGAGGTAATCAAACGAAAAAGAAGAAACGAGCGGGTTCGGAGCCCGTATTGACCGGACGCCAGGCATATATCGCGCGTCTCCGAGCAGGAGAAACTGTTAGTTTCCGCGAATCCGGAAACAGCATGATGCCGAGGATCAAATCCCGGCAAAAGTGCACTTACACTCCTGTAACGAATGCTCAAGATGTGCGGGTCGGCGATGCAGTCTTCTGCAAAGTCGGCGGCAACTACTTCACCCATCTGATCACCGCAGTTCGCGGCGAACAGTATCAGATCAGCAACAACCACGGCCATATGAATGGCTGGATCACCCTCGACGGCATCTTCGGCAAAGTCATCGCCGTTGAGGATTAGATCACTGCCGAAGATAACGGCCATGCCCATATAGCTCAATGGTAGAGCCGGCGCCTCTAAAGCGCTGTGAGCCAGAGTTCGATCCTCTGTGTGGGCATATAATTCAGAGCAAGTGTCGCAAGAATCCTCTCCCCGGCCGCTCCGCGACTTACCTAGGCAAGTCTCTCCTACAGGGATTGAAGAGCGGATAATTTTCGATAGTCACATAGATCAAATGAGCGCGAAGCATGCCCCGCCAACCTGCCCTGGCGACCGGGTACCCTCTGGGTACCCGGTCGCCAGGGCAGGCAATGGAAATCAGAGAGACTTACGCTCCCTAATGATGCCGAACTTCGCGAATGTGATGACGGATGGCCTTTGCCTTCTGATGCATTCGGGCCGCTCCTTCGCTATCCCCTATTGCAATCTTATGCGCATAGGCTGCCTGGAGACGCTTGATATGATGCCGCGCATGCTTGACGGCATGATGTCGATGGTATCCAGGAGCATCCTGGGCAAATGCTCCCGTACTCACAGAGGCCAACACTGTGCAGAGGCTGGCGACGGCCAATGTCTTTGCCATAATCGTCTTCACTGATAACACCTCACCGCATAAGTTTAGGGCAATGATTGCCCATGCAGATATTCGTATGACGGAATATTCATAAAATTGTTCCAACTATGCTGAAAGAAAAGCTGCCGATCTTCTGCCGGCTGCGTCTGCCTCACTCTTGACTCGCTTCCCGCTGACGGTCACAATTCTCCCAGCCGCATTCGGCGGCGAAGATCGGAATCTCCTCTATGAGCCTCGTCAGGCTGCAAAATGTCACCAAGCGTTACGAAGACCGGCTGATCCTGCGTGAGGTATCGCTCCGCCTTGAAGCCGGCGAACGAATCGGGCTGATCGGCCAGAACGGTGCCGGAAAAACCACCATCCTTCGCCTTGTCCTGGGACGTGAGCAGCCGAGCGAAGGCCGTGTCGATATCAACCTCGGCATTCGCATCGGATACTTCTCGCAGTTCTCGGAACTTGACGGGACGGCATCGGTGCAGACCGCTCTGGAAGGTCTCTTCTCCGAGGCGCGCGCCATCGAAGCGGAACTCGCCTCCGTTGCCGAAGCCCTTGAGACGGTCACCGACGGCGATGAAATGGAGAAGCTGCTGGAGAGGCAGTCGTTCCTCTTCGAGGAGATAAACCGGCTCGACGGCTGGGAGTATCCCCGCTACATCGACACCGCCTTGACGAAGCTCGGGTTTACCGCCGAACAGCGGGCGCAGCCGGTAGATCAGCTATCCGGAGGCTGGCGCAACCGCGCGGCTCTTGCAAAGATTGTGCTGGAAGCGCCGGATGTGCTGCTCCTCGACGAGCCAACCAACTTCCTCGATGTTGAAGGGGTCGCGTGGCTGGAAGGCTGGCTGCGAACATTTACAGGCGGCCTGCTGCTGGTGTCGCACGACCGGCAGTTCCTGGATGTGGCGGCCACACACATCATGGAAGTGGAAAACTATCACCTCCACGACTACCCCGGCAACTACACGAACTACATTCGGAAGCGCCCATTCCGTGAGCATGTCCTGAACCGCCAGTTTGAGAACGAAGAAGAATTGATCACCCTTGAGGCCGAGGCAATCGCCGATCGCCAGGAACTCTCGCAGCGCCCGAGCGAGTCCTTGCGCCGCAAGCTCGCGGATATCAAGAAGCGCCGGCCGCCGCGCCCAGTTGACGAGATCGTCACGAGTATCTACCAGGGCTTGCGCGCGCCGGACCGGCTCTGCCGGGTGGAGCACGTTTCCAAGGCATTTGGGGAACGTTCCCTCTTCAATGACCTGTCCTTTGAGATCGGCCGCGAAGATCGGGTGGCGATTGTGGGTAGAAATGGGTGCGGCAAGTCGACCCTGCTCAAGGTACTGAATGGGAAAGAAGTGCCGGACAGCGGCAAGGTCTACTGGGAAAGCGGCGTCTCGTTTGCGGATTTCAACGAGATCGAGAGCCAGCTCAACCTGAAAGATACTGTGACGCACGCCGTCAACTCGATGGGTGGACAATTCAGCATGGCTGGGCAGGCGACACGCAAACAGGTAAACAGATTTCTAACACTATTGCGATTTTCCGAGATGGACCTGAACCAGAAGATCGGCACATTGTCGGGAGGGCAAAGAGCGCGGGTCGCCCTCGCCCAATGCCTGCTCTCCGGGTCGGCCGCGCTGCTTCTCGACGAGCCGACAAACCATCTCGACCTCTCTACCACTCAGGTAATGGAGCAGGCCCTTCTGCACTTCCCCGGCGCGGTGATCGTCGTAAGCCACGACCGCTTCTTCCTGGACAAGATCGCAACGCGCCTGCTGGTGTTCGAAGGCGAAGGCAAGGTACAGGAAGTTTCCGGCAACTGGACGACATGGCAGGCGTCGCTCAATACATCAGTCTCAGGATAGTAATTTATTGGCGGGGTGTTTGCACATTAGGATTTTATAACTTCTAAGCATAATATACGGACGTCGTAAAACATTATCGAAACGACGGTCTGATCCGCGGACATAAGGCCGGGATCAAGCGTATCCAACAAATGTGCCCGGCCAATGATGCCGGCGCGCGTCATCGCGAAAGGGAGATACCGAAGCAATGAGTGAGTACCGGATCAAAACTAGCGAACAAGTGGGCTCAAATATGAGCTTTGAGATCTATGACCTTGTGAGAGTGGACCACCGTGTTGTGGGTGGATCACCGACTCACGGGACACATGTTCCGATCATTGGCCGGCAGGTCAAGATCTCGCTCAAAGGCGGATCAGCGCTGCTTGAGCCAGGCGCACTGCAGTATGCAAAAGGCAATTTGACTGTCGAAGTTCAGCAGAATGAGCGCGGCGGAAACTTCTTTTCACGCCAAATACAGTCCGCAGGCTCGGGAGAATCGGCCTTTGCAACGCGCTATGCTGGTATAGGCGAGGTATGGACGGAACCAACCCGCAAGCACTTCCTGGCCGGAACAATGGACGGCGCAGGCGATACGCTCCTGCTGGACGACAAAGCATTCTATGCTTGCGAAGGCACAATCAAGATCAGCACACATACTCATCGCTCAGTTCAGGGAGTTCTCTCCGGTAATGGGCTGATGCAGCCAAAGATGGAAGGCGTCGGTGTGTTCGTCGTAGAATCTCCCGTTCCGGTCGAAGAGATCGAAGTCATTGAACTGAACGGCAACGAGCAGCTGATTGTCGATGGCGACCTGATGCTCATGTACAGCGCCACCCTGAATGTCGAGCTGCGTCCTCTGGTCCGTGGCCTGAGAAATGCTCTGCGAACCGGCGAAGGTCTCGTTTACGTCCTGAGCGGCCGCGGCACCGTGTTCCTTACCCCTACGGCCTCCATCAGCTAGCAATACGTTACTTTTATTTGCACGGCGGCGCTTCCATATAAGCTGATATGCGCGCCGCCTGCACGGATGAAAGTGTCTACAGGAAATGAGCAATTACACATCAAACATCGATATTGCCCGTCAGTATCTCATTGCGATAGCAGACGGTGAAACCGGCATGGAAGCCCTTGAGTTTCTCGCACCGGATATCGTTCAGGAAGAGTTCCCAAATCAGCTTGTAACCACAGGCGCGCGCCGCACTATGGATGATCTGGTCGCCGCCGCAAAGCGCGGCCGCAAGGCTGTGTCCAGCCAGCGTTACGATGTCATCAACGCTGTGGCGGATGGCAACACTGTAGTTCTTGAAGTGAATTGGGAAGGCACGCTCGCCATTTCGTTCGGCAAACTGAACACCGGCGACATCATGCGCTGCCGCTCCGCAATGTTCCTCGAATTCGAAAACGGCAAGATCAAATTTCAACGCAACTACGACTGCTTCGAGGCTTTTTAAACGTCTTCCAAACCCGGCAGGAAACTTCCTCTCACATATCGAACCTATGTCCGTATTAACGCAGTAGTGATCGAAGTCGAAACCATTACATACGAGGCACGGCATCTATGTCAACCCGCGAGTTTACGTTCTCCGAAGGCCCATCGCATAAGTTCTGGAACATCACTCTAAACGGCAAGGACCACGAAGTCCAGTACGGACGCATCGGTACAGCCGGCCAGTCTCAAACCAAGTCGTTTGCAACCGAAGCCGAGGCGAAAGTGTCTTACGACAAGCTCATTGCCGAGAAGGTTAAGAAGGGGTATGCGGAAGCTGGCGCCGGCGCTGTTGCCCCGGCGCCAGCTCCCCCAAAACCTGCAGCGCCTTCAAAGCCTGCCGCAACACCGGCATCTGCAAAGATAGATGATGGCGCTTCCAGTGACGCGGCTCAGCCTGACGGTATTCAGGTAGTTGCGCCGGCAGTCCAACAGGAAGTCATTCTCGAAGAGCCACGGCGCATTGATCTCAGTACGGAGGATCTTCGATGGGCCAACTGGAAACCTCAGCCGCCACATAAAGTAAAACCGGCGGCCGCTCCATATGACCCGGATGAAGCTGCGCAGAGACTATCCCGGATCGGCAAAGACAAACACTCATATAACTGGCAATGGTCCAGGGCAAATATCCCCATTGCCATGTCCCCGGAAGAGGCCCGTTTCTGGCTGGCGGCAATGACGGGCGCGGGCACGAAACATGGTATCGAACTCTACAAATACTCGCCTGCGGAGCTTGGACAGGAATTAAAAACACAGTCATTTTCGGAAGAGTATCCCATTGAGGAAATGACCAGACTCCTGGGCCAGAGCCGCAGTTATGCATCGCCGGAACTGGTAATACCTGTCGTGAATTTATGGGGCTCCACTGCTCTGATCCCAATGTTAGACCAGTCCAAGGGCATATGGTCTCTGCCACGACACATCTTCGATGGGCTTCGGTCCTACGTCCTGCCCTACCTCACAGATGACGAGCAGACAGCGATGCAGGCAGCTGCTCGCGCCGCGATACAATCGTTCCTGAATCCACCGACCGTCACACCAGATTCATGGTCGCTGCGCCTAGCCGCCGCCGTAGGCGGATCGGCTGACCTCATTCGCGATCAACTGGCCACATGGCCAACCGGCATGGGCAATACCAATCGATACACCTACGACGCCGAAGGCAGGGTGGATATCCTTATGGGTATTGCCAACTCCGCCGAAATCGTTTCGGAGCTAAAGCGCCTTGATATGACGCCAATGGACGGCACAGAGGTGCGCGCGATCCTTGCAAATACAGACTTCGGCGCTGTCGACTTTATACGAGACAGTATCCTCAAGGTAGAACAAAAAGATATTGTCGAACCCATGCTAAGAGCGTTTGCAAGAGCTTCTGCGCCTGAAGTCGCCCCATGCATGCTGGAATTGATGCTGGATTCGAGAGCGCCGCGCATCGCCCGCGAGTGGCTTGAAGCGCATCCTGTCCATGCAGCCGACGGACTATTGCCTGTCGCTGCCGGACACGGTAAACTCGCCGAAGCAGCCGTAAACTTCCTTAACGACATGCGCCGCAGAGGCTACACTGAGCTTCTCCGCGCAAAGCTCGAAAACCTATCCCCGGATACGGCGGAGCGTCTGCGCGCGTCAATTGTGGATGTGGTAGAGATACAATACGAGCAGCTCGATGGCGCCACGACACCGGATTGGCTGAAAGATGCGCTCGCCAAGGCGGCGAAGCCCACAGCGGCAGAAATTGCGCGCGCGGGCACACTCCCGCCGATCCTTGCTGTGCCGTCAACCGGCAAAGGCCTTCGCCGGTTGACGGCCGAACAGATCGGCAGCGTTCTCTCTGCCCTGCGCCGTTCCACATTTGAAAACATCGATTCCCTTATCACGGCCATCAAGCAGAATGCCGACCGCCGATCCCTCGACACTTTCTCCCTCCGGCTCTTCGAACTCTGGCTCGCCGACGGCGGCCCCAGCAAAGCCAAGTGGGAGATGATGGCAACCGGACACCTCGGAGGAGATGCCGTCGCCATGAAGCTCGCACCACTCGTTCGCCAATGGCCGGGAGAGTCACAGCATCCACGCGCGGTCCTTGGACTCGAATGCTTGCGGGCTATCGGTACAGACACCGCTCTCATGCAGATCAACGGCATCGCACAGAAGGTCGCCTTCAAGGGCATCAAAACCAAAGCTGCCGAAAGCATGGAGTTGATCGCCAAGGACCGAGGAATGTCCCGGGCGGAACTGGAAGACCGCATCGTGCCCGACTGCGACCTCGACGAGCGAGGAACACGCACTTTCGACTTCGGCCCACGCAAGTTCACCTTCGTTCTTGGCCCGGACATGAAGCCGATGATCAAGGATGAAGCCAACCTGCGAAAGCCCGACCTGCCCAAGCCCAACAGCAAGGACGACAAAGAGAAAGCCGAAGCTGCCGTTGCCGAATGGAAGCTGCTCAAGAAGCAGATCTCGGAGGTGGCGAAGATCCAGGCGGTTCGTCTTGAACAGGCAATGGTGACGGGACGGAGATGGCAGGCCGTTGACTTCGACACCTTGCTGGTCCACCACCCTCTCATGACTAACATCGTGCGGTTGATTGTATGGGGCGCATTCGATAAGGGCGGCAAACTCATCGAGACATTCCGCGTGACGGAGGACTTGAGCCTGGCCGATAGCTCAGATGACACTTACGAGTTGACTGGAGATGCGGTCACCGTGGGCGTTGTTCATCCACTACAGCTCACCGAAGCTCAGCGCGGCGCTTGGGGCGAGGTTCTCAGTGACTATGAGATTGTGCCTCCCTTCGAGCAAATTGGGCGGCTGACATTCAGCATTGAGCCTTCGGAGGCGGATACTATGGATCTTGCGCCGCGCTACAAAGGCGTTAAGATACCGCCACAAAGTCTCGTCTTCACCCTGGAGAAGCTTGGATGGACCCGAGGCGCGCCGATGGACGGCGGCGTTTTCACCGAGCATCTCAAAGTGTTTCATGCCGCCAATATCACAGTGTATGTATGTTATGAGGGAGTTCCCGTGGGTTACATGGAAGGCTGGGACGATCAACCGATCGAGAATGTGTTCTTCCTGAAGGGCACGGCCGGCAATTCAGGCTATTACAGCTATCACGGAAAAGACGGCATCAAGTTGGGAGATGTCGATCCGATCGTAATGAGCGAAGTATTGAAGGACGTTGAGTTGGTTGCATCAAAAGGAAAGACATCATGACAACTGCTGCGCCAAAACCTGCCGTTCAACGCCCTTCGGCAGAGGACCTGTATGCCGAAGAGCTTATTATTCTCGCCCGCGAAGATGCCAATCAGCCCCGACCGGGTGGATGGCTGCTCACACCAAAGTCCGTCCTCCGGTTTATCCTCGGCGACGGCGGCAATGGCCCCATACGCTCGAAATTCGTGGGCAGCCGAGCTCTTTTGGAGCGCTGCATCGTCGCGCTGGCAACAAGTCGCGGATTAATGCTCATCGGCGAACCGGGTACGGCGAAGTCGTATCTGAGCGAGTTAATGGCGGCTGCCGTCTGCGGCGACTCCACGCTGATCATTCAGGGCAGCGCAGGAACAACGGAAGATAACATCAAATACGGCTGGAATTATGCGCTGCTGCTGGCCGAAGGCCCAACGGACCGCGCCCTCATTCCTGCCCCGCTCTATCGCGGTATGCAGGAAGGCAAGCTGGTGCGCTTTGAAGAGCTCACGCGCTGTCCTCTGGAAATCCAGGATACGCTGCTGTCCGTCCTGTCAGAACGCGTTCTCCCCATCCCCGAGCGCGAAGACGATGGCCGAACTCTCTATGCGCAGCTCGGGTTCAATGTTATCGCTACAGCGAATACGCGGGATCGAGGCGTCAATGAGATGAGCGCCGCTCTTAAGCGCCGCTTCAACTTCGAAACCGTCCCGCCAATTGCCAGCCTTACACAGGAAATGGATCTCGTTCAGCGCGAGACCGACAGGCTGCTTGAGCGATCCAACATCCCCACCCGCCTGACACATGATCTGACCGAGCTGCTCGTCACGACATTCCATGAGCTGCGCGGCGGCAAGACCGCCGACGGCAAGGCGCTCGAACAGCTTTCGAGCGTGCTCAGCACGGCCGAAGCCGTCTCCGTCGGCTATGCGGCGGCAATCCATGCATATTACTACAACGGCGGATCTTTGCGCCCGGACCATCTCGTTCATGGGCTCCTCGGATCGGCGCTTAAGGACACGCCGGAAGACATTCAGAAACTGCGGCACTATTTCAACCATGTCGTGCAGGGACGCAAGGGCCTCTGGCAGGACTTCTATGCAGCCAGGCAGTATCTGCCGTGAACCCGGAAATCCTCGACCTTACCGCGCCGGTGGTGTTCTTTCCCGTCCGGCACCATAGCCCGGCCTGCGCCCGGGCCGTTTCGGCGCTCATTCAAGAACTGCGGCCATCAGCAGTTCTCATCGAAGGGCCGTCCGACTACAACGGCCACCTGGCCGAGCTTACCTTGCCGCATACACTGCCCATCGCCATCTACAGCTATGTGGCGCGCGAGGATGGAGCGCGATCAAGCGCCTATTACCCGTTCTGCGTATATTCTCCTGAGTGGCAGGCGATCCAGACAGCGAAGTCGCTTGGCATACCGTTCCGGTTCATCGATCTTCCCTGGGTCGATATGGCCGGCGGAGAAGCCGGCGACAACGTGACGCCGCAGCGCTATGCCGACGGCGAGATGCGCCGGAGCGATTTTGTGGCTGCGCTCTGCCGCAAACTGGGTGTGGAGGATTTCGACAGTCTCTGGGACACTCTCTTTGAGATCGACCCAAATCTAACGCCAAGGGAAATCTTCGAGCGAAGCCACCACTTCTGCTATATGCTGCGCGAGGGCGACTCACACGTTCCGCCGAGCGACCTGCGCCGGGAAGTCTATATGGCGGAACAGATAGTCCAGACCATCTTTGAAACAGGATCAGGCCCATTTCTAGTGGTGACCGGCGGCTATCACAGCCACGCACTGTTCGACAGGCTGCGCAATTCACACGCTTCAGAGCAGGAATCGGAAGTCTGGCCCGCCACGAATATATCCGTTCGTGGAATATCGCTTACTCCCTACTCCTACGTTCGCCTCGACAGCCTTTCTGGCTATGAATCAGGAATGCCCAGCCCCGGTTTCTATCATCTGGCCTGGGACCGTCAGGCTCAATCGCTTGTGGAGCCGGCCTACCGCCCACTGCTTGCTCGTGTGGTTAAGAACATGCGGGGGCGCAAGCAAACGGTGAGCACCGCGGACCTCATCGCCGTGGAAACGATGGCTCGCGGTCTGGCAACATTGCGGGCGCATGAACAGGTCTGGCGCACGGACCTTATCGACGGCATTCGAGCCGCGCTGGTCAAGGATGAAATCGAAGGCGATGCAATGCATCCCTTCCTTGCGGCGCTCTACGAAATATTCCGGGGACAAGAGCGAGGGCAGCTGGCTGCAGGAACACAACTTCCTCCGCTCGTAGAGGATATCCGCCAAACCCTGGAAGATTACGACCTGACACCGGCGCCAACAGCCCGCGCGATATCCCTCGATCTTTTGAGCGACACCGGACGAGTCCGCAGCCGTATCCTCCATCGCCTGCGTGTCCTTGAGATCCCGGGCTTCCGCCGCACCGCCGGAACGGATTTCACCGGCCGGGCCGATCTCTCCCGGCTCTGGGAGGAATGGAGCATCCAGTGGGGGCCGGAATTCGACGCCGGCTGCATCGAGGCAGCCTTGTTCGGCCCCACCCTCATCGATGCGGCAACGGCTCGACTGCGAGAGCGCGTCCAGCAGGCTGACCGCAATTCCGAAGTCGCCGCTCTCGCAATGCTGGATGCTGCCCTTATGGGCATCGCGGATGTCGCGGCCGAGCTTGCCGCCGATGCTGCCGCGCTCATTCACACTGAACCGCAGTTCCTTCGCGCCGCCACAGCAATGCGCCACTTGCTCTATCTCTACCGATACGATGAAGCCCTTGGCGCGGCTCGTGATCCGAGGTTCGGCGTCCTTCTTACAGAAGCTTACGAGCGCTCGCTCTGGCTGCTTGAGATGCTTGGGCAGGTTTCGGGGCTGGAGCGCGATATCGTAAAAGGCGTATCGACGATTGTCGAGATTTTCGAGCGTTGCGGCGGCTCGCTCGGAATTGCCCGCGAGCCGCTGATCGATCTGCTGCAGAGAATCAGCGTGGAGCCGACTCAAGCTCCCCTTCTGCGCGGCGCGGCAAGCGGCGCACTGTGGACGCTGGCCTCCATGCCCATGGATCATATGCTGTCGCTTGTCTCAGCGTTCTCCGACCCGAACCGGCTTGGCGACTTCCTGACCGGCCTTTTCTCCCTGGCGCGCGAAGTAGCGCAGCGGCAACCGGAGCTGATGCGGGCCGTCGACACACTGATCCTTACTTTCGCCGATGAAGAATATATGGAAGCTCTTCCCGCCCTCCGCCTGGCATTCTCCTATTTCACGCCCCGTGAGAAACATTATCTGGCGCAAACCCTGATGGAATCGTACGGGCAAACGGATACCATGCCGCTGCCGGCCCTTGAAGTGGATGCAGCGACCGCAGCTCGTACAATGGCCCTTGAGAACGCTCTTTACGCAAAGCTTGCGCTGTATGGCATCCGAGGAGGCGCATCCTCATGAGCCAGGATGAACAACGAAGGCGAATGGCCAGATGGCGGCTTGTGCTGGGCGCAGGCTCCGAAGATATACTGGGCGGGCTTTCGGATGAACAGCGGGCACAGGAAAATGCCCTGGCATATCTGTATGATCGCGAATACGGTTCAGGCCGCAATGTGCGCTCCGGGCCGGGTTCTCTCGATGCCTCAAGTTTGACTGTGCCGGACTGGATCAATTCCGTTCATGAGCTATTTCCTCAGCGTGTCATCGAGCGCATTGAGAAAGACGCTTTAGAGCGCTACGGCCTCGAAGAGATGGTCACGAACCCGGAGTTGCTGAAGCGCGCTCAGCCAAGCCAGACACTTCTCAAAGCGGTTCTGCGCACCAAACACCTGATGAACCAGGAAGTGCTGCAGCTGGCTCGATCCCTCGTTCGCAAAGTTATCGAGCAGCTTATGGAAAAACTGGCGCGCGAGGTGAGAACGCCGTTTATCGGAGCGAAGAATCGGCGGCGGTCGTATCTCAAGATCGCCAAGAACTTCGATGTCGATACCACGATAAAACGCAACCTGCGGAATTTCGATCTAGCCTCGGGAAAGCTCTTCATCAAAGAACCGTACTTCCACTCACGAGTGCGCCGCCATACCGACAAGTGGCAGATCATCATTCTCGTGGACGAATCCGGCAGCATGATGGACAGCGTGATCCATGCCGCCGTCACCGCCGCGATCTTCTTCGGCATCGGCACACTTCGGACACATCTCGTGCTATTCGATACCTCCGTGGTGGATGTCACCGATCAGTGCACGGATCCCGTCGAGACGCTCATGAAAGTCCAGCTCGGCGGCGGCACGGATATCGGACAGGCGCTGGCTTACGCGGCGACACTCGTCGATACCCCTCGCCGCACGATCGTCGTCCTGATCTCCGACTTTATGGAAGGCGCGCCAGTCCATCGAATGCTCGGCGTGATCCGCCATCTTACCGAGAGCGGTGTGAGCCTGCTCGGACTTGCGGCGCTCGACGGACAGGCCAAACCGAGATACGACCACGATATGGCAAAGCAGATGACGGCCCTGGGGGCGCATGTTGGCGCGATGACTCCCGGCGAGCTTGCCGAATGGGTCGCGGAGAAGGTGCGCTGATATGCCAAGACTGGATCTTCTCGCACTCACCGCCGATGACCTCGTGACGCTCACCAATCGGGGTATTGTCAAACGCGCGACACAGGAAGCGGATGCCGGCGAAATTACCATCGATCTAACTGAGTCCGGCGACGGGACAGTTACCGCGAAGTGGTCCGATGATGCCGAATGCATCCTGCCCGGCGGCCAGATACTCTCGGCGGCGACATGCTCCTGCCCTGCTACGACGCTTTGCCGCCACATCGTCCGTACCGTGCTTGCTTACCAGAAGTGGACAGCCCAGCAGCAAGAGACAGGCGAAAGCGATACATCGGAACCGCATCAGCCTGCGCATCAAGCTCTCTGGGATCCTGGAACTGTTACCGATGCCATGCTCGAACAATACATGGCAAAACAGGCTCTTTCACGCGCTCGCAAGCAGTTTGAGGAAGGGCATTTACTTGAACTGGTGCGAGCGTCGAAGCCAAGCGCCCGCGATCACACTCTCGGGTTCAATATCCGATTTCTGGTCCCGAACGATCCCCGCTACACCTATTGCGATTGCGGAGACACCGCGCCGTGCAGCCATGCCGCCGTGGCCATCTGGGCATTTCGGCAGCTGCCGACAGATAAAGCTGCGGGGTTGATATCGACACGCCCGACCGCCTATCCCGTGCCTTCCGATATTATCTCGCAAATCGACGCGCTGCTTACAGATCTTGCGCTCGATGGAATTGCGAATGCCTCAGCCGTCGTATTCGATCGCGCAGTGCGCCTTGAGCAGCAGTGCCGGACCGAAAGCCTGCCATGGCCCGCAGATATCCTCTCGGAGATCGTGGATCAGCGTCAGGCCTATGCTGCCCATGACGCTCGCTTCGATCCTGCCCGCGTTTCGGATCTCATTGCGGAGCTTGCCATCCGCATAGACGCCATTCAAGCCGGCACAGGCGCAGCGCCTCAGCTATTCATTCGGGGTTCCAAGTCCGATACGCTCACAGAAACTGGCGCAGCGCGGTTAATCGGACTTGGATGTGGAGCAGAGATCACGCGCAGCGGCGTACGGTTATCATCGTTTATGCAGGATACGGACGGCGGTTTGGTGCTGGCCGTTCGTCGAAGTTTCCCAAATCCGCCGGAGAACAGCGGCGACGAACCGAGGCCGTTATGGTCTCTTGCCAATGCTCCGGTCTTTAAGGGCGCAAGCATCGGGTCGCTGGCGGCGGGTCAAATGCTGGTAAAAGGCGGCAAACGCTCGCCGAACCACGAGTTCTCTTTTGGCAGAGCGCCGGTCAGCCTGAGCCCCCAGGCGTTCCGCTGGGAATCTCTGCGCGCGCCACTGCTTGCAGAGGACTTCGAAGAGATCGCCGCCCGCCTCAGCGCGCTGCCTCCGGCATCCCTCAGACCACGGCGACTGGGCGAAAACCTTCACGTCTGCCCGGTAACGGAAGTGGTACAGGCTCATTTCGACACCGCCGCTCAGGCAGTCGTTGCCGTTCTGCGCGATGCCGGCGGAAGCACAGCCATCCTCCGACACCCTTACAGCTCGCGCAGCAAGGAAGGCACGGAACAGCTGCTGGCGGCACTGGAAGGCGCAAATCATTCCGTTAAGTTCATGGCTGGAGAAATGCGCCTCAGCGCCGGAGGTCTGGAGATCTCTCCGATCTCACTGATCCTGGAAACCGGCGGAGCCCGCTCCATGGTGCAGCCGTGGCTGAGCCGTTTTGAAGCCGCAGGCGCTAAGAAGGAGATGGACTTTAATGGCAGACCATCAGCAACAAGCGCCCTGACACCTGAGACGTTCTGCTCCGGCGCTCTCGCTGCTGCCATTCAGGAAGTGCTGCTCAGCGGAATTAGCCGCGCGGGAGTTCTCGAACTCAAGATATGGAATGATCTCAGGCACACGGCAGGCGGTCTCGGATTCGCGCGTCTGCTTAACCCAATAGACCGGATTATTGCCGGCATCGAACAGAGGCAAAACACATTAGACTGGGATGGAATCCCGGCCGCGAATGCGCTGCTTGAACTGTCGACCGCAGCAATGCTGCTGCGGTCATTATAGAAACGGCTGACGAAATGCGTCGCAACAGGCAATCGATACCGATGCGCAACTAAAGCAGATCTCCTACTGAGAAGCTGAACCGCCGGATGCCTGATGCACAAGTTCGGCGATTTTGGCTCCAAAGCTCAGTGAAATATCGTTCTTGGGATGCAGTCCATCGAATGCGAACTGATTTTCCGTAACGCCCGTCGTCGAATTCAAGCCTGCATAAGGCGCGATAGATGTGCCACAGTCCAGCACGAACACTTTTGTATCGTTTGGATTGGCGGCCATATACTTATTGAAGCCGCCGGGAACTCCTGATACCGGAGAATGTTCAAAACCGCTGAACGGCAAGACCAGATAGATTCCGGCATTAGGCCCGCTGATCGCACGCAGTCCGGCGATCGTCGATGCGACATTGGCGGAGATATTTGTGCCAAGGTCGTTGGTTCCCACGTTCACGAATACGTAATCCGGAGCCGGAGACAGCTTGCCGGCAATGAGGCGCGTTCGCCCGCCTTCGTAATAGCTATATGTGTCCGGAGGAACGTTTGCGGAGCTGTAAAATGCAGGCAACGCCGCGCTTGAACCGGACCATTTCAAGCCTGCTATTCCGATATTGCCATATTCAGCACCGAGCGCATCGGCGAGAGATCTCACCCAGCATTGCATGGCGTCGTCGTTGGAAGCAGAGGTAAATCCCAGAGTGCCCGCTCCCTGAGTAATTGAGTCTCCAAACATGATGGCGTTCGTGGAGCGGCGGGTTACTGCGGCGGTTTGAGTGCCGGCCGGGACTTGGATCCCCACAAGCCGCAGCTTACGGCATGATGGGCTCCAACGTCCCCCATCCCCGCTGCCCCGAATCGACTTCACATAAATCCACAGCTCATAGTGCCCTGCCGGCGCATTTGCGGCAACCGGAACGCTCGCTCCATCCGGCCTCAGCTGAACATAGTTCCACTTTCCGCCACTCGATACCGGGTTCAGAGACCAGCCGATCGTCGGGTAGTTATCGGGCGTCAGTCCGCCGCCCAGATTGGGACTGGGGTCGAAAAGGATGCTTATGGGGCCGGTAGAAGTGGTATCGATGCCGACCTTCACGTATGAGCCGGCATAGTTGCTGTCTGCAATGGAAGAACTCTGAATATCCCAGTTGTATGGAGACCAGAGAATGTTGGCATCATTCACTTTGATTGCGTGCACAACGGTGAATTGCGTCGCAGTGGGATATTTCGCGTTCAGGTCTTGAAGGATGACGGAACCTGTCGATGCGCCTGTCTTTATCGTTACCTGAGCGGTAGTATTGTCCAGGACCTTGGTGCGAACGATCGACACATCCGAAAGCCCTACCACTTTGAACTGCGGCGCGGATGCCGTCCATGTTTGATCCGTTCCCACAACATTCAGCACAGTTTCCGGTGTGGTGTCGGCGATTTGCGCCGGGGTCGCAATAATCGCGGGAGATGTAACGGAAACTGCAGCGGTTGTATGGCTGGTGCTATCCCTCAAAACAAGGGAATCCGCAGCCGTGCCTGCATTTGCAAGAACTACTTTGAAGTGCGTGGCATCTACAAAGACGGAGTTGCCGAGGGTGGCTCCATTGCTATCCGACCCTGACAGGGTAAATGTCGTGGCCTTAGTCCAGGCCGTTCCCGTTCCGGTGAGATACAGGACAGTGTTTACGGCTCCGGAGTGTACCGCGGAGGGCGTAACCGTAGCTGATGCCGTGCCGTCTGCATAAACAGTAGCATGCTGAAAACTGAAACTGCCTGCCGAAGCCAGGTCGATTCCGCACTGCCCCGCCGTACTGATTCGTCCCGATGTCGAATCTACGGCCGACAATGTTTTAGTTGAACCTGTCGTGCTGTCCGTGAATGTTGCGGTGATGAGAGGCTTGGCGGCGCTCGTTACAATGGAGGCGTCAAGTGTGACGGTATCGCCGGGAGACGGCTGCGGCACGGCAAGATTTGCCACCGTAGCCGAAACACCCGCTCCTGTCAGGCGGGTGATACGAAGAACGGTAGCACCCTGAAAGATGAAATATCGGCTGCCGTCCGGTTGAACACGCAGCGCCAAGCCATAGGTTTCGACACTGAGATTCTGCCGCCGCTGCACCACGATACGCTGCTCGGTGGATGCTTCCGATTCCGGCCGGAGAAGCATCGCGCCTGGCGCTCCTTTGCCGGCTCCTTGCAGGGCCTTATCGTGGATGTACCACGTTTCACCTGCCGTATCAATCCAGTTGTTGCCGGCGGAAGTCTGATTGCCTGCTGGCCCCAAATAGGTATTCGGGCGGGCAAATGTATCGCTTGTGGTCTGCTGCCAAGCAGCATTTGCAGGGATTGATGCCGTCATGCATATGACAGCGGAAGAGGCATGGAAGAGAGTTCTGATTGCGCGAGACAAAATTGCTCCCGTCTATTGGGAAATAGTACTAGCCCTTGACGAGATCGCCATGGAAGAGCCAAACCCAACGGCTTATTGCTTTGAGACTGCTTAGTGTGTGATCTCTAGGCGCGGTTTTAACCGCCTGCCAGTATAAAAACGATGCGTCGGCACGCTTGCTGTGTAATATTTCAACAGCAAGATCCGTGCCGACGCAACAACTTACGCAGTCTACATTTTCCTATTGACGCTCAGGATACCGGCATTTGCTCCATCTTATTTGATCGCTGCTCCCCGGACGGAAATCTCTGCCCGCTCGGCGAGCTGCGCGATCTTCGCTCCGAGGATGATGGAAACGTAATTCTTAGGATGCAGACCATCGAAAGAATACTGGTTCTCACTGGCCCGAGTACTGTTATTCAGTCCCGCCGGCGGCGCTATCGACGATCCGCAGTCCAGGAGAAATACGTTACTATCGCCATGATTGGCGGCAAGATACGCATTGACACCCGCAGGAATACCAGTTGTCGCAGAGCGCTCATATCCACCGAAAGGCAGTATGATAAAGATCCTCGCATCAGGCCCGCTAATCCTCCGAAGCCCGTCGATTGTTGCGGCCACATTCGACGCAATCCCGCTTACTCCGTCGTTCGTACCCATGTTTATGAACACATAATCGGGCGCCGGAAAGAGTTTGCCGCCCACCAGACGGGAGTGCCCGGCCTCGTGATAGCTGAAAGTATCATGCGGAGTGTTGGCCGCGCTGTAGAAGGCCGGTATCGATGTAAACGAGCCGCCCCACTGCTGGCCCGCCATGCCGATATTGCCGTACTCGGCATCAAGCGCATCGGCAACCGAGCATCCCCAGCTCTGCATTGCATCGTCGTTGCCGGCGGAACTGATCCCAAGGGTTCCCACGCCCTGGGTGATGGAATCGCCAAATATGATCGCATTCGCAGACCGTCTGACGAGGGGCGCTGTGACGGCTGAGGAGTTGACCTGAATTCCCAGGAGCCTAACCTTCCTGCATGACGGATTCCACCGTCCGGCATCCGATCCACCGCGAATAGACTTCACATAGACATCGAGCTCATAGGTTCCCGGAGGCGCATCGGTCAGGATCGTTATAGAATTGGAATACGGCGTCAGCTGCGCATAATTCCATTTACCGCCGGTCCTGGACGGATTCAACGCCCATCCAATTGTCGGATAGTTGCTTGTCGCCAGCCCCCCGGCTGCATTGGGAGTGGGATCGTACAGGATATTGATTGCGCCTCCGGCTATCGTCGTAAACTTAACCTTCATGTACGCGCCGGCGTAATTGGTATCCCCGTAAAGTGAGCCATTCAGATCCCAGTTGTAGGGCGACAAAAGGACATTTGGATCTGACATCTTAATGGCATGCACGACTGCGAAGCTCGCCTGGGCCGGATATTTGACGTTGACGTCGCGCAGCAATACGCTTCCAACCGAGGCGCCTGAACGAACTGTTACCTGGGCTGTAATATCGTTGATCACCTTCGTTCGAACGATCGAAACACCACTCAGGCCGCTAACCTGGAACTGCGGTGGATTTGTGCGCCATGTCTGCTCATTACCGGTGACTGTGAGCACATTTTCCGGTGACGAATCGAGGATTTGGGTAGGCGTCACATAAACAGTGGGGGCAGTAACGGACACCGCCGTTACCGTTTGATTCGTGCTGTCAGTGAGAACCAGGGAATCGGTTGCCGAGCCCGCGTTCTTAAGCATTACATTGATATGCGTTGCATCCAGAAAGGCGACTGCTCCCAGGGACGCTCCATGGCTACCGGATGCGGTGAGAGTGAAGTCCGTCGCTCTGGTCCAGGTTGTGCCGATCCCTGTGAAATGCAAAACTGTATTGACTGCGCCTGCCGGAACAGCCGCCGGCATAACGGTTGCCGCCGCCTGGCTATTTTAGTATATCGAGACCTGGCGAAAATTAAAGATACCAGGTGACGCCGTATCGATACCGCATTGGCCGGGAGAATCGATTGCCGCCGCGCCGCCGTCGGTAGCAGTTATTGTGGCGGAATATCCGGATGTGGAATTGGTGAATGTCGCTGAAATCCCAGGGCCGGCTGATGTGGTAGTAATGGAAGCGTTCAGAGTTACGAACTGGCCGGCGGATGCCTGATCGATCAGGGTGCTGGCCATCGTGGAGACAGAGCCTCCGGCATCAATGCGCGAGACACGGAGTATCGGACCGCCCTGGAAAACGAAATACCGGCTGCCGTCAGACTGAACACGCAAAACAGCGCCGAATGTCTCGGTATTTCGGTTCAACTGCCTGGCCATGGTGACACGCTGCTCAGTTGCGGCTTCCGACGGTGGACGCAGCAGCATATTGCCGGGACCAGCCGCGCCGATCCCCTGCAACGTTCCGCCATTGATGCGCCAAACACCTCCCGAGCGGTCGATCCAGTTGTTGCCGACGGATGTTTGATTGCCCGCAGCTCCGGTATTCGTGTCGGGGCGGGCAAAATTATCATTGATGAGCTGCTGCCATGAACCGGCATTGGCTGGAATACAAATGATGGAAAAGGCAATCAGCAGTACGATGCGGATCACGCCATGAACAAGTCGAAACACACATGCTCCTGTGGGTTAATCTCAACAGTAGACCCAATCGAGACTTACCCACAGGTAAGAACATTCGAACATTCGGATCTGTAGATTTTTGACCATGAAAGCCAATAGCCGGTTGTTGGAGGATCTTATGGAGCGGAAGAGCCCCCGGATGTCTGTCGAACAAGATCGGCGATCTTCGCTCCATAGCTCATTGAAATGTAATTCTTAGGGTGCAGTCCATCGAACGAATACATATTTTCCGTATTGGCTGTTGTCGCATTCAGGCTTCCAAACGGGGCAATCGATGTGCCGCAGTCCAGCAGAAACGTCTTCGTATCGGACGGATAAGCGGCTAAATACGCATTAAATTGGGTGGGTATTCCATCCGTTGCCGACCGGCCATATCCCCCAAACGGCAGGATCACGTAGATCGCCGCATTCGGTCCGCTAATCTCTCGGAGGCCGGCAAGCGTCGAAATCACGTTGGACGTTACAAACGTGGGATAGTCATTCGTGCCCAGATTCACAAACACGTAGTTCGGCGCCGGCGAAAGCTTGCCGGCGATGAGCCGGCTGCGTCCGGCCTCGTAGTAGCTGAATGTATCGTGAGGAGTGTTGCCGGCATTGTAAAATGCCGGGATGGACGATGATGATCCCGCCCATTGCTGTGCTGCCAGGCCGATATTGCCATATTCCGCATCGAGCGCATCGGCCAACGATCGGACCCAGCTCTGCATGGCGTCATCGTTCACGGACGATGAAAACCCGACCGTTCCAACACCCTGGGTAATGGAATCGCCGTATATGATGGCATTGGTCGACCGGCGGGCAACGACAGTAGTTATGGCTGCCGGAGCGACCTGAATCCCCAGAAGCCGAACCTTGCGGCAGGACGAATTCCACCGCCCGGCATCAATACCTCCACGAATCGATTTGACATAGACCCAGAGTTCGTAGTGTCCTGCCGGAGCGTTCACGGCTACAGGCACGCTCATTCCTGAAGAATCGAGCTGCGCATAGTTCCACTTCCCTCCCGTCGATACCGGGTTTAGCGCCCACCCAATAGTCGGGTAGTTAGTGGGCGCCAGGGCGCCGTCCAAATTTGGCGTCGGGTCACAAACGATGCTAATCGGTCCAGGGCTTGTTGTATCGAATGCAAGCTTCAAATATGCGCCGGCATAGTTGCTGTCGGCGTACGAAGATCCATGAACATCCCAGTTATATGGCGATAGCAAAAGATTAGGATCGTTAACCTTCACGGCATGGACAACGGTAAGCTGCGTAGAGGAGGCAAACTTTGTGTTGGCATCCTGCAGGGTAATGCTTCCGGTAGATCCGCCGGTCTTAATCGTAACCTGGGCCGATGCATTGTCCAGCACTTTGGTGCGAACGATAGAGACGTCGGGCAAGCCGGTTACCTTGAACTGAGGCGGCGATGTAATCCATGTCTGCCCACTTCCGGTAATATTCAGAACGCTCTCGGCGGTCGCATCGAGGAGCAACGACGGTGTTGCCGCAATAACGGGCATCGTCACGGACACGTCGCAGACAGTATGGTTGGTACTGTCTCGCAGCACCAATGCGTCACCGGCCGAACCGGAATTGGCAAGCACAACTTTAAAGTGCGTCGCATCGACAAAGACGGCATTCCCCAAGGCCGCTCCGTTACTTCCGGATGTTGTAAGGGTAAATGTGGTCGATTTCGTCCATGATGTGCCTGTTCCTGTGAGATACAATACGGTGCTTAAAGCGCCCGCACGTACTGCCGCAGGAGTGGCAATCGCCGAGGAGGGATTGTCCGCATAGACAGTTGCCTGGCGGAAATCAAATGTGCTCGCCGATGCGATATCAATTCCGCATTGGCCGGGTGCAGCAATCGCATCCGAGCTTATATCGGTGGCCGAAAGGGCGCTGGAAGCTCCTGTAGTGCTGTCTGTGTATGTGACTGAAACAACAGGCTTTGCGGCCGTTGTCACAACTGAAGCATCGAGGACAACGCTATCGCCGGCAGCAGGCTGAGGAACCGTGGCGTTCGCCATAACTGCCAGAACACCTGAGGCAGATACCCTGTTGATTCGCAAAGCCGAACCACCCTGGTAGACAAAGTACCGGCTGCCGTCGGGCTGGACGCGAAGTACAGATCCGTACGTTTCGACGTTCTGGTTCTGCTGACGTTTGATGACGATCCGCTGCTCGGTGGACGCTTCCGAGAGGGGCCGGAGCAGCATATGCTTGGGAGCGGCGGTACCGCTTCCCTCAAGCATACCGCCATGGATGTGCCATGTTTGCCCGGCAGTGTCTATCCAATTGTTCCCAACGGAGGTCTGGTTGCCGGCAGCGCCGAGGTACGTATTTGAACGGGCAAATGTGTCATCAGTAATTTGCTGCCAGGAAGCGGCATTTGCGGAAACAGCAGACGTAAAACACAACAACGCAGCGAATGCGGGCAGCAGGCTATTGCATAGACGAAGCAAAGATCACTCCGATTGTTGGGAATGCGCGCTCGCCGTTAACACGATTGTCTGGACAAAGCTATACCCAACGAATTATAAATGTGCGGCGTTTGCTTGCCACAAGAATATTCTATCAGCAATTTGTATGCCGAGACGCTTGATAATCGGTTGCACAGCAGAACATTCATTCCAGCTAATTCGTTTACGATACGCCGATCGCAGACCCTCCCTCCCCACCCACCAGTGTGGTGGGGAGGGGAGTCTGCATTATTGGTCACGATCTCTCTACTCTCAAAACCGGCTGACACCCGGGATCCAATCGGTTCCGGCCAGAGGAAGTTTGGCCATTGCGGCGGCTTCAACGGTGAGGGCTACGAGGTCTTCACGTTCGAGGTTGTGGACATTGGACTTGCCGCAAGCGCGGGCGAGCGTCGTCAATTCCATCGTCAGCACATTCAGATAATTGAGCAGCCGGCGGCTCCCCCACTGCGGATTCAGCCTCGCCTCCAGAATCGGATCCTGTGTGGTTACACCCACCGGGCAGCGGCCGGTGTGGCAGTGATGACAATGCCTCGGGGCAGTGCCCAGCGCCGCGTAATCGGGAGTAGCGTCATGGTCTTCACCGTCCTGATGGTACGTCTCGCTGTTACATCCCAGCGCCATCAGCACACTCTGGCCGATCGAGACGGCGTCCGCGCCCATAGCCAGGGCCTTGGCCACATCGGCGCCAGTTCGGATGCCACCGGAAATGATGAGCTGCACCTGTCCCACCATGTCCATCTCTTCAAGAGCTTCAACAGCCTGACGCAGAGCGGGAAGAGTCGGGATACCGGCGTTCTCGATGAACACTTGCTGGGTCGCCGCAGTGCCGCCCTGCATGCCATCGACGACAATGACGTCAGCGCCGGATTTGATGGCGAGTTTGACATCGTTCTTCACCCGTGTTGCGCCAACCTTTACATAGATCGGAATTTTCCAGTCGGTGATCTCGCGCAGTTCGGTGATCTTGATCGCAAGATCATCCGGCCCCGTCCAATCGGGATGACGCGATGCCGACCGCTGGTCAATTCCCTCCGGCAATGTGCGCATCTGCGCAACACGCGGGCTGATCTTTTGCCCCAACAGCATGCCGCCCCCACCCGGCTTCGCCCCCTGCCCAATCACCATTTCGATAGCGTCGGCTTTGCGCACATCGTCGGGATTGAAACCATAGCGGGACGGCAGGCACTGATAGATAAGTTTTTTGGAGGATTGCCGCTCCTCGGGAGTCATGCCGCCATCACCGGTTGTCGTGCTCGTTCCCGCGGCGGTCGCTGCAAGGCCGATTGCCTCTTTAACGTTTGCCGACAGCGCGCCGAAGCTCATTCCGGCAATGGTAATGGGAATGTCTAGCTCGATCGGCTTGGCCGCATGGCGTGTCCCAAGAACGGTTTTCGTCACGCAGCGTTCGCGATAGCCCTCAAGGGGATAACGCGACATCGAAGCCGTGAGGAACACAAGGTCGTCGAACGTCGGCAGACGCCGCTTGGCTCCCAGGCCGCGAATGTCGTAGAGGCCGCGCTCGGCCGCCCCCTGAATGTAATCGAGGACCGATGCGTTATATGAGTAATTGTCTTCTTTTTGAAGGCGTTTGGACATCGACTTGCTCCTCAATAATCCTGATGATGTTCCGAGTTCCAATGATAGAGCGTGCGGGCCGAAGCGATCTTGCGGAATGCGCCGGGATCGCCTGCAATACTTGCCCGGGCAAGGAGGTCCATGATCGAGTCCACGTCGGCTTCCATCATCTCCTGTTCCTCAGCATCGGCTCCTAAGCCCTGAATAGAGCCGGCCACATAGATTACGGCCTCGTACAGGGAATCGCCGAGGCCTGGCCCGGCATCCCCGCAGATGACCATCCTTCCGGCCTGCGCCATGAAGCCGGAGACGTGCCCCACGGATCCGGCGACCACGATATCGCAGCCCTTCATGGATATGCCGCAACGCGAGGAGGCATTTCCCTCCACCACGACCAGACCTCCATGTCCGGATGCGCCTGCTCCTTCGGAAGCGTCGCCCTTAACCCGCACGACACCAGACATAATATTCTCGGCAACGCTCTTGCTCACGCTCCCATGAACCGTGATATTCGCCTGCTTGTTCATGCCGCCGATAAAATAGCCGGCATGTCCGAATATGTCGATATTCACGGGGGCGTCCACGCCAACTGCGATATTGTGCTGACCGTTGGGATGCAGCACATCGACCTGCGAGACAGGAACGCATTCCAAACCGGCGTGCAGAAACTGATTAAGGTCACGGACGGTCATTCGATCGAGATCGAGTTTCAGTCGATGTTCCATGCGTAGATCTCCTCCGGGCGTGGTTCGAATACGTCCGCATCCTCAATGCCGGGAAGATGCGCCAGCGACCGGAATTCGGACGATATCGCCACGTAATCTGCGGTTTCCGCCACAACGGCCGGCTTGCATGCGTAGGCATCGCGAACCAGGATCATGCCGTCGGCCGTGCCGATCAGGAACGTGTAAAAACCATCCATCTCGCGCAACGCCGCCTCAAGCGCAGGTTGGACATCGCAGCAGCTGCGCATATGCCATTCGATGAGCCGGCATGCGGCCTCGGTGTCGTTGTCGGTCTCGAACTTCAGTCCCTCGGCCTCAAGCTTCCGCCGCAGCATGTAAGGATTGGAGAGAGAGCCGTTGTGAACGAGGCAAAAGTCCTCGCCTGCCGTAAAAGGATGAGCATGCGCCGGCGACACAGCCGATTCGGTGGCCATGCGGGTGTGGCCAATGGCATGGCTGCCCACAAGTGCATCGAAATTGTACAGGGCAGCGAGATCCCGAGGGTCGCCTTCATCCTTGAACATCTCGATTCGCTTGCCGATAGAGAGCACATGTATGGATGGGTCATACTTCTGCAGCCACGCCACAACCGTGGTGGGCGGCGCATCGGTAATCAGTTCGGCATGATTTGCCACAGTCTCAAGCTTATTGTGGGCGGCAAAGGCCTTTTCAAAAGCCGAAAGCATTGCGCCCCAATCGCTATTCGACGGCGGCGCATAGAGGCTAAAGCGCAGCGCGTTTTCCGGAAGCGGATCCGTAAAGACGGCAAGACCGGCCGAATCCGGCCCCCGGTCCGCCATACACGCAAACATCGGCACCAATTGATGCCCGAGATGCGCGCGCATCTCAACGTTTTTGATCAGTAATCCTACGATCCCGCACATAATGTGCTCCTTAAATAGTTCAGACGGACAAAGACTGACGCAGGCTCCCCTAATAAAATTCCAAATATCGATTGATTTCCCAGTCGGAGATATGCCTGTGATACTCGACCCACTCCATTCGTTTGAGGCGAACAAACTCGTCCATGAAGCCATGTCCGAGCTGGTGGGCGAAAAGCGGATCTGCTTCGAGGGCGTTCAGGGACTCGTTCAGGCTCTGCGGCAGCACTCTGATATCCTGAGCCTTGAGTTGTTCGGGAGATAACGTATAGTGGTTGAAGTTGTGCGGCTCTCCCGGTTCAAGGGCGCGTTCTATGCCATCGAGACCGGCTGCGATCGCCGCTGCAGTCGCAAGATACGGGTTGCAGCTTGAGTCGCTCAATCTCAGCTCAAGCCGTCCGTAAGGCACACGCACCATCGACGTCCGGTTATTGTCTCCATAGGAAATATAAGCAGGCGCCCAGGTTGCGCCGGAAAAGGATCTCCCGACGACAAGGCGTTTGTACGAGTTCACCGATGGAGCAGCCAGCGCAGCGAGCGCGGGCGCATGGGCAAGCAGGCCACCGAGGAAGTGATAGGCCAGCTTAGACAGCCCTAACTGGCGGCTGTCGGTGGTGTCTTTGAAGAGGTTGGCGCCGTCCTCGCCAGCAATCGACATGTGGATATGCATTCCGCTGCCGGTCCGGGTCGCAAGAGGCTTGGGCATAAACGAGCAGATCATGCCCAGTTCATGGGCAATCTCTCCGGCTGCCATACGGAATAGCACCATACGGTCAGCGGATGTAAGGGCGTCGGCGTAAGTATAGTTGACCTCAAACTGCCCGTTGGCGTCCTCGTGGTCGACCTGGTAGATATCGAAGCCGATCGGCAGGAGCGATCCCACGAGTTTTTCGATAAACCGGCGGCTTCGTGAAAGGCCCTTATAGTCGTAGCAGGGCTTATCGAGCGTATCGCTGGAATCGGCCGGACAAAAGCTGCCGTCAGTCTGGCGGGTCAGCAGCATGAACTCCGGTTCCATGCCGGTATTGAGAGTCCAGCCCCGTTCGGCAAGGCGAGCGAGCTGCTGCTGAAGGATATACCGTGTGTCGTAAGGCCACGGCTTTGCATTCACGGTCCCGTTGCACACGATACGCGCATAGCCAGGCTGCCACGGCACCAGAGTGAGCGTGCTCAGATCGCCTACCGCCATGTAGTCGGCGTCGTGCGGCTCCTGCCCCATTCCCCATACTGCGAAGCCGGCAAACCCGGCGCCGTCGGTGAGGATATCTTCAAAGTGCCCCACGGGCACGGCCTTGGTTTTGGCCACTCCATGGATATCGGTAAATTGGGCCAGAACAAAATTCACGCCGTTCTCGGCGAGGAACCGTTTTGCTTCAGCAGGTGTCACAGCATTGCCATCCTTTCAGGTCTGTGGAAGAGATACTTCCGGAAAGTAACAGGAGACACCAGCTACGCCGCCGTTGTGTTCTTGAATGATCTCTAAGAGAGTTTCGCCAAGATAATGCGCATAGGACGCATCGGTCCAGAATTGAAACGCAGGAATGCCGTTCAAGGTTCTGAACAGAATGTAACAGGAAACACCAGCAACCCGGGTCATCACGAGATCGCCCTCGGGAGAACGTAAATCCACGTTGCATGTTTCCAGAAGGACATCCGATGCCCTCGCGCCGGAAAGAAGAAAGGATGCGCCGGGGGCGGGATAAAGACCCACCCCATCCACTCCCGAAGGGAGGGCGCGTTCACGTTGGAGGAAGGCTACACTCTCTTGGCGCATGGTCAAGAAGTTGAGCGTTTCTTTCAACCGGGACGCGCCCTCCCTTCGGGAGGGGATGGGGTGGGTTTCTTCCTCCACCATCCACTCTGCCCCGCCCGTTCGAATAACCAATCCCCCGCCGTCTATTTCAACAACGCCGTTGATCTTGTCCGGCAGAGCGATCCCGGCCTCTTCCAGATATGCAGCAGCATCCTTTCCCTTCAGGACAAACCGGCAAAAACCGCTGACGTCGCATAGCGCGAGATCATTTGCCGTCGAGCGCTCGGCATCGGCGTCAACAAATGATGCGGGCAGCGCCATGTCGGCGATGTCGATCCAGGTTGGACCATAATCTTGAAGCAATGTGGATAAAGGGCTTGTTCGCGCTGCCGTCATACTAGTTGACCTTCTGCCTCAGGTTGCTCGGATGATAGAATGGGACTTCGACGACCGTGCCTTCGACCATTGCGCCGTCATCCGTACGGATCTGGAATGTCGTGCCGGGTTCCGTTCGGTCTGGCGGAAGATAGACAAGTCCGATCGGGTAACCGAGCGTGGGGCTTAAAGTGATGCTTGTGACGCGACCGGCGATATCGCTGCCTTCTATCACAAGATGGCACTCCTTTACGCCAAGAGTTGTGTCGCCGTCAGGAAGGCGAAAGCCGGCGAGCTTTCGCTTCTGGACTCGTTTGCCCATGATGCGTAGCGTTCTCTGGCCGACGAAAAAGGGCTTATCATCCTTGACGAGTCCGCCAAGCCCGGCCTCGAATGGATTGCTGAGACCGTCGGTGTCCTGCCCGACGATTACGTGCCCTTTTTCGAGGCGCAACACGCGCTGCGCCTCAACACCGAACGGCGCGAGATCCGAGTCGAATTCAATCAACGAACGCCATAGTGTCTGACCGTATGTCCAGTCGCAGTGGATCTCGTATCCAAGTTCGCCGACAAAGCCGACACGCATCACTGTCACGGGAACGCCATAGATGATGCCTTCGCGCATGCCCATATATGGGAACGCAGTCTCGGATAAGCCGATATCGGTCAAACTCTGAAGCACATCGCGTGACGCCGGGCCAGCCAGGTTCATGGCCATGTGTGCTCCGGTCGCATTTGCAAGGACGACATCAAGTCCCCAGATTATCGCCCAGCGTTGCATCTCTCTGTAAACAGACGCCGCCGCGGTCGTTGTGGTTGTGATGTAGAAACGATCGGCGGCAAGTCGCGCAACTACACCGTCATCGATAATCACGCCGCCTTCGTCACACATCAGACCATAGCGGGCTGTCCCCGCTTTCATTCGGGCAAAACGACCGGTGTAGATGCGGTCGAGAAACTCACCGGCCTGTGGTCCATTCACCAGGATCTTCCCAAGCGTGCCGACATCGATAATTCCTGCATGACTGCGAACATTTCGCACTTCACCTGCAATCAATCCTTCGCGATCCACGCCGTCCTTTTGATAGTAAGCGGGGCGCTCCCAATCTCCTGCCGGCATCATTACCGCGCCATTTGCGATATGCCATTCGTGGAGCGCCGTACGCCGATGCGGCTGAAAACCTCTGCCCGCCAGATGGCTCATCGGAACAGGGCTGACAAATGGACGAGCCGTCGTGGTTCCCGTTGCGCCAATGCTCTGTCCGCGCGCCTTTGCAAGAATCCGGACAACATTGGCGTTCGCCAATTTACCCTGGCTGGGTCCTACCCCGAACCTTGAGTATCTCTTGAGCAGCTCTATGCTGTCGAAGCCTTCCTGCTTGGCATGAAGAATGTCCTTGAACTCGACATCTTTATCGAAATCGACGAAGCTTTTCTCTTTAGGGTGCGGGTAGATGGGGAACGCATGGCTTCTCGGCTCGGATGGGCGCGACGGTCTCGGAAGGAGGTGCTCCGGCACTTCCTTGCCTGAATACGTCGCTGCGGCGGCTCCGGCCGATACCCCGTCGGCCATCTGGGCATCAAGCTCGTAGATACCGTTGATCCGTCCGGCAGCAAAGGTTCCCGGCGGCATATTTTCAGGAAGGAACTGCGCCTGCTCCTCCGAGTATTTCACTTTTCCGCCTGCTTGGGCCACGATCCAGTCCGCAGTCCAGCCAACACTAACGACAATTCCATCAGCATCAAGTGGACGTCCGCGGCCGGGGCGCGGATTGCCTTCATCATCGAGTGGCGCAATCAATGCTCCTCGAACGGATGTGCCATCGCGATTGGGTAGCGCCTCGGTGATGGCGCAATGCGCATAGACAGGAATTCGAAGCTTCCATATAAGCTCCAGGGCGTCGGTCGGTTCCCCCTCCGGACGCAGGTCAACGATGGCCACAACCTCAATGCCTGCGGAATGCAGATCGGCCGCTGCGCGGTAAGCATCGGCATTCGCCGCCAGCACGATGACGCGCTCGAACGGCTTTACCGCGTATCGATGGACAAGACGCTGCGCCGCCGAGGCCAGCATCACGCCAGGCAGGTCGTTATTGCCGAAGACGGCGGGCTGCTCAAAGCATCCGGTGGCAAACACAACACTCCTAGCCCGCACTTTCGTAAGACGAGCGTCGTTCGCCAGAGCGATCCAGTTGTCGGCATAGCATCCGACAGCTTGTGTGGCAAGACGAATATGAAGATTAGGGAGCGCATGCGCCTGAGCAAGCAGGTCGTCAAGGATTGAGGCGCTGCCGGTCCACTGATAAGTGAGGCTGCCGCCCAGTCTGGCGCATTCGTCGGCCAGGGTTACCCGAGCGCCGGCTTCTGCCGCCGCAATAGCAGCCGAGAGACCGGCAGGGCCACCGCCTACAACGAGAACGTCGCAGAAGTCGTATGCCTTTGCGGTGCTTTGCCGCGGAGCGCTTGTATCCACCACTCCAAGGCCGGACATCTCACGAAGCTTTCGCTCATAGGCAGGAAATAGCCGGCGAGGCTTATGGAATGCCTTGTAATAGAAGCCGACCGGAAAGAACTGCCCGAGGTGGTCAAGTACATGCGCGCGGTCTTTCTCAAGCCCGCCGATCGTGTTAACGGCTCGAAAATCTTCACCTCCTGCAATGGGCGTGATATCGCCTCGAACATTCAGCTTTGCCCCATCCTGCAGCAACACATTGCTGTCGTGCCCGGCAAAGCTGTAGACGCCTCGCGCCCGGTGGAACTTGAAGCTGCGGCCGAGCATGCGGACACCATTAGCCATCAGCGCGCTGCTGATCGTGTCGCCGGCGTATCCCGTGTAGCTGCGTCCTTCAAATGAGAACGTAACCGTCGTTTCGCGATCGATCCATTCACCGGGTTGTGACGGCAGGCGGCGGCTCGTCACGATCCCGCCTCCATGTCTGATCCGAATGAATATGAGCGAATGAATTCGTCTTGCTGGTTGTCACGCTCGGCAATAAACCAGGAACCGCTCGCGATGTGATACCACCATTCCTTACGCACTCCTGGCTCCCCGGCGCGGTTATAAACGTAGTCCGCCCATTCTGTGTCGGTCGCGGTATCCGGATCGGGCATTGATCTCACTTCCCCTCCGAAGATGAACTCCTGCAGGGGCCGCTCTCCAATATTGGGACAATGTAATAGCTTCATAGTAATTGCGGAGGCTCAGTGTCCGACCGACGCCGCTCCCTTTTCGCCGACAAGGTCAAAGTTTGCAAATCTTGAAAGATTGAACGCTTCGATCAGCGGATGGTTCTCGCCTCTGGCGATTGTATGGGCTATCGTCGCTCCGCAGACGGGGGTCGCCTTGAACCCCCAAGTGCCCCACCCTGCGTCAAGGAAGAAACCGCCTACCGGCGTCTTGCCCATGATAGGCGAGAAGTCAGGCGTCATATCGGCCATGCCTGCCCATTGACGCAGGATCTTCACCCCACTCAAAAATGGGAACAGGTCCAGCATATGCGCGGAGAGACCTTCCACGAAATCGAGGGACGACCGTTCGGAATGCAGCTCATATGGATCCAGTGACGCCCCCATGACGAGTTCTCCACGCGTAGACTGGCTGACATAAACATGGAGGCTGCCGGAGACGACGATCTGATCGAGCCAGGGCTTGAGTGGCTCCGAAACACAAGCCTGCAGCGGCTGAATGGTTATCGGTGTCCGCAATCCCGCCATACTGGTGATACGGGGCGTCCGGCCGGCGACCGCCGATAGAACGCGGCTTGTCTTGATATAGCCGCGATCGGTAAAGACGCCCGTGATAACGCCATCGTGAACATCAAGGTCGGTCACTTCCGTTCGCTGATGGATTTCGACACCGAGTTTTCCCGCTGCGCGCGCATATCCCCAGGCGACGGCATCGTGACGCATGACTGCGCCCGGTGGATGGTAGAGCGCGCCTACAATCGGCAGGTGGCCGCCACATGAAAGGTCGATGGAGGGGCAGATCTTATGGATCTCTTCGGGAGTGATAACGTAGCTGTCGACCCCGAGATGCTTATTCACTTCGGCACGCCATCGCATCGTCCGTAGCGCCGCATCGGTGTGGGCCAGAGTAAAATGTCCGCGTTCAGAGTAAAAGAGATTGAGATCGAGGTCGTCGGAAAGCTCACGATAGAGCCGCTGACTCTCCTGATAAAAGCGCACACCTTCAACCGTAAGATAATTTGAACGAACGATCGCCGTATTGCGGCCGGTATTGCCGCCGCCAATATAGCCCCGCTCAAGCACGGCAATATTCTTAAGGCCATAGTCGCGCGCAAGGTAATAAGCGGATGCAAGACCATGACCGCCGGCGCCAATGATAACGAGGTCGTAAGAATCGCGTAATTCAGCTGGTTCGCGGAACATCCGCGGCTCAGTGTACTGTTTGGATAGACCGAACTTGAGCAATCGATAAGGCATAGAACACCAGTTGCTCTATCGACGTCAGCGGCGAGAGGGTGATTGGAAGAAGGATTTTTCGCGCCGTAACCGGCAGCGGCCGGTCCGGCGATGGACCAATGCTATAATCATAGCGCAGTGGGATATAAATGTCAACACCATTTGCAACCTCAAGCACGATGAGAGCGACAAATTAGAGGAATCGACCGCTCATGAACCCACTAACCGCAAGCGATATGCTGGATGAGACTGACAGAATGTTAGTTGCGGAATTATCCCAAAACGGCCGCGCATCGGCATCGGCGCTTGCCGATTCGATCGGGCTGACACGCCAAGCTGCAGCCGGAAGGATGGAGCGACTGCAGCGTGACGGCATCATTCGCGGCTATACGGTCGATATCGATCCAGACAAATTGGGCCTGGAAGTGCGAGCGTTCGTGTCGGTGCGTCTCATGCCGGCCTGCTCGCTCGAAGAAGAGGCGCGCGTCATCGAATTGCTGCGCAACAATCCATGGGTGCAGGAGTGCTACCGCGTCACCGGGGAAGATTACTTCCAGGCACGCGTCGTCGCCCCGGCTATTGCTATGCTCCGCGAACTTGCGATCGACCTGCGTGCCACCGGCGTAGTACAGGGCACATCTACTACCCTCGCCCTTGAGACTATGTTCGAAAAGAGTTATATTGGCGTTCGGTAGCAGACCGCAAAGAACTGCATATCTTTGCGGGATGATGGGGCGCATTCTGCGTGTAGATCGCCTAACCATGTCGGCGTATCAGGACGGTGATCGTTGCTGTTTGCTCAGCTGCAGCATGGTTTCGGCGATTTGAATGGATAGATCAAGAAGTTCAGAGGGAAGTTCGCCCAATATGCTGCTGGCATATTCGGCTTTATCGGGGCACGATAGAGGGAAGGTGTCGTACGTGGGCGGCTCATCATAATGCTCGATGGCATGCGGTGAGGATTGCACGAGCTTTAGTATCTGCTCTTGCGTTTCGGGGGAGATTTTCGAGAAATTCAGGACGATCTCTTGAAGGCGCTTATCGGTGAGTCCCTGAAATTCGGATGGCAGGAAGCGCGCAACCATCAATCCTGTCCGCATATCGGCATCCATCGCTTTGATCAACTGACGGACCATTTCGCGTGACGGCTGCGCGCGGCCGGCTTCGATTTTAGAGATATGTGTGTAGGTTATCCCGACCTTGTGGGCAAGGGCAGCCATAGTCATTCCGCGGGATTCGCGTTCATTGCGAAGCCATATGCCAAATCCACCTTTAAGCGGCACTATCACCCTCCCCTATCTTATGCATGCGTGGTCCTGTCAGTTGGCTCCGGATTTGAGAGCGATGTCCTCAAACTGAATGTCCATAAGGTGCTTCTTAATCTTCATTTTGGAGAAGGTTGGGCCAAGGCGCATAGCTGTCTCCTCACAGAAATCCGTTGCAAGCTCCGTAACCATTGTCAAGTCGTCGTCCTGGATATTCAGCGCCAGATGGGCATCGAGCGCAAACAGGGATATACGAACATCGGGCTGAGCAACCTCTCGCAGAGAATCCGTGTGCAGGGAAAGGTCCGCTCCGACGATGTGAAAGCGCGCCAGGAGATCCTTAAGCGCCACGGGCAGCTGCTCGCGGAGTTGGCTTGCGACGGAGAGCGCTTCATTGCCTGTCGCCGCTTCAATCTCCATAAGCACATCGATGGGCACATTATAGATCTGGTCCATTGTGTCACTCCTAATAGATCAGTTCCCACGCGACAATTGGCGCCATGACAAATCGCCCGGCCGGTCGTGAGATCTGAATAACATAATGTAAAGCATTATACCGTTAGCAGACACGCACTCTCTATGCATATTCCGACTTATCAAAGATAGACAACAACTTTGTACATCCCATGCCTTGGAGCTACTCATTAAGTCCGCTTACTTCGAGTTCAACTTTTCATAAAAACAAAAACATGGCAGGATATCAAGCAATATTTACTGCAGTCAAGATCAGCATAACACAGCCAATCAAGGGATCTCCTGCCATTGCTCTTGTGACCTAATTCATGAACACGCCGTTCCATTCGGTATCTGTCATGAAGGGATCACCTGAACTGCCGCCGAGGGGGTTAATATATGTGGTGAAGGGCAAGGCCGCCTTGATCTTTGCATAGGCTCCAACGACATTGTTTCGCAGAAGCGGCGGGCCGGCTTTAACATGACCGTCGCAGAACAGCAAATTCGCGCGATCAGTATGCCGAGGCAGCGAGTCTGCCTGGTCTGTGACGCGTACTGCAAATGGAGCTATCGTGTAGTCTTCGTTCAAACCGCCGCCTATTGCCACGCACTTGGCGTCCTTGGAACCGATTGCATTGTTTGATGCGCAAGTGCCGCCATTTCCGTTCCAGCCATCCATCAGGTTGATTACGGTCGATGGCGAGTCTATGGAGGCAATGGCGCGCAATCCGGTAAAGCTATTCACTTCAAAGCTGACAGCGGCAGGCTGCGATGAATCCGGGCAGCGGTAGACGCCTGCGCTCTTGACGTAAGGCTGAATTGCCATCGGCCAGTACTGCGACTGCCCGTCGGCAATGTTGGGAGACGTGCCGCCGTTCCAGGCGCGAGGATACGTCTCTTCGTTGTCCTGGGTATACTGCGCGAAAGCCAAACCGAGCTGCTTGAGGTTGCTTGCGCAACTTGTCTGCCGAGCCTTCTCACGGACTTTGGCAAATACAGGGAAGAGGATTGCAGCAAGAATCGCTATTATAGCTATAACAACTAGTAGCTCAATTAGAGTGAACGCGGATGTTTTTCGGTTGGTGAACATGGTAGTTTAATAAACAACCTTTCTTTAAGATAAAGAATGAAATCGAGAATGACGGCTTTTTAAGAGATTGAAGAGATATTCTTGAAAAGCCTCCAAAGTGAGGCTTTTCTTAGAGTTTATCTAGATATCCTGGCGGCTTGTGCCGCTTGCATTTCACGATGGTGTATGATCAGGACTCTTGTGTCGTAAACGCTAACTTGTAACTTATTGCTAAAAAGGCATCCTAGTTACCGGCAGGTTTTGCTGGCGCGGCAGGAGGGGCCACTCCTCCGCGTGAAGCGGCAACTGCTTCGGGGGGCATGGGGCCGCCCTTAAAATGCTTCTCTTCATCGGCACTCATCGATGACGAAGCTCCAACATTTTGGCCGCATCCTGTCATCAATGTTGACGTAGCAATGCTTGATACGCACGCGAGCGCAATAAAAAATCGTGAAATCTTCATGTTCGTTATCTTCATTATTAGTGCGGTTTCACATCGTGACAATGTGAAACCGCAGGAACGCTGATCGGTTACGGGCGCGCAGCATCCCACATGTTATCTGCGGGTTGGGTTGCCGGATTCGGGTTAGTGCTAACTGCCAGTAGCGTCTTTACATGGCCATCAACGAAAAGGAAATTCGATCGCCCTGTGTGAGGCACCGATACAGCGCCACTTGGTCCGCCAGGATATGCTGCATTCGCAGGGTTCCTTCCATCAGGAATCTGATCTGGACCACCCCACCATCCATATCCCGTAAACATACATCCTCGTGAGTAGGATGAGAGATTGCCATATGTCGATCCACCCTTGATAAAGTCTCCGTTGAATTTTTCCGCAACCATAATTGAATCGGCAGGCCGATTGACCCTAGCGAGAGTTGAAGGGCTACTGGCAACCCATGACTGCGCCATTCCGATTACACCTCGAAGCTCGCTATTGTTGATCCATCCATTGGACGCGTAAGAGATCGGAACTCCGGCCCAATCTTCTCGAAGCCAATCCGGTTTTGTCGCAGGCAGATTTGTGTTGGTCTCGTCCGGGCAGCGAAATACTGCCAGGCTCTTAATGTACGGCTGGACTAGGCTGGGCCATCCGGAATTGTCATTATCCTGTTGCCCGCTGGGGAACGCCTCGTCATTGTCCTGGACATACTGCAGAATGCCAAGGCCGATCTGCTTCATATTGCTGGTGCAGCTGGTCTGTCGAGCCTTCTCGCGCACCTTGGCAAATACTGGGAAGAGGATAGCAGCGAGAATCGCTATAATAGCTATAACAACGAGCAATTCAATAAGAGTGAAGCCCTTAACAGGCTTCTTTGTAATGATGGTTTTCATGATGTCCTTGTCTCCTAATAGGTAACGAAAAATAACGTTTCTTCAACAATTGCAAGGCTGCAGGCAGACTTGCAACGATTTCACGATTTGCTATTCTCTGCAAAAACGACAATAGCAAATCGTCTCACTAAAATCACAATTTTCTACCCGGATGTAATATTACGGGATAGTTCCCCTTTCCTACGTCATCAATATGCGGGCCGGTTCAGCGCTCTCGGCCCATTGAAGAGCGCCGTCAACGCCTCGGGCGAATTCTCGTTCGTGAGAAAGTTTGTCCAGATCATAAACCAGGTCCATAACGGCTGCCGTTCCAGCAGTTCAGGGGTAGGCGCATTGCCCACTTCGCCCAGCGCTATGGGGCGTCCGTCCGCCAGTGCAACCAGTCCATCGTAGGTTTCCTGATGAAACTCGTTTGCGTAAATGTCGACCGCGAGGACGTCAACGTAATCGTGCCCAGGATAGCAATCCTCATAAGGTAGGATGGTCGAATTCGGAGTGCTTCCGTTCCATACCCAGATCAGGTTGTTGAGTTTGTGCACATTCACAAATCGGTCGTACATCTGGCGATATAATGCTGCGTAACCATCCGAGCCGCCGCGCGCTCCCCACCAGAACCAGGCGCCGTTCATTTCATGATATGGCCGCCAGAGCACGGGAATGCCGGCATCGTTCAATTGAGCCAACAACTCTGCAATGATATCGGACTGCCGAACCCAGCGGGCATGCGTCTCCGTGCCGGGAGTAATCAGATCGTTCCAGTCGGCATCATCGAGCTTGCCGCGGCAGATACTGCCTTCGAAGGTTACTGGCTCCTCTTCTGTGGGGCGCACGGCGTGCCACATCAGAGTGACAATCGATCCCGCGTCATACTGGCGCTTAGCCTCTTCCACAATTCTCTGCCGGAAGTTGATGCCGTCCATATCGCCATCGACGGCGAACCCAAAATCCTGCCCCCAAATTGCCGGATACTGTCCGGTGATCTCGGCTGCCTGGTCGTTGTACTGAGACATCTCGCGCGGCGTGTTATGCTGCCCGGTCATCGTCCGCTTCCCCGAGATCTCGTAGAGATGCTGAAGCAGCTTCCGCGATTCGGGCGTGGCATTCGGATTTACCGGCAGCCGGCTTTGTATTGACGGGACTTCGATCGTTGACATGCTCATAGTGTGTTCACCTGCCGTATCGGTCATCGATCCGGCGTCATCACTCCACTTTCCTAAAGATCAGCCTGATATGCTCGGTGGAGCGGTAGTTTCTCGCACGATGAGCTTTGTGGGTAACAGCTCAAATACCGGCGCATAAGGCGCTTCACCTTTTTGCGCGGACACTATTCGGGTATTCAACCGGCGGACAGCCGCCTTGCCCATTTCACGCATGTCCACTCGTACCGTCGTAAGCGGCGGGTCGGTTTCCGAACTGCTGTCGGCGTCGTCGAAACCAACAACACTCATGGCGGCAGGGATTGCGATTGAGAGCGTTCTGCATGCCTTCATCAATATCGTTGCATGGTCGTCATTGGCCGTTACGAAGGCAGTCGGCCGATGTGGCCGTTTCAGAAATGCGAGAAGCTCCTGTCCGGAGCGCTCTCGCAAGTCCCGGGCCGTAAGAGCATCATTTTCGGCGTCCTCAGGCAGCCCGATGCGAACGATATAGTTCGGGTGAATAGTCACCCCGGCATGGAAGTGAGCGCAGACATATCCGTTCAAGCGCTCCTTAAATGCGAGATCGGCCGTGCGGGTCGTCAAAAATCCGATTTGATTGTGTCCCAAATCCAGCAGATGCTTGGTTGCTTCGTAAGAGCCGCCGAAGCTGTCTGAAAATACGCTGTCGTGCTGTCCCTGCACATCACGGTTATCGAGAAGCACAATATTTCGAACGTGCGGTATAAACGATTCGATAATATCGGCATCGGCCGCGCCGACAAGAAGTAATCCAGCAACAGCCTGTTCACGCACCATCTGCGGAAGTTCAGGAGACTTCTTGTGGCGATAGGTGGTGCTCAGCAGCATATGCATGCCCAGCCTGGCCGCTTCAGCCTGAGCCCCGTCGAGAATGGCTCCGTAAAAACCGTTGGATGCCAGAGTATCGGACGGCGCGGAAGCGAAGTACTCAAATCCGATCGTCGTGCTGACAACCGGCTGCGCAGACTTGCCATTCACCCTGACACGAGATGCATCGACGCCGCGAGGACGATAATTCAGTTTTCCCGCGATTTCCAAAACGCGTTCCCGCGTCTCGTCGCTAAGCGCTGAGGATGCAGTGAAGCTCCTGGATACTGTCGCGGTGGACACTCCGGCCAGTTTCGCGACATCGTGGATAGTAACCATGTCTAACAATAACATATTCCGTGCAAATCGTCAAGTACATTTACGCAAAAATATTTTCTTTATTTGCACAATATATTTGCATAAATATACATGACACATAACTAGACATCCGAACTAAGTTTTGATAACAAATAACTTTATATAACATTAATTATTTTTAAATACTAAGAATGCATCAATCACATCGATTGTCGTGCAAATCGCCTTACATTATTTCGTGCAAATTATTCGTGCAAACAAATTCTACACATAGTGTAGCTGAGGCGCTTACATAACTCCGTACGTTTACATGTACGTACACGTGTGCCTATATACTCTGTTTTGGTATAATAGAGAGACCTGCTCGATATGGATTGATTTTTCGAAACCATGAAACCAACGCCTCGCCGGCAAAATACTAGTTACCTATCGATTAAAGAGAGATTGCGTGAGGATATACTGGCTCATGTGCCAGGCAGCTCCACGGAGGGTCTTCTCAGCCAGCATCAACTGCGCGAGAAGTATGGTGTGAGCCGCCCTACTATCAGCAAAGCGCTGTCGGAGCTTGCGGCCGAAGGGCTGATTGTAAGAGGATCAGATCGCAGCACGTATATCCCGGCCACTTCCATACCGGTTACCCACCCCGGCGCCGCTGCGTCTGAGCGCGCGGTATTGGGATTTGTTACGGCATCATCAACTGAGCAGGTATCACAGTCGATATTCCAGGGTATTCGGCGGGCGGCGGGACGCTCCGATTATAGCGTTCTCATGGCAATGGGAGACAATATCGTCCAAGAGGAAGATGTGGCAATGGAACTCGTTGCTGCCGGCGTGCGCGGCCTGATTATCAATCCGGCTCCGCGCCAGCGCGGCCCCGAGGAGAAGGAGTATCTCGGAATCAAGGACCTTGGAGTCCCGTATGTCCTGGTGGATACGTCTATACCGGACCAGGGATCTGTTCAGATCCTGTTTGACAATCGAGCGGCCGGATACAACCTGACACGATGGCTCCTGGAACACGGTCACACGCGAATCGCAAGTATTCTGGAGTTCGAGGACCGGCGGCATGCGGGACTTGAAAGCCGCGCGAGAGGCTATCGCGACGCGCTGCAGGAAGTCGGGATCGGTATCGACCCCGCTCTTGTGAAACGGTGGGACGTCGATCTATCACTGCGCTCTTTGCCGGCCCTTGTGGATGAACTGTTGACCCAGCCAAATCCTCCGACCGCGATCATGACCATGTACGAGCTGCTGGCCATCGCTTTAATCGAGGAGCTGATGCGGCGTGGAATTCAAGTACCTGAGGAAATCGAAGTGACCGGTTTCGATCAAACCATGACATCCGCGCACTTCCACCCGCCCTTTGCAACGACAAATCCAAACTTCGATCGAATGGGCGAATTAGCCAGTCAAAAGCTGATTGAGATCATCGACAGCAAGCAGGACGCGCCAAAAGCGTCGTATATACTTCCCGTTCCGGTAGTAATCCCCTCCTCTACGGGCAGCGTTTTACCTGCCAGGCTGGATGACGCGATGGTATCGTACCTCTCCTCCGCAGTCTAGCGGAAGAGAAGTACAATACCATTGGAAGCCACACAGCCGGCACGATGCTGCCCTATTGGAAGCGCCAGTGCTGGCAGGATGCCCCATTGTCGAACCACTGCCCGACTGGGGCGGCATTCGCGAGACTTGCGCCCTGCACTTCCATATTCAAGCCGCTGTATGAGCTGCGAAGGCGGAATGTGCCGTCGCCAACGGGCAGGATCTGCCACTGCTGTACTACTCCACCCCAGTTATCCCACTCATCGATACGGCTGCCGGGCGTATTGCTCCAGCCGAAATTATCGATCGCAAGGCCACCCGCAACGTTTGCAAACGTCCACTTGTTGCCGCCCACATTCATAGCGGTCCATTGCTGGGCTGTCGAATTGGTATCCGGGAACTGCTGCAGAAACGTCCCATGGACATTCGTTCCGTTGGGGTTATCCAGGAACTGGCCGCTATTGGCGTTGATGATATGGTATGTGTGTCCAGATAATACGGGAGACTGAGACGATCCGCCGGCCGAACCATATACCTGAAACTCCCAGATAGACGGCCAATCGCCGCCATTCTGCGCCCCTGTCATGGTGATTCGAAAATACCGCGCGTTGACTGAGCCATAGTCCACGTAAATCGAACGCGGAGACCTGTTGCCGGTATTGCCGGCGAATGTCGCCCAATTGACGTTATCCGCAGAGTACTCAACCCGGTATTGGTAGAACTCGCCGTCGCCGAACTCGAACTGTGTCTCCGTGCGGTTGACGGCGAAGCTAGCGCCAAGATCGACGGTAAGTGACGATGGCCGGACATTGCCGTTGGCAGCCCATCGCGTTGTCGTGTTGCCATCGACGGCGAAAGCCGCATTGAGGCTTGAGCTCGATGCGGCGATCGGCTTGTTGAGCGCCACGTTTGTGCCGGGGGCGCCGTTCAGAAGCGCGGCATTGATGGCTGAATGCCAGGCATGGCCAAGCTTATCGTAGCCGGAGGCCGAAGGATGAACGCCGTCGGGGCCAAGGTCGGCAGTGGTGATCGCATGGTAGAGGTCAACCACGTACACAGGTTTACCGGCGTTTTACTTGCTCTGAACTATGCCGGGGATCTGGTTGTTGTAGTTGATAATCTGCTGGTTCCAATCTGCATTGCTCTCCGGTGTAATTTGAGCGACGAACAGTTTGCCGCCTGCGGGGAGGCGGGCGCAGATCTGATCGATGAGGGCGCTCAGGCGGCCCGGAGCGCCGCCGGGATCGCGATTCATATTGATGTCGTTGGTGCCGATCTGCAGGAGTACAATTTGTGGCGATGCAGACGCCATCCAGCCGTCGACCTGACCGGCAATGTCGCTGATAATCCAACCGGGATGACCTTCGTGATGATGAGAAGCAAGCCAGCTCGGACCATTGTACTGAGAACCGACAAACTCGATCAGCTGACCATTGTTTATGGATTCATTCCAGAGCTGCGTTCTGGAACCGCCCGGAATAGTGTAGCCATCGGTAATTGAGTCGCCGAGGGGCATTACGCGGATGAGATCGGCAGAGGCAGCCGATGCGGCAATCGCCAGGAGCGCTGCCGGCAGGATCAAAGCCTGGTTGAGTTTGCGGAATTCGATCATTGAATTTCCTATTCATCTCGCGCGTCGAAGAACCCATATCATAAGTAGCGTTTTGCTTCCGACAACGTGATCGATTATTGTTAGTGTCTCGAATGGATAATCGTACTGAATTGCAAATATATCTATAGAATCCAAAACCGTTCAGATTGCTACGATTCGACCGGCCAGTTACCCTCTTCGCATGAAAGTAACTGGCCACTCTTCCCCTATATTAATTCACGAACTGGAAGGTCCAGTGCTGGCATGCGTTGGCGTTATCGGTCCATTGTCCTATTGCGCCGCCGTTTGCGATGCTGGCGCCCTGCACTTCTACAGGTAGGTTGCTGACAGCGCTCTTGATCTGGTAGGTGCCGTCGCCAAGGGCGACAACATGCCACTGCTGCGGCTGCCCGCCCCAGTTGTCCCACTCGTCAATGAGGCTGCCGGGATTTGTGCTCCAGCCGGTATCGTCCATTGCCAGCCCTCCGGCGTAGTTCACAATCGTCCAGAGGTCGCCGCCTACATTGGTCATAACCCATTCCTGCGCCGGGGAGTATGTGTTGACGAACTGCTGCAGGAAGGTTCCGTGGACATTCGTCCCGTTCGGGTTGTCCAAGAAGAGGCCGCTGTGAGCATTGACGATGTGGTAGCGGTGCCCTGACGCAATCGGGCTGCCCACAGGCACAATTGCCCAGTTGTGGTCATCGCTGCCGTTGTCGCCCCATTGAACGGCATTGGCGCTGTTGGCGGTGGATGCTCCGGCGATACCCAGGCACAGGCCGCTGTTCTGGTTCACGATGTGGTAGCGTCCGTTTCCCTGCGACACGAGGTTCCAGTTGTGGTCCCACGTGCCGTTGTCTCCCCACTGCGTAACTTGGGCACCTTGCGCGGTGGACGCTCCGGATACGGCAAGGAGATTGCCGCCGTTCTGGTTGATGATGTGGTAGCCGCCGTTCGGCAGCAGCTGGAAGCGCCAGTTGTGATCCGCCGTGCCGTTGTCGTCGTACTGCACGGCATTCGAGCCTGCTGCGGGTGACGCGCCGGAAATGCCGAGAGCTTTGATGCTGTGGTTGTTGATCAGACGGTACCAAATGTTGCCGCTCACGGGAGAACTTGGAATGGCGACCTGGTTGAGATTGATCGTGCGCCCATCATAGTAAAAGTTCTGCACTTGCTGCAGGCTGTTAAACGCGCCGCCGCCACCCGTTGGATAGTAATTCGGATCCAGGTACGGACCACCCCATACGTTTGCCCAGGCGAATCCAAGCTGGTGGATGTAGTTGGTGTCCGGCAAGGTTCCGCATTCGGTGAGAGCGACGGGCGCTCCCGGCACATTTGCCAGAAGGGCATTGTTGTTCGCGGTGTAACTGCCGTCCGTCGTGTTCGTGGAGTAGATATCCATGCCGCTGATATCGACGAAGTTCGACCCGGGGTAATAGCCGGCAGTCGGGGAAGATGTAACCCAGATCAGGTTATGCAGGCCCTTAACGCCGGTCAGATAGTTAAACTGCATGCGCCAAAGCGCATTGAAGTTGCCGGCATTGCCGCCCCACCAGAACCAGCTGCCGTCGGCCTCATGATACGGACGCCAGACTACCGTAACCCCGGCGTCGCGAAGCTGGCCGAACCAGCCGCCAAGTAGATCCATATGGTGCTGCCAGTTCTGATGGATGGCGGAGCCGGGATTGTTGAGCAGGTCATTCCACTCGCCTGCGCTGAGCGGGGCTGGGTTCGAACCGCCGACATAAAAGCTCTGGCCTTCAGGCGCCCAGGCTCTCGGGCTACCTTCATGCCACTGGAACTGAATGATACCGCCGCGTCCCGCATAGCTCTTGGCCAGATTAATAACCGATGCGCCGTGATCGGAATAGGCATCGCAGTTGAGCCAGTCGAGTCCGATCATGGCGGGGAACTTGCCTGTCATCTGATTTACACGAGTGATCTCGGACATCTTATCGTTCGGCGGGCTTGTCTGGAGGTCATCGACATGCCAGGGATTGGCAATGGTTTGAGCGGAGAGCGTCAATCCCTGATTTCGTAATGAGGCAATGTAATTGATTTCATTCTGTACTGCAACACTAGCATTTGGATCTGCGGCAGCAAATGCTAAATGATTCAGGCATGTCAGTCCTAAAGCAGCTAACACGGTGGTGGTGGCCGCTTTGGGCCATGATCGGAGAGGGTTCGTTTTCATCTTTGATCCTTCTTGAGGGGCGAGACTATCCAAAAAATCCTAACATAGACAGCAAATGAAGCAACTAAACTATTTTATTTGCAGCCCGGTTACTCTCAAACTTTTTGACCGGCGTAAGTCAATCGTCCATGGCCGGCTGCGATGCTGTAAATCGTTTTAACGGCAGTGGCTATGCGGCCAAGAATCATTGTGAGTGATTCAGCTTATGTCTCTTTACCTAGATCGAGCTTCACCGTATTTTTACATTTGCAAACACAACGGCTTCGGACGAGCATGCTTATCTTAACAGGGAGAAGTAGACTTGTCAATATGCAACACACAATTATTTACAACAGAAAATATGAAGTTACAGGCAATCACACGAATTCTCTTACAGATATTTACATGTATCGTCATCCTTCAGATATCAAAATTTATTTTGCAAACTACGCAAAACCTTTTGCGTTTTTCTTTTTCGTGTGATATAATGAGCCCGCAACCGAATTTCGGCGCTTTCAAAATACGACTTAATATGGAGACTTACATGAAGAAGCAAGGTTTTACTCTTATTGAATTACTAGTTGTCATAGCTATAATAGCTATTCTCGCAGCAATCCTCTTCCCCGTCTTCGCCAAGGTGCGAGAGAAGGCTCGCCAGATCTCCTGCGCGTCCAACGAGAAGCAATGGGGCCTTGCCTTCATGCAATATGCCCAGGACAACGACGAGAAGCTTCCTGACGGCATTGAGCAAAACTGCTATACGGGATGGGCCGGGCAGTTGTATCCCTATGTGAAGAGCGTTGCGATGGGCAAGTGTCCCGATGACTCGACGGCTGGTCAAGCCATCTCCTATGCAATGAACTTCAACCTCGCGAACGTCGTGGTGGCAGGAAGCACGCTGACCGCTCAGAATGCGCCTGCCAGCACGGTCCTCATGTTCGAAGTAACGGGAGTTTCATCCGATATTCAGGACAATCCTGAGCTGGGCAATTCCATCGGGCAATTTTCCGCAACAGGCAACGGCTATCCGCTGAACGGAAGCCCTGTCTTCGATGCTCCGGGATGCAGCAATCGGGCGAGCGGTGAAAAGTTTGCGACCGGGATGATGCCTGGCATTCAGTCAGCGGATTACACATCCATTCCGCGGCACACGGAAGGCTCTAATTTCCTGGCCGCGGATGGCCACGTCAAGTACTTGAAGCCCACCCAGGTCTCCGCAGGCTTCAGCGGCGGCCCGAACCATGTTCCAGACCCGAACAACCCGACGGCGGCCGGAACAAACATGATGGGCAACTTCACGATGACATTCGGCCTTTAAGTCCGATCTCACGCAGATTGTGGGAGCAGATGAACGCCTGCTCCCGCATTGCGCAATTGACGCGTCCGGGTTGGCCCGCGTATACTACCAATTGCATGATAACAACCGGCGGGCGTGTTTAAGTGATCAAGAAAATCGGGATTGTCGATGTTGCCAAAGCCAGCGGCGTCTCGGCGGCAACAGTATCGCAGGTGCTTGGAGGCGGAAGCAGACCCGTCCACGCCGAAACGCGCGATCGCATCATCGAAACGGCGCGTGCTCTCGGTTACCGGCCCAATGCGCTGGCTCGCGCGCTGATCACCAAGAGAATGAATACGATCGGTGTCGTGATACAGCATGCCGATCGGACTGGTCTCACCAATCCAATCCTTTATGCCATCCTTGACGGCATTCTATCGACTGCTACGAGACAGAAACAGTTTGCAACGCTGGCTCCCTATGGCGCCTGGGATACGGCGAATGCTCCCCTGCCCGCGCTCTTTGACGGCCGCGTTGACGGTGTTATCCTCGTTGCGCCGCCAAGCGAACTAATCGCTGTCGATCACCTCGTTGAAAGCTCGGTGCCGTTCGTCATGATCGGCGCACGCTCAGAAAATCCCCTTGCCTCGTCGATCGATGTAGACAATTTTGCGGCCGCAGAGCAAATAAGCCGTTATCTTATCTCCGAAGGTCACCGAAGGATCGCATTCTTCAGTCACATTGAGGGGCATCACCAATTTGTCGACGAGCGCCTCGCTGGCTTCCGGCACGCAATGACTTCCGCAGGCATCGATCCCGATCCCGCGCGTATCGTCCTTCAAGCGCGAAATCCCGACGACATCGACTCCCTTTTAATCGGCAATGAATCAGGACGCCCCAGCGCCATACAATGCGCCTCGGACAACTGCGCCTTGACCGTAATTCGACGTCTGGAACAGATCGGATTGCGTGTGCCGGACGATATCAGCATTACAGGCTTCGACGATATCGACGCTGCTGCCGTCTCATCACCACCACTTACGACTCAGCGGCAGCCTGCGGCGGCAATTGGAGAGCAAGCGGCGGAGATGCTTCTCCTACAGATCCGTGGAGGGCGCGAGCCCGGCACAAAACTTCTCATCCCAACGGAGCTGGTCCTCCGCTCATCGGTCTCCCGTCTGCCGTAACCACTCCACAGCCCCATACTTAATACTCCGTTTGTCCCCTTGTCTCAAGTCACGTTTTGCCATCATTGTTTGACATCCACTCTCGTTTAAGTATTTTTCCTTATCTAAGCAAAGTTGTTTACTGCAAATTGCGCAAAATTTACGCAAAATTTACGATTATTTATTGCGAAAACCCTAGTATAGCAAGCGAACTCATGTTAGAATGACGTCATGACCCTGCTTTATGGTCCATTTGCTACAGAGGTGTAATCGATGTATCTCAAGAATTTCCTTGCAATTTGCGCGCTGGTTTGCACGCCGCTTCATCTGATGAATGCAGCCGTCGCGGCTCCATCGGCTCCAAGCTCTCCCTCCCTATCGCCCTCAACAGGTATTGAGGACACGGATGACGGCTGGACCTGGAGCGGAATGATCGCTACATCCGACACGCATTGCTCCGGCGGCAGTGGACGCGCGGGCGGCCCCGGGACATACGGTGTCTATCTATTTCATGGAACAGGTGTGGAGGTTTACGGCAAGGCCGGACACAACCTGGATATCGGTACGGTAACACACGCCATGGGCAAAGTCAGGGTGAGTATTGACGGACATGCGGAAGCGACTGTCGATCTGGATGCCGTGAATGATGATCACCGGCATAAAATCTTTGAGATCGACGGCCTTAAGAATAAGGACCACGCCCTTGAGCTGAAGCCGGTTGGCGGATGGGCGCTGATCGACTACATTGTGCCGTTAGCGGCAAAGGTGGCCGCAAAGAGCCCGGCGGTTGCAGGTGGATCGGCTATGTCTTATGATTTCGATGATGGGACATCCTCTGAATGGGAGCCGATAAATGGAGATTGGAGCGCACGCGGAGGAGTCTACGGAAGTGTGGGCGGGTCGGGCAGCAAAACTCTGCTAAGAGGTTCAAACTATCACGATGTCGCTGTGGAAGCCGATGTTGCGGCAACGGCTTCGGGTAACGCAGGAATTCTATTTCGTGTTTCCAACCCGTTCCCAGCCATTGAGGGTTACTACGGATACCTCGTTACTCTAGATCTCGCGAATCAGCAGGTCATGATCGGCAAATCCAACAATTCCTGGGTACAGCTGGCGACACGGCCTTACCCCATGCAGGCAAACCGCCGATACCGGCTCAAAGTGGTTGTTCAGGGGACGCACATTGATGCATTTGTAGATGGACAGTTCATCCTGAGCTATGAAGACACCACCTACACTGGCGGCGCAGTTGGACTGCGAACTTTCAATACGGCTTGCGGTTTGGATAACGTGACCGTCACTCCGCTCGATGCCAGATAAATAGCGCTCAATATGGCGGGCCGTATCGGCAATCGGCCCGCTATTGAGAATCAGGCGCTTACAGTTTCCGGAATTAAGACGGCGGGATCGGGTTGATTTTCGCCGTTACTGCGGTCGAATGGTGGCGACGGCTCACGGAATTCAACGGGAACAGACAAGATATAGTGAGCAGGGCGCAGCGGCTCGCCGCTGTCAAGCGATTCCAGCAATTTCTGGCAGGCGACCTCACCTAACTTTCCGAAGTCAGGCGCTGTCGTGGGAAATGCCGGTTGGAAATGGCTGGAGACAATTGTTAAATCGAATCCGGCGACAACAATCGTTTCAGGAACTCTAATGCCGCGCTTGATAAGCTCTTCGGTGATTTCAATGGCCTTCGCTTCATGCATGGCGATGATCGCAGTCGGCGGTTCCGGCAGCGTGAGAAGATTATTCAAGATATCCACGGTCGAACTTTGATTGAGATGCGGCGGCGCTGTCATAATCAGAGAGTGATCGTATGGGATACCAGAGTCTCGCAACGCTTCAGAGTATCCTTGCGACCGGGCATTCAGCCCCGGGTGACGATAACCTTCCATATTGATGATTGTAGCGATCCTTCGATGCCCATTCGCAATCAAACGGCATGTCATCTCATACGCAGCGCGCGCATTATCGAACTCGACATGAACTGGGCCTTGATCCGGTACTCCGGTGTCTACGAGAACGTACGGCACTCCTAAATCGTCTTTGCCGAGATATTCGGGAGCATCATCCCAGTCCGCGCGCGCAAAAGGATAAATGACGAGTCCCCGCGCTCCCGCCGCGACGAGCCCAAGCACGGCCTTTTTTTCTTCAGTCATCGTCTCTCCGGCAGCCATGATAACTTGAAATCCGCGCCGGCGGGCCATCCTGCTCACCCCGAAACACACTTGCTGCGAAATGTCTATGGCAAACGATGGCGCGACAAAGCCTATGACATCGGCAGACGGCGATGCCCCTTTATGACCACCAGAAGGGATGCTCCCAGCCGGAATATAGCTGCCACGGCCCGTTCCACGAACGATCACGCCTTCCGCGGCAAGCTCATTGAGAGCCTTACTGATCGTGGGACGGCTTACGCCATAACGCTCCTGCAGCTGCGTTTGGGTGAGAAGACCCTCTTCCCCATCCGCCGCATGGATTGCCAGGAGGTCCTGTAGGAGTCTCTCTTTGACGTGACGATAGCGAGTATTCGTTCTGATCGGTGTCTTGTTCATCGGTTGCGCCTCACGTCAATTAACATCGATGAAGACGCTGTCGATTGACTGCAATATAGATTATTCTACACTACGGCGCTATATATTCACAACGCAAATTAACTGCAGGTAAATGTCGCCATTGTAAAATTTACCAGCGTTATTCGGTCCGAGATTTGTGGATGGTGAGATGAGGATGGAACTGGCACATCAGCAGGCTGCATATCTCGCCCGCATTTGTGAATGAGGACGAGGTATGTAGACCAACTGAAGACGGGCGTAGTGACTAGAACGCATACTGTGCGTCATGGAGACGCTGGTAGACGCCGGCTGCGGCTATGAGGTCATCGTGCCGGCCCTGCTCCACCACTCCGCTCTCATCTACGACTACAATGCGGTCCGCGTTGCGGATCGTGGTGAGACGGTGGGCGATGACGAGTGTTGTGCGGCCGACGGCAAGCTCGGCGAGCGATGCCTGAATAGCGCGTTCGGTCTCCGTATCGAGCGCCGAGGTCGCCTCGTCAAGGATCAATATCGACGGGTTCTTGAGGAACATTCTCGCAATCGCCATACGCTGCTTCTGACCGCCGGACAGCTTAACGCCCCGCTCTCCGGTAACGGTATCGAGACCTTCAGGAAGTTTTGCGATCATGTCATCAAGGCGTGCCCGGCGTGCGGCATCCATGATCTCATCATCCGTCGCCCCAAGGCGGCCGTATGCAATATTGTCGCGAATGGTGCCGCCGAAAAGGAACACATCCTGCTGCACAATGCCGATATTGCGACGCAGCGATGAGAGTGTCATCTGGCGAATATCTTTGCCGTCGATCACAATGCGGCCGGCATCGAGTTCATAGAATCGCGGCAGAAGCGAACAGAGCGTGGTCTTGCCTGCGCCGCTAGGTCCCACGAATGCGATCATCTCTCCGGGATGGATGGCGAGGTCGATATTTCTCAAGACTTTCTTGTGCTCGTCGTAGCCGAAGGTTACTCCCTCAAAGCGTATATCGCCCCGCAGTGAACCGGCATCGACTGCCCCGGGCGTATCCGCGACATCGGGTTCGGTATCAAGCAGCTCCGTATAACGCTTGAAGCCGGCAATGCCTTTGGGATATGTCTCAAGCACGGCGTTGATCTTTTCAACCGGCCGGAAGAAGACGTTTACGAGAAGGAGGAAGCCCATGAAGCCGCCGATCGTCAGTTCCTTGTGAAGGACGAAGTATGCCCCGGCGATCATCACAAAAAGTTGGATGATGCGCATGGTCATGTAGCTGAGCGACATACTCTTGGACATCAATCGGTAGGCGTCGAGCTTGGTCTCGCGGTACTTCGCATTGTCCAGGGCAAATAGATCTCGCTCGTGGTTCTCGTTGACGAAAGCTTGAACGACCCTGATGCCGCCCACGTTCTCCTCAATTCGAGCGTTGAATACGCCGACCTGCTGAAACAGGCTGCGCATGGTCTTTGTCATGGCGCTGCCGTACCGGGTGGAAATCCATGTCATGGGCGGCACAACAAGGCCGGTGATCAGGGCAAGCTTGACGTTGAGCGTCATCATCAGGACGAACGAACAGATGAAGGTCATCACGGCGATGAAGGCGTCCTCGGGGCCGTGATGGGCCACCTCTCCCACTTCCTCAAGGTCCTTTGTGACACGTCCGATGAGATGTCCTGTCTTCTGGTTGTCGTAAAAGCGAAATGAGAGCTTCTGCAGATGGTCAAAGACCTTCCGTCGCATCTCCGTTTCAATGGAGATGCCAAGGACGTGGCCCCAGTAGTTGACGGTGTACTGCAGTCCCGTATTCAGCATGTAGATGGCAAGGAGGCCGGCGGTTGCTCCGAGGATAAGGCCCCAGTCCTGACTGGGGAGCAGCTTATCGACGAAGGCTTTTACCGCAAGCGGGAAAGCCAGTTCCAACAGGCCTGAAATTACTGCGCAAGAAAAGTCTATGAGGAACAGACCTCGGTGAGGTTGGTAATAGGAAAAAAAGCGTTTCAGCATGATTAAAGAGTATATCGATCCAGGAAGAGTGCACGCTAAACAAGCGGCTGCGAGTGGATATCCAAGATAGCGAACAAAAATGAGCGAGAATGGTTCCTGAAGCGGGTGGATGAGGGTTATCCGGTTGGGACAAGTGAGCGGATATCTGAAGGGCGAGGCAGCACTTGAGGGCGGTGTTTGCCCGCGTCCTCAAATGCTGCAGAATTCCTAAATTACAGCGATGCTACTTTTCGGCGCCGGCAGTGCGCAATTCGGTCGCGACGGCGTCGTTTTTCGCGGCAACAGCCTTCATCAGAGCGGTCTGGCCATTGTAATTCTTGAGGGTGACGTCGGCGTGACCGGCTATCAGGGAGCGCACGATCGCCACATCACCGATACCGGCAGCAACGATCAAAGGCGTGTTGCTGTATTTATCTCTGGCGTTGACATCGGCGCCACGGGCTACGAGAAGGGCGACCATCGGCCCTTGCTTCTGCTGAATCGCCAGCATCAAAGGTGTCGCCTCGTTGAGGTCTTTGACATCGATCTTCGCGCCATGATCCAGCAGGCGCTGAACGATATCGGTATTGCCCTTGCGGGCAGCGAGTGTCAATGCCGTGAAGCCGACGGTGTTAGGATGTTCGATGTCGAAACTCTTAGTTAGCAGATAATCCAGCATTTTAAGCTGGTTATTTTCCGCCGCGATCATTAAGGCGTTAACGCCGTCCTGCCGCATAGCGCGGATATCCGCGCCCTCTCCGACGTAGCGCTCAAGCGTTGTAAGGTCGCCGATTGCTGCGCACACAAGAAGGTTTTGATCGAGGTCCAGCGTATGTGTTACAGGATGAGGCGCGACTGGTGGTTTTGGTTCCGGCTTGGGCTTTGGAGCAGTCGGAACAGGTACATAGATGACCTTGACACGAGGAGGAGCAGGAGGCCGGCGGCGCGGTTTTATCACTCGGATGTGAGCCGGCGGCTTGGGCTTATGTTTGGATCCCTTAAAGATGTCGTCAAGGCTCTTCTGCCCGTAAGCTTGCGCTGTAAGCGCTAAAACGGCGGTCAGAGTCAACGAGAAAACCTTAAGAGATCCGGACAAGTATTTACCTCAGAGAAACGCTAATCGCAGCGAACGGAATTAATCGAGTGCCCCTAAGGCAGCGCTATTTGGAAACAGCTTCTTAGCCGCTGCCTTTACCTGATTGGCCTCGCTCTTCTTATTTAGCCACTGTAGCGCGCCCACTTGCGTTATGTATCCATCGACGTTGGCAGGATCGAGCTTTACAGCCGCTTTGCTATGATCGAGCGCATCTTGCGCCTCTTCTTTGAGCTTCTTGAACTTAGCAGTTCGCCGACTATCCGACCAGGGATTTTCCGCATTCGATTTCTCGAACGCGCTGGTTTCCGCAGCGATGCCCGCCAGAATTTTCGTCGCTGACGCAGCCTCCTGCGCAGCCCGGACTTGCGGGGTAGGCCCCGCAGGCGGCGTAGGCGGTGGAACATTATTCACCACCGGCTTTGGCGGCGCCGTAACGGTTCCGCCTTTTTGTTTGGTCATCATCAGGCCGGCCGCTACCGTTCCGACAACGATAAGGACGCCCACAACGGCGAGTATCGCCGTCATACTGGAGGATTTCTTCGCGACTGGAGCAGGTACGGCTTTATATGCGGCCGGCGTTTGCGTTTTCACAGGAACGGGCGCAGGCTTGCGCTTCGCCCCTTTCGCGCCTACAGGCGACTGAAGGGCTTCCACTAAGGCCATGCAGTTCTCGAACCGCTCTTGCGGATCTTTGGCGAGTCCCTTGAGAAGCGCGTCCACGGTCGCCGGCGCGAGATCCGGCGTGAGCGTCAGCGGGTGCGGGGGTGGCTCGCGAACCTGACATATCAACATGGCGAGCGCACTGTCGAAGATGCGTGCCGGAAAAGGCGTTTGCCCGCACAGCATCTCGTATGCAATTACGGCTAGCGAATACTGGTCGGACCGCTCGCTCATGGGCGCGCCGCTGCCGCCCTGTTCGGGAGACATATATTCGGGAGTGCCCACGATCATCCCGGCCTTGGTCAACCTGGTCGCATCAGATTCGAGCGCGCGCGCTATTCCGAAGTCGACAATCTTGATCAGCGGCTCAGGCCCGCCACCGGCGAGCAGGACATTCGCGGGTTTTACGTCACGATGAATGACGCCTTTACCATGGGCATAGTCAAGGCCGACAGCGATCTGCTTGAGCAGCGGAATAGCCTCTTCGAGCGGCAGGCGTCCCCGGCTGTCCAGCATCTTGGACAGGTCCCCACCCTCGATAAGTTCCATCGTAAAATAGGGCACATCCGCATCAGGAGTTGAGACGCTGTAAAGCAATCCGATATTCGGAAAACTGAGACCGGCCGCAGTTCGGGCTTCCATCAAAAATCGTTCGATGAAGACCCGATCGTAGGTCATATTCGGCGATAACAGCTTGAGCGCCTCGTAACGGTGTAAGCCTGTATGCCAAACCTTGTAGACGCAGGCCATCCCGCCTCGCCCAAGAAGCTGTTCAACGCGGTACGGGCCAATCTCCGTCCCTATTTCCACTTCTGTTGTTCTACTCATAAGCGGCCTTTGCGTTGCGCATATCCATCACGTAAGTCTTGCAAATTTTGTCGTACCATTGCTGCCGGCGGGCATCAAAGAGCAGCCAGATATTGGAGAGCAGCCCCACTGCAGTGGAAAGCGCCGCACCGATGCCGGGAATCGCTCCGATTGCGCTGAGCACCACTCCGAGAAGACAGACGCGCAGCACGATCTGCCGCAGGAACATCGTCCAAAAGCCTGAGCGCATCTCGTCTTCGGAAACGACAACCATACCGAGCATTTTCTTGCCGGGAGTCTGTCCCCGCGCCATCAATATGAAATCCCACACGATATACGCGATGAGCAGGGTTCCGCTCACGAGCGATATCACGATCATCCCGGCGCTTACGGCAATCAGGCTGCCTCCATTTTGTTTCGGCGCTGCCAGTCCTAAAATACCCGTCAGAGTTCCGGCAAAGCCCGTCAAAAAGGTTCCAAACGCACCGAGCGAAAGAAGCAGACAGATTGCGACCTCAATCACATAGCCGGCAAAACGCCTTCCGGGAGACGCCAAGCATTCGGATAATACCTTATTACCTGTAAACGCGGAAGTGATGGGCAATTGTTCAGCTACGACATTCGACGATGGCGGCCATTCATCGAGCTCCGGGAGTATATAAGATCTCCAGGCTTCATCCTCAGGTCTCTCTTCTGCCTGCGTCTCTTTCTCATATTCGGCCACGACGCCTGCAGCCACGTCCGGTCGGTAGTCGGCAAAGATCGTTTCAGCCTCTTCAGCCGGCTTCGGGATCGGAGGCCAAATTACCGCCGACAGCTTGACATTCGCCGGCGCTTGACCTGAAGTGTCGGTAACAAGTGTCGGTTTGGTCGGCAAAAGGCGCAGCATCAGAACGCAGTTTCCGATCCGCACAAGATCACCGTCGCGCAGGCTTTGGCGGCCCATTACCGTTTTGTCGTTTACCTGTGTGCCGTTGCGACTCGACAAGTCGAGAAGCGTCCATTCACCGAATAGGTTTCGCTCAAGCAAAGCATGACGGCGTGAAATACCAGGGTCGGTTTCAGGAAGCAATACGTCGCATCCTTCTCCCCGCCCTATCAGATATCGATCCGAAACCAAAGTTATTGGCGGCAGCCCGTCGACGATTAGTTGGTCGGCCATTATCCAGCGTTCCCTATTTCTCTGCTAGATGCCATCATGTTTAAGCGCTCTCGTCATCTAATAGACGTGCGACCGGAAGAGCCCGAGGTCGCCCGGGTGTGCTTTGCAATATGCCTTATGTAAACCGCGGCAATGACCACGGCAAGAACGGCAAGAACGATTATGGGCACTCGCCATGACATCGGTTTGCCGTCGGTTTGAGCTTCATGCGAAGATCTTGTCCTATCCATCGAGCCTGACGGTGGGGCAATCTCAGGAAGCGTCGGCGGAGCCATCCCGGGCGATGTCACCGGCACAGGTTTCACGGGTGATGTCACCTGCAGAGGTTTCGTGGGCGCTTGCGGAGGAGCGACGGCTCCGCCCTGTCCGGCCAGAAAACCTGCTGGTATCGGCACCTCCCCGACAGATGTCATGTTCACCGGCTTGCCCGCTATCTGAAAATCGCCATTACCGGCCGAAGCCTGAGCCGGAGGTTCGGGCTCCAGTTTTCCCGGACGCTGAAATGCCACCGGAGCCGGTATCGCCGGGTCGCGGCGTTCGCGCCCGGGTCTTGCCATTGCCACCAGCGAGATATTATCATGCCCGCCACGTTCTATAGCGCGCTGAACAAGCTCCGTGCACGCTTCATCCAAAGATTGTGTATGGCGAAGCTCGTGCCAAATCTCTTGCTGCTGAACATAATCGCTTAAACCGTCGGAACAAATTGCCAGAATGTCGTCATGATCCCAATCTCCGCTATAATGTGACGGCACGAGCATAGGCTTAATGCCGACGGCCTTCATCAAATGATTGCGAAAGGGAGATCGATCCGCTTGCTCGGGGGTCATCGTGCCGCTTCGTATTGCTTCGGCAACCCATGTATCGTCCACGGTGATTTGTTCGATGGCCTCGCCACGGACAACATAGGCGCGAGTATCTCCCACATGTCCCACATAGTAGCGGCTGCCGCGAACAATACACAGAGTTAAAGTTGTAGCCGGCCGCGAGGATGACTCCGGGTTGTAAGCGCAAATCTCCGCATTGATCTGCCCAATGACGTCATCGATATGCTTCCAGAGATCGTCTTCGGATATCTCCTCGGGAACCGCATCGAACTGCGGCACAAATGCCTCTTCAATCCGCGACCGGGCAATACCGCTGGCAACTTCCCCAGCATCATGTCCGCCGACTCCGTCCGCAACGAGAAGCACTGCCGACAGTCCCCAGGGATGCGCCGAATCCAGGCCAAACGCCTCGGCGAGGGCGGAATCCTCATTACTGGTTCGGATCGCCCCGACATCGCTAACCAGAGCAACCTCTACAATGTCCAGGGGCTCCGCCCCAATTCCGGGTATAGACGCCAACTTAGCCCTCGCGATACTTCAACGTTGTGGGTCCGGAGCCAAAAGCGACCAGGTCGCCATCTGAAAGGGTATATCCTTGCGATCCTATTCGCGCGCCATTGACGAATGTGCCGTGTGTGCTGTCGTTATCGATGAGAACATGACGGCCATCGACAACAAACAAGGAAGCATGGCGACGAGATATGCCTTCGTCGGAAAAGATAATATCCCGGTTCTCGCGTCCAAGCGTCGTCACCGTTTGTGTTAAAGCGTAAACCTGTCCCACATCCGGCCCGTCGAGAACTTCCAGGGCGCCCCGCACTGTCGTCTTAATCGGTACTGCGACAATCACTTCCTGCGGCGGCGCAGCCGTTGTAACCGTTGGCGCGGCCCGCAATGCGGCCTCGCTCGTAGCTCCATTTCCCGAATACGCCCCCACAGGGTAAACATCGGCAACATGGGCGGAACGTTCTTCTGCAATTGTCGGCGCATCCGATATCGTCAGCGCATCCGCGCTCGATTTACCCTCTACTGGCTCAATGCTGCCCGGAACTATCTTGGATGTGAACTCAAGCTTGGAGCCGCCGATTTCGATCTCAGATCCTGTCTGTATAGGCCGGCTGCCCTGGTGCATGGCCTCGCCATCAACGATAGATCCGTTCCGGCTTACATCCTTATAAAATGCCCGGCCTTCCGGCGAGATTTCAACGATGCCATGAGTTCCGGAGATTTCGCCATCCCGATCGAGAACGATCGAATTATCGGCCCCAGACAGCCGTCCAATCCGGTTTTCGCCGATCTGAATTGGAAACTTCTCGTTCTTATGCGGACCTTCCACCACTAACAAGGAGCCTATCGAGACGATGGTATGTGAATGCGACAGCGATGCTTTTTTTCCATTCGCCATCGATCGGGCTTGTTCGGCGAGGGCCAGGGCAGCGGCAGCGCGCTCCTGTTCCAGTTTGACCTGGCTTTCCCAGAGAAGCTTCTGCTGACCGGCCCGGCTGCGCAATGCTGCGGCAACGGCGATAATCAACAGGACTGCCAAAACGCCGGATCCGATAAGAAGCCCGTTGCCCGGCGCGCTGTCAGCAACGACCACATCCTGCGTCTTGCTCACTTCGGAAAGGGCGAATGTCGATCCATTCATAACGACGCGAGCGGTCACGGTCCAATGGGTGCCGCCCATCTTCGGATAGCCGCCCACGACTACGACCGAGGATCCGTCGTCCAGAGAGAATCGGTAATGAGATCGATCGCCGATATAGCTGCCGATTATTCCAACAGCCTTAACCTGCTGATTGAGCCGGGGCGCCAGTTCGGACTGGCTGACACTGGTGATCTCAACGATACCCGTATCGACAGTGGAAACAGGAGCGCCTGCCGGAGGTGTCTGCGCGGCGGCCGGTCTGCCTGTTAAGACGACGCACGCGAGGACGCTGGAGACAACCAGCAGTCGAAGCCGCAGACTTATTGGGACAAAAGCGAACATGGTGATCCCTTGTGAGCCCAGAGATTGCCGAGACAAAGACCGATTCGGCTTATTCGCGGGTACGCGGGCTATACCTGTCATGACACATGCCAATCAAAGGACAAAACAGAAAAAACGATGGCAAAACAGACAAAAGGCACAGATGCGAATTAATTAATGATTATATCTTCACACTAATACCCTGTCAAGCGCTCAGATTTAACCATTGAAAGGGTCATATATGCCATATAAGTACCGATTCAAGCCAGATCGAGCAGCTCTCAAGGCGTTAAAATGATGCCTACAAAGTGAAACATGCAGAAGTACTGCCAACATGCAAGCATATACGTATTGAGAAAGGCGCCTTCGGAATTTTATTCCCGAAGACGCCCTCTTTGCCTCAATAGAACATTCGCCGGCAGCGGCTCAGAAAGTCAGTTTCATCAGTCCGGCGGCGTCGGTTGAGCCTCCTGTTCCAGTGGGAGTGACTGTGACCGTATTGGCCGAGATGCTTACGCCGTATGTTGTGTTCGGCGCGAGTCCGGCCACGAACAGAGTATGCACCCCGGTTGGCGCGGGCAGCGCGGTTCCTGTGAAGGCCGTTGTTGCGCTTACGGGGAAGTATGCGGCAGATGAACCGAATACCGCGCCGTCGAAGGCCGTTCCTGCCGAGTTATTTGTGTAGGTGGCCGCGACCATGGCCGCCCCCGGATCTGCTCCCTGCAGGACATGCAGGAACCGGGTATCCGCCGGCTTCGTGGGATCTTCAATCTGCAAGATGTACTTGGACGGTTCCATCTGTGCGATCGGGTTCATGTTCACCGCGCCGTTAAAGGAGCTAAACGCGGCGTTCTGCGGCAGAAGCGTCTGGATAAACAGTTTCTGTCCACTTCCCAGTGTCTCAGTTGCGGTCTTGCCATTGATGACGGGATTCGTCACCAGACTCAGGTTAAACCGCTTGAAGAGACCGGAGTTGAGGGTCGTGGCGCGGTCGTAGACTACGATGTAGTCGTTGTTTAGCCATATGATCGATCGGGTCGCCTGGGAAACGTTTGTCGCTCCCGCCGCCGGTGTGAAGATATTGGGCCGGTTGTACAGGTTGGTGAGGTCGCTCGAAGCATATACATAGTTCGCTCCGGAGCTTGTCACCGTGGTGGGGTCGCCTGCATTCTGCCCCAGCATCCACTGGCTGCCGTTGGCCCATTCGCCTTGTTCGTACCACTGCAGGCTCGGCGTGCCGTTTGCCGAGTAGTTCTGGATGGACAGGGTGTTGTGATACACCGTCGTCAATCCCAGCGCGTTGTTGTCGTAGTTGCTCATCTCCTTGGTCAGCCACTCGCCCTTGCGATAGAGCTCGAACTGGCCGCCGTCGCAGTCCTGATGGTTGATCGATTCCCAACTTGCGCGGTAATCGAACATATTGCTCATCGGGCTCCAGTCGCTATGCGAAACGACCCTGCCCGCAGCCGGATCGACGAATGTCGTCGGGTACGACGGACGCGGATCGGTTGCCGTCGGCGCAGCCGGATCCAGAAGCATAAAATACAGCAAGGCATCCGACACGCCGTAGGACCATGGCTGCGTGATGCGCGACATCAGAGCGGTTGGTCCCCCCTCGTTGGCCGTTACGGAAAGCCATCGGGCAGCGTTCATATTGGATGTCTTGCCGTTCTCCTGATCCAGGAGGGCCAGCAGTGTAAACGACTGCATGGCATCCGGTGTAACCCATATCCGCAATATATCGCCATAGGCAGCAAACTGGTAGACCGGTCCCAGATACGTCTGTGACGGGTCAACGATAGCAGCCGGGATCAGTGAGCTGAGGTATCCCTTCACGTAGCGATCCCACACGGGAGCGCCGATCAGCCCGGCCTGAGGACCGGAGAGCGTCGTATCATTGAAGCCTGCAGTTTGCAGAGCAAGCAGCTGGCCAAGGATATATCCATACGAATGGCCGTAAAGCATGCCTTCCGGCGGCAGACCGCCGCTTGCCAGACCAAATCCTCCAGGATTGCCCGGTATGCCCAGGGCATTCGCCGTCGGCACTGGGTCTCCCATCATCGCAAATTCCTGGTAGAGCCAGGCGCCTGTGGCATTCGGGATGTAGCTGCGGAGGGAGTTGCCAAGCACGGAGGCCGGCTGGCTTGAATTGACGGCAGGGTCATCCGCGGGATCGATACATAGAGCCATCATGGTCAGCATGCGGGCATGACCGAGATAGTAGTTGTTGGACGCATAGCGGTAGGCCGCGTTGCCGGGCAGAAGCTGATGACTGTTGATGACGCCATGCACCTGGGGGCTGTCGCCACCGGTCGTGCTGGCATTGGTGCAGTCATCACACCAGATCATGAACGCCTTGCGGATGGTTGCCTTGTCGCTTGCCGTAAGGATGGCATTGCCCTGCGCGTCCTTCGCATTGTAGATCCAGTCGACGATCAAAGGCCACTCCATGCCGGTCTGGTTTGCATGGTTGTAGACGGCAAAGAGACGATCGCGCCAGGGAGCGCCATCAAGATGACCGAGCGCAGCCTGATTCATCGCAACCATCAGAATATTTCGCGCATACTGAGCATATTTGATTCGGTTGGCCGCATTCGGATCGATCAGTGAATTGAATGCGAGGACGAGGCCCACTTCTTCGGTGAGATTGCCAACATATCCCTGTGTATCGCCGGGATCGGGATAGTTGGGATTCTGCACTCCGTTCGGGAAGAACTGCGTTGTATAGAGGTTGACTACCTGATTCAGCAGCGGAACCATTCCCTGCGCATAGATCTTATTGGACGGCACTGCCCAGCTTTGCAGGCGTGTCAGATCCGCCGGCGTAATCCAGAGACGCGGGTGCGAGGAGACCGGATACGGTATCGCTGCAGGAACAGCAAAGTTGGCGGTGACAGTCGTATTCGCCGCCGGCATTGTCAGATCGGTTGTGGCAGCAGTTGAATTGGTAACCGTTGCGCCTGTCCAGTTTACAAATAGCTGTCCGGCCGGCGGAGTATTTGCAGTGATCGAGACATGGGTTCCGGCTGCGTAACTGCCGCTTCCTGTGCCATTTACGACGGTCAGCGTGTACGCCGCCACGGCCTTGTAGTTGGCGGTCACCGTAACGGCTGCCGACGGCATCGTCAGTGTCGTGGATGCCGCATTGGCGTTTGCAACTGTCGCTCCAGTCCAGTTGAGGAACGTCTGGCCGGCAGGAGCCGCATTCGCCTTGATCGTCACGACGGTTCCCGGCGCATAGCTGCCACTGCCCGTGCCGTTCACAACGGTAAGCGCATATGTGCCTGATGTGGCAGAGGTGTAGTTTGCCGTGACCGTCTTGTTGTCTGCGGGCATCGTAATGGTGGTCGTCGCCGAAGTGGCGCTTGCCACGGTTGCCCCAGTCCAGTTCAGGAATGTCTGTCCAGCTGGAGGGGTATTCGCTTTAATCGTTACAACCGTGCCGGCGGCATACGATCCACTGCCGGAGCCGTTAACGACTGTGAGAGTATATTTTGTTGCCGCGGAGATGGGCACCTGAATGTAGTTGCTGAAGTCCGAGCCGGGATTCCGCACACCGAATGAAGCCGTGGTGGCCGCTCCCTGGTATCCTGTCGCCGTGATGGACGTCGATGTGACGTTCGTCGTGGACAGCTGGATCGGAACATTGCCATCGCTGGATTCGAAGACGGCAGCGTTGGGAAGGAAGCCCGCGCCCGTAATCGTCACCGTGATCGCCCCGGTATTCAACGGGTTCGGCGACACTGCCGAAATCGTTGGACCGGCGCTGAGCAGGTCGACATAGACGATCGCGGACTTTGTGCTGTTGACCTTGCTGGTAGCCTTGATCTGCACGGGATTTTGCGCGGGCATTACCGTGGGAGCGGTGTAAAGCCCCGTCGTGCTGATCTTGCCGGCGGCTGCGGTGCCGCCTTTAACCCCGGCGCAAAACCAGGCTACATCGCCTGTAATGCCGGTCAAAGTCGCTGAAAATTGAATGGTCTTGCCAAGCCCCACCGACGATGAAACCGGTGTGACGCTGACCGACTGCGCGGATGCGCCACTTAAGGGCACAAGCAGCAACCCGAACAGAAGTAACATGAGATACGTGATTCTGATCATGTAACGATCCTTCCTAACCCTGCGCTCTAGGATATCGTATTGCCGCAGCGAGCACGTGGCGGCAATCGGTCCACTCATCGAGCGGACAAATGGATAATCCTATTATCAGGCAAGCAGTGTGGACGAAACCGTGGACAGATCCGGCAAACTTAATGGACAGCATTAGAGTGTTCTGTCCCAATCAAAATATCTCATCAAAATTCCGTCCTTTTCACGTCCTTAAAGCCCATTAAAGCTTGTGCCGATAATTACGCTGAAAAGAAACTCTCGTATCGTTGAGTTCACAACGTATAATGAGGTGTCAAAACGCACCCTCGCCGAGGAGCATAAATGCCGTGATGAAAACTTCTCTAATCCTGTTCACAATGGCGGCTGCCGCCGCAAGTCAACCGGCTTGCCTCGCCGCAAACACCCCGCCCTCAAAAGATATCGTTCCACACTATCACGCCGTTGTGCTGCAGACGCTGCCCGATGAAGTCTATTGTATCGCGAACGGATTGAACGGCTCAAAAATCTCAGTGGGCTGCTCGCAGGACCAGAACCGGAAGAACAGTCCGGTTACATGGAGCGCCAAGGGCGGCGCAGCGGAGGCTCTGCCGGGAGGACCGGGCGCTGCAACGGCGATCAATGAGACGGGAGTGATCGTGGGCACGGCGGCCAACCACGCAACGCTCTGGAAAGATCGGATAGCGCAGGACCTCGGCGTCCCGAGTGGAACGACAAGGTCCGAGGCAATGGGAGTCAATGCAAAAGGTGACGTCGTGGGCGCGGCGTCCAACGCGTCCGGCCCGCGTCTGCCCTTCCTCAAATCGAACGGCGCAGTAATCAAGCTATTAACGCTTCCGACAACCTGGACAGGCGGCGCAGCGGAACACATTAACGATGCCGGGGTCGTAGTAGGCAAGGTAGAGAAGGCATCCGGCGTCTGTCATGCGGTCCGATGGACAGATGGCGTCGCCACAGATCTGGGCACTCTCGGAGGCGATCACAGCGAAGCACAGGATATCAATAAGGCAGGAGTGATCGTCGGCGCGGCGGATATTTCCGGCAATACAGCCCACGCATGCCTCTGGAGAGATGGCAAGATTCACGACCTCGGCGTGCTCACCGATGGAGATACAAGCATCGCGCATGCCGTGAATGACGATGGCGTGATCGTGGGTGTCGGCGATGCCAGCAACGCCGCCATATGGATTCACGACATTGCCCACAACCTCAATGACCTGGTGCTCGACGAAGGCTTCGTGCTGGGAAATGCAACAGCAATCGACAAGGACGGGGATATTCTCGCATGGGGCATCGTACCGGGCGAGGATGAAGTCGCCCGGGCTGTTCTGTTAATACCGGAAAAGGCGGCGGCTCCAGCGGCTGGGAAATAGGGGCGTCACATTGGCATTTGGCCTTGGCGGTTGTCTGCCCTGGCGGTCTTTGCCCTGGCGGCTAAAGCCACGGGCTAGAGAGTACACATGTCCGCCTTCGCGGACTAGGAAATACAGCCTATTGGCTGCTCTTTGTGCCCGGAGGGGCACTGCTGTACTCTCTAGGCGCGATTTTAACCGCCTGCCTCTTGGCGCTTGCGGGTCGTTTAACCGCCTGCCATATTTTCTTTGCGCGCTTCTAGAAATTAAGGCTGAGTGGCCAGCCACTCGATATCCTTGGTGCCGCCGCTGTAAAGGCCGTTGGCAAATGTGCGCTTTCGCCACTTCGCATGGCCGTCAGCCATTACCATGACGAAACCGTCGGTGTGGCGCGGATAGCCGTCCTGAGACTTTCCGTTTACGGAGAGATGCGTCGGGTCGCGGTGGCCCAGCTGCCAGTTGATCTCATGCCGGCCATGGCTTAGATGGCTGGGATCGTTTGAGACATCACTCGTTCCATCTGCAGTATCCACATTGCTGGGCACATTGTCGGCGATTAGCACGGTGTCGGACGGGTTCGTAACCGCTGCCATGGCCTTGCCGGCCACTCCAATGTGAGCGCATGCCGGGTCATCGGCGTTCGCGCTGCATGCATCGGAATTATCGAGAATATCGTTGATCCCGTAGTTGTACGACCATTGCTGGCTATAGGGCGCCGGTGACGGCGGGCTGGCTTTAAACTGAATGGGCTGAGCGCCGTCGGGACAGGTCAGCATCTGCCAGCTTTTGATATACGGCTGCAGCATATCGCCCCAATAATACTCGTGATCGTCGTCAATATCTGCTCCACGCTCAGTGAGCACGACATTCTCATCGTTGTCCTGGACATACTGCATTGCAGCCAGACCAACTTGCCGCATGTTGCTCATACACGCAGTCTGCCGGGCCTTCTCACGAACCTTAGCAAAAACAGGGAAAAGGATCGCGGCTAGAATCGCTATAATAGCTATAACTACGAGCAACTCAATCAAAGTAAACGCATCTCGGCGAACCTGCCGTGTACGATAGTTTTGCATCTCATATGTCTCCTGGTAATGGCGCGGCTGCATTCTATGGCGCCCACAATTTCCTAATACCGACCAATTTGGTCGGTGATTGGCATTATGGCTGAGCCGTACAAAAAGAGTCAAGAGGACAACCAGTATTTTTCTGAGGATTAAAAATTAGAGAACGCTAATCTTTTCTTAACGGTCTCCTAAGTTCTAAGATCCAGAATAGGCTCGTGTTAATAAAAGTTACCGCAGTTTCAAGGCTTGTCTACTCTCTAAACCAGCTTCGAATTGTATCTATAGCGCCCTGCGTGGGGATACGCAATTCGGCCCCTGCTCTCGCAGTGTCCGCAATGTTTTGTGTATCTGCATTTCCGGCAGCCGCGCAGACCGCAGCATCTACACTGGCCTCCACAAACGGTCAGGCGCTCTCCTTGAACGATCTTATCGGCGAGGCTATCCGGACGAATCCGCAAATCACGGCCGCTACGCAGCAGCTTGCTCAGGTTCAGTCCAAGGTCGGTCAAGCTCAGTCACAGAAGCGTTTCCAACTCACCTTCAACAGCACCGTTTCCGGCTCCAATGCCGCCGTCATCCAGCCTCCTCCGGACCAGGAGTCGTTCGGCACAATTCAAAACACCATCTCGACCCCTATTCCCCTCGGCCGTAAACCGGGGCTTGCGGTCACTCAGGCGCAGCGCCAGTTGACTGCTGCCGAGGCGCAATATGCATCGGCTCGCCTTGCTCTCGCCGGTCAGGTTACCGCGGCATACTTTGATTTGCTTCGGAAACAGGCCGTGCGCGACAATGCCCGCGATGTTTTGACACAGGCCCAACGCGATCTGGCGGCGGCTCAAAAGCGTAACCGCGCCGGCGATGTTCCCCAGCTCGACGTACTGCAGGCCCAGCCTCCGGTATCCAGCGCAACTGCTGCTCTGGCCAAGGCTGAGGTAGATGTGATCGTCGCCGGGCAGACCATCAACGATCTCATCGGCAGATCTCTGGATACTCCCCTCTCAATTGCGCCGGCAACGGAACTTAGCGCTGCCCCACCCTACTCCCTGACACAAGCTCAATCTCTTGCCGTGCAGCGCTCGGCCGATGTGATGGCGGCGGATGCGACGGTGAAGGCAAACGAAGCGGCCCTCCAGTCCGCAAAGCTGTATCGGGAGCCTCAATATTCGCTCCAGCTCAGCGATCAGAGAAGCAACGATAAAACGGGTTTCTCGCGCCTGGATACCGTTCAGGCTGCCGTGACCATACCATTGTCCGACGGCGGCCTTGGCGCTGCGCAGGTGCGCGAAGCCCAGGCTGCGCTGGCACAGTCGCGAGCTCAGGCTCAGTCGGCGAGAAAAACTGCCCTGACGGCTGTGACTACCGCGTACTTGATGTCTCAGAGCGCTCGCGACCAGCTGGCAGCCGCGAAAGAGGCTCAGGATATCGCACAGGTGACTTATGACAAAACCGTGCTCGGATATCAGAACGGATTGTTTCCCTTGACAAATGTTCTCAATGCGCAATCCGCGCTGGCGCAAACGCGGAATAGCTATACCCAGACCCTTTACGACGCCATGAACGCCGACGCCGCGCTTTCGGCTGCAATCGCCGGAAGCACCGCCGTGAGCGCGCCTTCGACCGGAACAGTTGCCCCCTCGAACGGCAAGGCTCCCGCCAATCCGCCTGCAGACGCGACACCACCTGCGGGCATTCCTCCAGCTACGGGCGCTGCTCCCGCCAATGCCCCGGCAGGCGGCCCGACACCAGCGAATGGAGGCGCTCGATGAAGCATTTCGCAATATCGATAGCCGTTCTGGGAGTAGCTGTCGCGGGATGCAGCCATCCTGCGCCGTCTGCCGACAAAGAGAAGGATGCCCCTCTTCCCGTCGTTACAGTCGGAGCGGTACGCCGGGGCGTTCTTATGCAAACGCTGCCTGTGTCCGGCATTCTCCAGAGTCTGCCCGGGAAGGAAGCGATCGTTACGCCGCCGGTTGGTGGGCTGCTTTCCTCGCTGGATATCCAATTTGGCCAGGCCGTCAGCAAAGGTCAGGTTATCGCCCATATCGGGAACCAGCAGGCGCTCGCGCAAATACAGCAGTCGCAGGCAACGCTGGGGCAAAATCTCGTTCAAGTGCAGCAAGCCGAGGCCAATTCGATCCAGCAGCGAGCCCAAACGAGCGCATCGATCCTGCAGGCTGCCGCAAGTGTGCGCAATGCTCAGGCTGCTCTCGCCGGCGCGGAAGCAACGCTGACCGGCAACAAGGCGGCCACTCATAACGCAGTGCAAACACTGCAGCGGCAAAAGACGTTGTTCGCAGATGGCCTGGTGGCGGAGAAGGATGTTGAGGCCGCTCAGCTTGCCGTACAGTCAGCAGAAGCAGCGGAAAGCGCGCAGCAGCAGATAGTCGATGGACAGAAGCAGACGGTAGAGGGCCAGCGCCAGGCACTCGCCGCAGCAAAGGCCGCCTCTCTGCAGGATGTCGTCAAACAGAAGGATATCCAGGTTGCCCAGCAGCAGACGAGAAATGCCAAGGGAGCGCTCCAGGCGGCGCGCGCCCAGCTTGCCCTCTATACCGTGCGATCTCCCCTGACCGGCCGCGTTACGGCGGTGACGGCCACTCAGGGCACGGCGGTCGATCCTGCCACAAAACTGCTTACCGTTGCAGACCTGAGCACGCTCCAGCTTCAAATTAACGTGCCTGTGGTGTCCGCGGCGAAGGTGCGACCAGGTGAAGAGCTCACATTCACCGTCGATGGACTTCCGGGACGCACGTTTTCGTCAACGATCGTAAACATGTCTCCGCAGGCAGACACGACCAACGGCACTGTGCCGGCATTCACTGTCATCGAAAACCGAGGGCTGGCCCTGAAGGACGGCACGAATGTAAAAGTTCAGATCGTCGTGGATAAGCGGATCGGCGCGCTCACGGTGCCGGCCTCGGCAATTCTTACCGATGCCGACAGCGGCAAGAAGAGTGTCGCAGTTGTCGGTGATGATGGGACAGTCCACGTCACCGAGGTTACGACAGGTCTTGAGGCCAACGGTCAGGAGGAAATTGTCGACGGCCTCAAGTTGGGTCAAAAGGTCGCCGTAACCGGGCAATATGGGGTCGCCGACGGCGCAAAAGTACAGGTTCAGCCGGTATCCGGCGAAAAGGCCGGGAATGCTCCCGCGGGAGGCTCCAATGGGGCTTAGCCGCTCGATCCGCAAGTACCGCAAAGCCATCCTGCTGATGGTCGTCATTGGATGTCTCGCAGGTTTTTACTCGCTGCGCACACTCCCCGTAGCGATCTTTCCCGATCTGACCGCGCCACGGATTATCGTCACTGCGGACGCAGGCGATACGCCGATTCCGATCGTGCTCGCCAACATCACCCGGCCCCTGGAAAACGCGGTGGCTGGCGTACCCAATGTCACAAAGATCCATTCGTTGTCTCAGCGAGGGAGTGACGAAATCTCCGTGAACTTCCAGTGGGGCACGGACATGCAGACCACTCTGCAGCTCGTGCAGGCTAGGATCTCACAGGTTCAATCCAGCCTTCCGTCGGGAGTTACGGTGCAAGCCGAAAGGCTAAATCCTTCCGTATTCCCAATCATGGGTTACAGCCTGTATTCGGATCGTTTCAGTCCGCAGGAACTGCGGCGCATTGCGCTCTACACCATGCGTCCGCAGATGCTGCATGTGCCGGGAGTCCGCGAGGTCACGGTACTCGGCGGCGACATCCCCAACTTCCTGGTCAAGCTCAATACCACGGAGATGCTATCTCGCGGCGTAACTCCGGCTGATGTGGAAAATGCGCTCTCCAAGAATAACACGGTGAGCTCCGTCGGCCACTACAATCAGTCATTTCTCACGTACCAGATCCTCGTTTCCGGCCTCTTCAAAAACACAAGCGATATCGCAAATGTCACCGTCGCCGTAAAAAACCGCGTGCCGGTTTCGGTGGGAGATATAGCGACCGTCACGCAGGGTGTCGAGGAACATACGATCGAGACAAGCGGAGACGGTCATCCAGCGGTCCTGCTGAATGTCATCAAGCAGCCATCCGGCAACACGGTACAAATTTCGACAGGCATTACGGATACCATCAACACCCTGAAATCGGAGATCCCGGCTGGCATCACAGTGTCGCCCTTTTACGATCAGTCCACGATCGTGCTGGATTCCGAACATAGCGTCCTGGAGTCCATCATCCTCGGCGGCCTCCTCGCTCTGCTTGTGCTGATGCTCTTTCTTGGAAACCTTCGCACGGCCGCCGTGGTATTGATTATCCTGCCGCTGACAGTCATGATCACCTTCGGCCTGATGTCTCTGCTGGGTCAGACCATGAACATCATGACCCTCGGGGCGCTTGCCATTGCCCTGGGTCTCGTAATCGATGACGGCATTGTCGTCGTCGAGAACATGTTCCATGAGCTTGAGAACGGGAAGGCGCGCAAGGATGCGATCGCGGCAGGCCTTAAGGCGATCACGCCGGCGATGATCGGCTCGTCGATCACGACGATGGCCGCGTTCCTGCCTCTGACGTTCTTGAACGACCTGACCGGCCAGTTCTTTGGTCCCCTCGCCCTGGTGATGATCGCCACCCTCGGCGTCTCACTGGCCCTGGCTCTGCTACTCACTCCGCTCCTGGCCGGCTGGCTGCTTCCGGTAAAGGCGGGGCATGGCGATGAGGATACGCATCCCGGTTTTTGGGCTCGTGTGCTCGGCTTCTTCCCAAAACAGTTCGATCGAATCGTTATCGTGTACGGCCGTTGCCTGGGATGGTCTTTGCGGCATAAGGCTGTCGTAGTCCTCCTGCTCATCCCGATTGCCGTGGCGACCTCGATGCTCTACAGCCGCCTGCAGACCGGGTTCTTCCCGGAGTTTGACGAAGGCGGCTTCGTATTGGACTATCAGCTTCCGGCGGGCACATCGCTGGCGGAAACCAATCACATAGCTGGAGGCATCGAGACCATCTTGAAGGGAACGCCGGAAGTTGCGGCGTGGTCGCGGCGAACCGGCGCTCAGCTCGGTTTCGATATCACCACGCAAAACTCCGGCGACATGTCCGTCCGACTGAAGTCCGATCGTACTCGCGATATCAATGAGGTCATGGACGATGTCCGCACCCAGACCGAAGCTCAGTACCCGGCCGCGCAGGTCGACCTGATCCAGGTGCTGCAAGATGGAATCGGAGATATTGCAGGAAACCCGAATCCGGTCGAGGTCAAGATCTATGGGCCGGATCAGACACAGCTTGAAACACTCGCACAGCAGGTCGACGGGGTGCTGTCTAAAACACCCGGCGTTGTCGACGACAACAGCGGCATCGTGCACAGCAATCCGGAGTCCAGCCTTATCGTCAACACGCAGGCCGCGCAGAGATATGGACTCACGACAGACGACATCACCCAGGCGGCGCAGGCTGCCCTCCAGGGAGTGGTTTCGACGCAGGTGCAGCAGGGCGAAGAGGCAGTCGGAGTACGCGTCATGCAGACGCATCCGGGTGAACAGCTAAGCCAGAACGTGCTCCCGCATATTTTGATCGCATCGCCCGTTACAGGCACGATGATCCCAATGAGCGAGGTCGCCACAGTTAAGACACTCGGTGGGCCGCCTCAGGTCACCCGTGAAGACCAGCGGCTGATGATCGCCGTTACGGCCGGTCTATCCGGCCGTGACCTGGGAAGCGCCACAGCGGATATTCAGCAGCGTATCAAAAAACAGGTGAAGCTGCCACAGGGATATACCGTCGAGTTCGGCGGATTGTATGCAAGCCAGCAGCAGTCTTTTGCCGGCCTCGGGATGGTGCTCGCGATCGCGATACTATTCGTGTTCACCCTCCTGTTGTTCCAGTTCCGTTCTCTCCGGCAGGCAATCGCTCTGCTCCTTGCCGCCCTGTTATCCTTGTTCGGAGTGCTTCTAGCTCTCTTTGTCACGAAGACGCCGCTCAACATCTCCAGCTTTACCGGCGCGATCATGATCGTGGGGATCATCACCGAAAACGGGATTGTCCTCTTCGACTTCTTCAATCACTTGCGCCGTGAGAGTCCCGATAAGGAGATCGCCGAAGTCATGGCGCAGGCGGGCCGGGAACGTCTCAGGCCTATTCTCATGACGACCATCGGGGCGATCCTTGCCCTGCTGCCACTGGCGCTGGGCCTGGGCGCCGGAGCCGCTCTGCAGAAGCCGCTGGCGATCGCCGTCATCGGCGGGCTCTGTGTATCCGTGTTCTTCACGCTGCTTGTCGCCCCTGTTCTCTTTATCGGCCTGGAACGGTTCCGGCCGTCCAGCGCAAATGAGGACGAGGAATAAGAGGTTCTTAACAATCTATTAATTTCGCGTTAACGTTGTGCCCATATACTATATGTGCCGTAGTGCCGGTAATGGCCTGCGGATACGAACAGGAAATCATAAGAACTTCTTAATGAACGATTAAGGCGCAATTAAAGTGCGAAACCTATACTGAGTATGTAGCGCAGCAAAATTATAGTAAGCTGCCTGCATGAGAGGAAGAAGTCTTATGAACACAACATGTAAATCCGCAATCGCGGCAATGGCCCTTGGGCTCCTAACAACTGTTCCATCAGTGGCGGCAAACGCGCCCAAGCCCAAGATCTCTCCCAGTCAGGCGGAAGCGGCCGCAGTGGCGAAAGTTCCCGGAACAGCGAAATCCGCCAAGTACGAGCATGAAGACGGCCGATGGCAATACGCCGTTGTAGTAGCAGCCAAAAAGGGCGGTCTGTACGAAGTCGAAGTGAGCTCAACGACAGGCAAAGTGCTCGATATGGAGAAGACTTCGGCGAGTGAAGAAGCGGCTGAGGCCGTCGCCGATCAGAAGCCCGCCAAAAAGAAATAGTAATGGTTGGCGGCAAATCGGTTGTTGCAAGCCTCTGGAAGATCAATGCGAATTCTGATAGTTGAAGACGAGGTTAAGGTCGCAGCGTTTATCAGGCAGGCCCTCGAAGAAGAGGGCCATGCCGTAGACGCGACGCACGACGGCATTGAGGGTGAACAATCTGCCCTATCGACCGACTACGACCTCGTGCTGCTGGACCTGCTTCTGCCGAGAAAGGACGGGATCGATATTTGTAAGACCTTGCGCAGCAAGGGACGTCAGATGCCAATTCTCATGCTCACGGCCCGCGGATCGCTGCAGGATAGGATCACCGGCCTCGACACCGGGGCGGACGACTATCTTACAAAGCCGTTTGCCGTGAGCGAACTGATGGCTCGAGTAAGAGCCCTGCTCCGGCGCGGCGCTACGGCATCAATGCCCACATTGACGGTAGCCAATCTTTTGCTTGATCCCGCCCAGCATCATGTAACGCGCGGCGCTCGAAATGTCTCTCTGTCTGCAAAAGAGTATTCCCTGCTTGAGTATCTCATGCGCAATGCCGGTCGCATTGTTTCGCGAGCGATGATTCTCGAGCATGTCTGGAACTTCGACTTCGAGGGCAGCCCCAATATTGTGGATGTCTACATTAATTATCTGCGCAACAAGATTGATCGCGATGAGGAAATCAAGCTAATCCACACAGTTCGTGGCTTTGGATATCGCCTGGGGCCGATTGATGCAGCATAACACGCCCTCGGCAACAACCACACAGCCGGCGAAATCAGCCTGGATGCGCAGCCTGAGAGTGCGGCTGACACTCTGGTACATCGGTATTCTCGGCATTCTGCTGCTTCTGGGCGCATGTATGCTCTACCTGGCGGGGCAAAAAGCGCTGCTGACGGAAACCGATGCCTTTCTTCGAGGCGAAGGCAGACATATTGCCGCATCCTGCACAGATACGGGATCTCCGGACCTCGCAGAGATCCAGGAGGCACTCACATCAGCTACCGGACAAGGTCCCGCGCCGGGCAAGAGCAGCGCATTCTTATCGTTCGATATGAGTTATGCGCGCGTCCTGAAGTATACAGATACCGGGGCAGCCGGTCAGTCCGGCACAAATCAGTTTCAAGTCATTGCACAATCTCCCACGCTGGAAGCAGCTCCATCGGTCTCTCAGGCGCTCGATGTATTGATGAATCGTCCGCAGCTTAAATCAACGGGTGGACAATTTGGCGGATCTAACGAAGAGGATCGCCTGCGCGTCCTTCTAATACCTGTTCGTTTCGGAAGCGGCGACGGCGCAGTTCAGGTTGCCGTTCCATGGGATCATAACGCCGATATCCTCGAACATCTTGGGATAGTTCTCACAGCATGTCTTATGCTTGTGCTCCTCGTATCCGGAGCAGGTGGATGGATCCTTATCGCAAGAACCCTGCATCCGATTGCGCGAATTGTGGAAGAGGCCGACCGGCTCGACGCGTCGGATCTTCCTGCTGCGCTTATTCCGGAGGCGTCGGAATCAGACACGGAGGTTGGCCGCCTTGTTGTGACACTGAACCGAATGATGACTCGCCTGCGAACCGCCTTCGACGCTCAGCGCCGCTTTGCGGAGGCGCAGCAGCGCTTTGCCGCCGACGCTTCTCATGAACTGCGTACCCCGCTGACAATCCTCCGCGGCGAGATGGACGTTGCCCTGGCGCGCCGTCGAGACGCCGATGCTTATCGCGCCGTAATCGCCAGCGCAGTGGAAGAGATCGACCGGATGAGCCGCATTGTGGAAGGCTTGAGCCTTGCCGCCGAATACGATGCTGAGAATCTCTCTCCCAACAGCCGGATAGAAACGATAGATATCCTCATGCTGGCGTTAATTACCGCGGATGAGCTGCGCGGAAAAGCGGCATTGAACAACATTACTATCAGAACACGCGGCGCAGAAAGCTCGGACCCGAGATTGATGGTCGTTGGAGACCCCGAGCAGATACGCTTGCTTCTCAGAAACCTGATCGATAATGCCGTCAAGTATACAAATCCCGAGGGGTACGTCGATATCACCGTCTCAGCGCGGCCTAACTGGGAAACGCCGCATGGCGATATTGTCATCACCGTAAAGGACAACGGTATCGGCATCGCGTCCGATGACCTGCCTTATATATTCGATCGTTTCTGGCGCGCGGACAGGACGAGAAACCGGGAAGGCAGCGGGCTCGGCTTGGCAATCAGCCGTCAGATCGCCACGGCATATGGCGGATCGTTAACGTGCGCAAGCCGGCTGGGCTCGGGCACGGAGTTTACCCTACAGCTCCCAAGCGCCGGTCATTTGAATTCGCAGCCGCTACGGCTGCAAGATTAAACGAAAGTTGGTACTGAACATGAAAGTCCTCACGATAGCCCTGGCAGGGCTTGCCACTGCAGGAATAAACATTGCTCCCACGGCAACTGCGGCAGCTCCGGGCTACCATTTACTTCGCTCCACATCCATTCCGGGCGACGGCGGATGGGACTACTTGACCCTCGACAGCAAGTCCCGGAGACTGTACATTGCGCGGTCGACCCACGCATCAGTCGTCGATATCGATTCAGGAAAGCTGATCGGAGACATACCGGATCTTCAGGGCGTTCACGGAGTCGCTCTGGACACGAAGAATGGGCATGGTTTCACCAGCAATGGCCGTGCAAACACAGTTACGGTATTCGACATCAAGACGCTGAAGAAGATCGTGGATATTCCCGTAGGCACCGGCCCCGACGCCATTCTCTTCGATCAATCCTCCGGCTACGTGTTTACCTTCAATGGCCGGGGACAAAGCTCCACAGTCATTGACGTTAACTCGAATAAGGTCATTGGCACAATCGCCTTACCCGGCAAACCAGAGTTTCCCGTAACGGATGGCCGGGGTCACATTTACGACAATATCGAAGACAAGAACGAAATTGTCTCGATCGACATCAAGTCAATGAAAGTCGATCATGAGTGGCCGATCGCTCCGGGTGAAGCGGCATCAGGTCTCGCATTCGACGTAAAAGGCAAGCGTCTGTTCGCCGTTGCCGATAACCAGAAGCTTGTTGTCATGAACAGCGCAACTGGAGCCGTCGTGGCAACGCCGGCGATCGGATCAGGACCGGACGCTTGCGCATATGATCCCAAAACGCGCCTCGTGTTCAGCCCCAACGGCGAAGACGGCACAATGACGGTCATCCATCAGGACGCGCCGGATAAGTATTCGATCCTGGAAACCATTCCCACTCAAGCCGGCGCGCGGACTTTTGCCCTGGATGAGAAGACGCATCATATCTTCACGGTAGCAGCTAAAACTGTTCCCCCGGCTCCCGGCGCTGAACAGGGCAGACGGCGAAGCTATGTTCCCGGATCCTTCACCCTTCTGGAATACGGGGCCAACTAACAGAGTTCTCAGTTAATATTATGTATTTGCTTCAACCCCCTGGCGCTGCGGGAACCGATCAGCGTTCCGGCAAGCAGCGTTTCTATCTGCCAATAGCTGCATATATACTTTTAGTAATTGTGTGTGTTCTGGGAGTCGTGGACTCACCTCCCCTTACCCGCGCAGGACAATTACTTGGCGAACATTGGTATAGCATCTACAACGGCATGCTCGTGGTATCGGCAATTTTGCTGTTGCTTCGAGCTCGCGCGACACGCAATCCACTCCTGGCCTGGCGCGTGCTCGATATCGCGATCTGCTGCACCCTGGCCAGCCAGGGATTGAAGCTGCTTCCTCTAAACCGTCCCAGCGGAGGACCACACGGCTTCCCAAGCGGCCACACGCTGTCAGCGTTCGCAGTTGCCTGGATCCTGATGGAGACGATCCCTGGAAGCGCGCCGTTTGCCTTTCTCTTAGCGGTCGCAATAGGATGGTCTCGCGTAGAGATACACGAGCATTTCATCTATCAAGTGCTCAGCGGCGCGTTGATTGGGATGGTAATTAGTTACTTCATCGCGCGTTCGCCGTTGGGAATCCTGTTTCCGAGGTTCGTGAAGCGCAAAGGAAACATGGGAGAGACGTTGACGGATCAGGCTCAGCCTGGATATCCAAATTGAGCAGGTTCCTTAGTTCGTTGGAACTTTCTACTTCCCCGAGCTAAGTTAACCCCAGTATTGGGTTGAACCTTCGTAATCTTTAAGTGTCCTCTGTAGTATTGACACTTTCGCTTGAAACCTTAGATCGTTGTCCCGAAGTAGATGGAGTCACCACAACTTCAACCTACAA